>Ga0164243_10001757_pt1 | contig 36310 bp, 48 predicted proteins | sample OricompcompostOP_FD_108781 | JGI IMG/M metagenome (GOLD analysis project Ga0164243, IMG submission 108781) | Organic Plus compost microbial communities from Emeryville, California, USA - Original compost - Organic plus compost (OP) | ecosystem: Engineered > Solid waste > Mixed feedstock >...
CGGATAGCGAGTAGACGACCCGCTAACCGCGGTGATGGAGTTACCCAGGAATACGGCCCGATTGCCCTGCCGAGCGCTCGCGCCCACCGCCGCGCGCACGTCCGGCGCGAGCGCCGCGCGGGTCACGCTGCCGGGCTTCGGCCGAGCTCTCCCCGGCAGAACAACTGATCGAGTTGCCATGATCTTCCTCCTAGAGCGTGGTCGTCAGCGAGGTAGCGGGATCAGACACTTCCCTTTTTTCGACCTCAGATGAGGTCGAAAAATGAGAAGCACTGCTGTCGGGAGTCGGCGAACTCGTCGCGGCCGCGATGACGTTGGCCGTGTCATGCGCCTCGGCGGCCGAGCTCGTCACGAAGAGTCCGATCACCAATCCCACCGGCGCGATGCGCCAGTCCCCGGTGACGATCGCGGCGATGGTCGTCAGCAGCGTCGCGATCACGATGCTCACCAGGGCGTTCGCGCCAGGCCGATAGCGCGACGGGATCGCGAACGTGTCGATCACGATCTGAGACCAACGCGCCTGATGACCGCCGAACTTGGCCGAATATGCGTCCGCGATCACCAGGATCACGGCCGCGATCTGGATGAGCGATTCGCTCGAGATGTCCATTCCAATCCTCCCAGCATAGCGCTATGAAAGCGATCGCTCTGATGCTTTCATAGCGCCGTGTCGTATGAACGCTTGCGTTCGTAGCGGGCGATCGAACGCGGAATAAAAGGTGGAATATTCCACGCTCGATCTTCGCAATCGGTATCAGTCCATGCTCGCCGGATCGCCGCCGAGCGCCTCGATGATGCGCTCGAGGTCGAAGTTGGGCCCTGGGCAGTACGAACGACTGACCGAGTTGATGTCCGCATGTCGGAGCTGGTGGCCGCGATCCGGATCGATCCCATACACGCTCGGATGCGCGAAATAGCGGCACAGCGCGATGCCCGCCTCGTACTGCGCATCGGTCGGCGGCACGCTCGGCGTCGCCACGTACTCGATCGTGATCGTCGCGTTGTTCGGGTTGATGCCCCTCGTCAGGGCGTCGTTGAGCCACGGAATATCCGTGCGTGGACTCTGGACGTCGCCGTTCGTCCACGCGCCGTCGACGGAGCTCACGAACTGATACACCGTCCCGTCGCGATCGATCACGAAGTGCGAGCTCGCGTTCGAGCCGTTCGTCTGGAACCACGAAATCGTCGAGCTCAGCTTGAGGTCGTCGGTCACGTGATGGACCATCGCGATCGGATTGCCGTAGCCGTTCCGGCGCGAATAGAAGTTCGTGGTGCCCTTCCAGATGATCGCCGGCAGCAGGACGGTCGGATCCTCGACGAGCTTGTAGTTTGCGGCCGTGATCTCCTCACCGGGCTTCGGTGCGCTCGGCTGCACCCCCGGATCGGGGTCCGGGATCACGATCGGCTCAGAGGTCGAAACCCAGTCAGCCCCACGCATGCGCGCATTACTCGCCGAGTTGTAGTAGTACAGGCTGCCGTCCGGCTCGACCCATCCCCAGTCGGCCGTCGAGAGCGTGCCGGCGGCGACCACTTCGAGCACGCTGGCCTTTGGCGCGGCCGCGCTCAGGAGCGGCGTTTCGTGCACGGCACGGATCTCGCGCCCGATGCGAAAGAACGTCGTGAGCGTGCCGTCCCGGTTCGCACGGCGGTACACGATCGAGGTGTCCTCAGCCTCCTCGAGGTACTCGATGTCGCGCGCCTGGAGCTGCGTGCCCGGCGCGGTGGAGGTTCCGAGGAGTCCCTCGACCTCGTTGAGCAGCTTCGCGAGCTTCGTACCGTAATCCACGTCAGTGGCCCAACCGGTCGCCCCGCCGAGGTCGTTGAGCGTCTTCGCGATCCCCGCGCGGCCGGCGGAGAGTGCCGCCTGCCATCTCGGAGATTCACTCGACTTGAGATCGCTGTTGGCCGGGAGCTGCTCGCCCTTGGCGTACAGCCACAGCTGCACGAGCTGTGCCCGCGCGGCCGCGACGCCGTCGGCGAACGACCGGCTTGCGTTGTTCTGCGCCGGATCGCCCGTGATGCCGATGCCGGCGGGATTGAGCCGCTCATTCCACCAGTTCGACGTCCACGCTCCGGTCTCGAGCCACGACTGCATGACGACGAGCTCGGCCCGGATGCCGATCTTCGGCGCGATCGCGTACACGGTCTCGAGATAGCTCTTGAGTTGGTCGAGACGCTTCGGCGCGTTGTCTCCCTTGCGCTCCGCAAGGAGCTCGTAAAACGTGTCAGCCGTCCCCCGCGACGGCCCCAGAATGGTCGTCGTCGTGCTGTAGGCCATCTCCATGCCTCCTCGGCTGCGCTACGGCAGCCCTGCATGCTCGTCAGGCTCCTCGTGAGCCCGACGCCGGCGAATCGCCACCCGGAGGTGACGGTACGTGATGGGCGCGCCGATCAGTCCTGCCAGCAGGAGCGCGATGCGGAGCGCGTCGTAGACGATGTCCGGGGGGCGCCAGACTTTGGAATTGCCAGTCGCGAGCGCCAGAAAATACGCGCCGGCCGCGAGTAGAAAGAGCAGGAGCGCCGTGGTGAGCGAGTTCCACCGCTCCCTGGTCGTCTGGACCACGATCAGGAGCGCCCACGAATACGCGATAAAAAAGCCGACCAGGAACGGCAGCACCTTGAGCACGATGTTGGTCAGGTCAAAACTCATGGTTGGTGTCCCCCCTGGCGTCCCTCGAGGATGTCCTGGATCGTCGAGATATCCCAGTTGGGATCCACGCCGTGCTTGCGGAGCTCGCGCTCACTCGCCTGCCTTTTGGCGATGAGCTCACGGACAAACGGGTCGTCCTCGGGCTGCGGAAGGAGCCCGAGGGCGTGCAGGATGCGCTGCAGGAGGCTCATCTCGCACCCTCCGTCGAGAGGTCTCGCAACAACTGCTCCAGGACCGCTATGCGCCCATGCAAACGCAAGATCTCCGCGTCCTTGACCGCGAGCTCCTTGTCTTTCGTCGCGAGTGCCTGGGTCGCGTACTCGCGATACGATTCGGCGCGGCCGAGCTCGCGTTCCCGCTGAAACAGGTAGCGCAGACCGACCCCGATGCCACCCGTGCCGAAGAGCGCCCCGGCCCACCCGATCAGTTCCGAAATGCTCATTCGAGGCCCGTCCCATCATCCGTATCCCCCCCGATCGTCATCGCCGCGCTCGGGCGGTCAGTCGCACCCATCCCGAGCGCAGGTCCACCGCGTCACCTGAGGCGTAGGTCGCCTGCACGACGATGGGCATGGACTCCGACCCGTTCACCGTCGCCCACCGGTCAGTCTCCAAAAAACACAGCCTCGTACCGCTTCGGCACTCGTAGGCGTACGTGTCACCAGGGAACGTAGAAGTGCCGCCAGCGCGAATGAACAGGTTCACGGTGCCGGACGTCCCCGACGTCAGCCTCGCCGTCAGCCACGCCGTGATCTCGATGTCCCAGGTGCCCGCCGGCAGCACGGCATTCCACGTGACGAGCGTTCGCGTCCCATCCCCAGAGGCGAGCACGCCAGTCGCCGGAATCGTCTGCTTCGGAGAGAAGTAGATCGCCGTGTGCTCGTGGTCGCCGGCCGCGACCGTGCCCGCCGTCGTGCCGATCTTGAGGCCTACGTTGACCTCATCGGTATCAGCATCCGCACCGGCGGCGTCCTCGATCGTGAGGTCAAAGATCGGGGCAAAATCGAGCGCACCGACGCGATCCATCACGGTGCTCCCGTTGCTCTCCACGCGGAGCTCGCCCGGTCGCTCAAGCGTCTCCACCCGGGAGAACACGACCCCGCCGCCCTTGATCGGCATGCAGATCCCGTAGTCTCCGACCGCTACACGGCCGGTCGTGTGCGCGATCGCCTCGGTCGCGTTGGTTGTCGCCTCGGTGGCCGTCACGATCACCTGGTTACCAGACACGCCGGTCACGACGCCCCAGTAGGCAGTCGCGGCCTCGGCGTGCGCTCGTGACTTGCCGCTGAGCCGCTTGATCAGCACCATCGGATCCACTACAGCACCTCCGATCGACGCATCTGGATCGTGGTCGTCGCGGAGCTCGCGTCGAGTCCCTGCGAGATCCGCTGCACGTACCAGGAGCCGTTAGCCTGCGCGAGATGCGGGTAGAGCGTCGTGTCGGCCGTGAGCTGCACGACGTCGTGGACGTCGAGCTCGAGATCCGGGAGCGTGGTGATGGTGCCGGCGGCGATGATGCTCGAGGAGGCCAGCCCCTCGCTCGCAGTGCGGGTGAGTGTGTCCTGGTCGATGTCGGCGTTGTTGACGGTGATCACCTTGGTCACGACGCCGGCGCCGCCCGGATAGGTGGTGGACGCCGGCGAGCGCGGATCGTCGTTGCGCGCGGTGGCCTTGAGCACCCCGAGTGTCGGATCTGAGCGCACCGCGATCACGACGTTGGCAAACGACGAGTCGTCGCGGGACGTGATGATCTCGCCGACGAGCTGGGTCCGCTCGCCGAGCGCGTACGTCCGGGTTGGCATGGTCGTGTCGAGCGCGCGGTACGGCCGCGTGGTGATCCGGCCGTCGGGCATCGGATACACCGAGTACCAGCCCATCGCCTCGGTCAGCGATGAGAGCGCCGAACGGAGCGTGTCCCCCGGATTGAACGACCGGGCCTTGCCCGTCACGCGGGACGTGTCGGGGATCGCGTGCCGCGTGATGCCAGCGAGCGCGAGGAGGTTGACGATCGCCGTCGTCACGTTCGTGCCGACGGGGATGTTGTAGGTATCCGTAAATGCGTAGTTGGAGATGAGCGCCGTGACGTCCTCGCCGCTCACCTCGACCGTGGCCGACGTCTCGTCCCCCGAGATCTTGGGCTGCCCGAGGCGGAAGAGCCCACGCTGCACGGCGTTGATCGTCCCGTCCTCGGAGGTCGTCTCCACGAACACGGCCACCCACGACCACGCCGACACGGCCTCGGCCGAGAGTGCGGTCAGCTTGACGGTGCTCTGGATCGCGCGATCGATGTCCGTCTCGAGCGAGCCCGCGAGGATCTGCGCGCTGATGTCATCGCCGAGGCGATTGTTGCGATCGGCCGCGTAGTAGCGCGCGCGGAACGTGAGCTCTCCGCCCGAGCCGGTCGGCCCCTGCGTGCCGATCTCCCGCCGGCGTGAGGAGCTGTTGTGTGCGGTGCCGTCCCACGCGTAGCCCGTGCCCTGCGCGCCGTCCACATACGCGTCGATCGACGGCGCGATGTGCATCCCGTCAATGTAGGCATGCTGATTGGTGACGGCCGCGTTCGGCCGCACCGAGACGTAGACCCGGACGTATGCGGCGTTCGCTGGCGCGATCTGGTTGCGCAGCTCGAGGACCCGCCAGCTATCTTGCACGCCGTAGACGAACGGCGTCGTCTCGCCGCTATTGCCGAGATGCGTGTATGAGGCGTCGTACCAATCGACCCCCGAGATCTGCGCGCCGAGCGCCGCGCTGGTCACCCAGTACCGCACCACGACATCGATGCTCTCGCCAGGCGAGACGATCGCGCTATCGCTCGCCGACGTCCCCCAGTACATGTACGCGTTCTGGCCGGAGCTCGCCGACGTGAACCCCATATGGAACGAATACGTGCCGACCCACGAGTTGTCAGTCGTGCGATCGAGATCTCCGGATCCGCCGTTGCGGAGCATGGTGACGCCGGCGAGGTTGGTCTCGGCAGACGGATTCTTGCAACGATTCACGGCGGCCGGCGTGGCCTGCGGGATCAGGACCATCACGCCACCTCCGCCGTATCCGCCGGCGAGAACGCGACCTCTTGGAACTTGAGCTCGGCCTCGTCCCACAGTCGGTGCCGCTTGATGCGCGCGCTCACCAGCGAAACGTAGCGGCGCTCGCCGTGGCCGTCACGGATGCACATCGTGCCACCGCGCCGGATCAGATCCTTGAGCGCGGCGATCCGCTGCTCGCGCGTGGCGAACTCATCGCCGAAGAGCTTGTAGGTACCGCTCGGATTCCACTCCATGCGGGAGCCTCGGATCGCGGTGGACTGCTGCGCGCCGGTCGGCAGGACGTACGTGATGTCCTGCGCGTACTCCCATGTCCCCTCGTCATCAACGTCGGCCGCGTAGCGGAGCTCGACATGGTACGTCTCGGGCTCCCACACCGAGCCGAGGACGATGCCGTTGAACGCAACGACCGCCTGCGCCTCGGCCGGATCGCTCGTCAGCACATCGATGCCGACGGTGATCGACTGCTCGACCTGGTACGCGTACGCCTCGTTGGACGCCGGGAACGCATCGACGAACGCGGTCTGCAGCGGGTTGGTGATGCGGCGCAGGAGGACGCGATCGCCGACGGCCGTGCCGCCCGGCGAGTCGAGCGGCACTCGGTACACGTCGTAGGAATTGAACTGCGACGCCGGATAGGTGGTCCCCTCCCAGGAGATGTAGACCGCCGTCGGTAGCACGTCGAATCCGAGCGTCACGGGATACGCCGTAACGCCCTGGATCATCGTCGCGGAGTCGTACGAGAGGCTGAACGCCACGGGATCCGAGTTACCGGTGAGGCCGTTGGCGTCGGTGACCTTGACCACCGCCGTGTAGGTCTGGCCGTTGGAGATCGCGGCATTGAGCACGTTGACGGCCGTCTCGGAGGTCGTCACGTCGTTCGACGCATACACCTGCTTGCCCGACTCGTCGTAGAAGAAGATCTGCCGCTTGACCTGGTCGGGAGCGGTCCACGCCATCGGGATCACGCGCGTGGAGAACACCTGCCCCTCGGTCGGGGACGTGATCGTCGCCGTCGGACCCGTCGCGTAGATGAACGTGAGTTCGGACGACTTGGACGCGGCAGCGGCCGTGGTCGCCTCGCCGCTGTACAGGCTGCCGTCATAGCTGTAGCAGTCCCATCGATACGTCGCATAGCTCGCGAGATCGGTAGCCGTGGTCTGGTACTCCCAGTAGCCGGAGCTCGCGCTGTACGTGCCGGTGCGCGTGTAGAGCACCGTCCCGGAGCTGTTCTTGATCCGGAAGTAAATCGTGACGGTGTTGCCGTCCGGATCGGTCGCCTTGGCCCGCAGCTTCGGCCGCGACGTCGTCACCGTAGCGTCGGCCGGCTGCCGGAACGCGGGCACCGTCGGCGCACCGTTGGTGTTGAACGCGCGCGCCGTGGACCAGTCGGACCAGACGTTTGCCGTATCGCGCCCCCGAATCTGGAACGTGTACGGCGTCCCCCAGTCGAGCGTGGAGAACCCGGACTCCGCCCAGGAGATGGTGATGTTGGAGCCGGCAGCCACCGTCTTGCTGATCGTGCCCGAGGTCGCGATCACCTGTCCGCCCACGAGGAGGCGGATCTGCACGGCGTTGGTCGCGAGCGATCCCTGCGACGTCCACGGCGCGACGAACGACGCCGGCGTGCGCGTGGTGATGCGGCCGCTCGGCGTGGTCGGTGTCCCCACCGCGCCGGCGCCGGCGAGGGTGAACTGCAGCCAGCTCGACCAGGAGGACCACGCGCCGGCGCGATCGCTCTGTCGGATGCGCCACTCGTACGCGACGCCGAACGACAGCGCGGATCCGGCGTAGGTGCGAGAGGTGCGCTTGTTGGTGCGCTCGGAGCTCGAGGCGGTGTAGGTGGTGTCCCACTTGAGCGACGTCGAGCCGACCTGGCGCACCTGGATCTGCACCTGATTGACGTAGTCCCACGACTGCCCGTTCGGGAGCGTGGTGTTGGCGTCGTTGAAGTCGGCAGCGAGATCCGGCGTGGTGTCGCCGTCGGTGATCGTGCCGTACGGCGTGCGGTTGATCGGCGTGCTCGGAGCCTCGTTGACCATGCCGACGGCCCACACGGACATGTGGCCGTTGTAGGCAGGATCGCCGCCGATCGGCGAGGTCGGTACGGTGCTGGCGAGTCCGGACTTGTCGTAGAAGTTGCGATTGGCCGCGCTGATGCTCGCGGCCGCGCGCATGGAGTGGGAGATCACGCCATCGCGGCAGGTGATCGCGAGACTGTAGCGGCCCGGCGCGGCGAGGAACGGCGTGACGTTCTGGACGTAGCTCGCACCGCCGAGGATGTCGGTGTACGCGGTACTCGGTGTGAACTCGGCAGTGTAGCCGAGGCGCGTACCAGGATCCGGCGTGGAGCCAGAGACGCCGCCCATGCCGATACGGACCTTCGGAGATCCGGAATAGGTACCGATCCACGCGCCGAGCTGGTACACGATGAGCGTCTGCGATCCCGCATCGTACACACAGGCACGCTGATCGCCGTGCCCGATCTCGCCTCGGTCTACCTCTGGTGATGTGACGCGTCGTCCGTAATACGCTGTCGCCACGACAAAGCCCCTGATCGCATGTGAGTCCGCCGACTCTCACGCGCTCAGAGGCTGTCTGTGAGACGTTTCGTTACGTCCAGTGTATCACTCAGTCTTCGCCCAAAATGGCCCGCAGATCCTCGTCGCTCGTCAGCACGCGCACAGCATTGACCGTATCCGGGAGGTCCCGCAAGAACTCCGGGGAGATCACGAGGAACGTGTTGACGTTCTGCACCGTCGGCTGCGGCGCGGTCGTCATGCTCGGTGCGGAGTACCGTCCGATGTACGGATCCGCGAGCGTCGGCACAGCCGCGTCGCCGAGGAGGCCGCTCGCCGCGCCGACATCGCCCACCATCCCCTCGATACCGCTCACGAGGCCCTCGCCGACCATCTTGCCGAGGTAGGTCGTGACCTTCGACGGCGAGGCGATCTGCAGACGCTTCGCGATCGCGCGATCGACCTGCGCCGCGATCGCGTTGGCTGCCGCCGTCACCGATCCGAGTGCTGCGTTGAGCCCGTTCGCGACGCCGAAGCCGGCAGCCGCGCCGGCATTGTATCCGTTTGCGCCCATCGATCCGGCGATCCCGCTGATGATGCCCGGCCATGTCGAGGCGTTGCTCGAGATCGCGGATCCCGCCGTCGTCATTGCGGACGACACCGACCTCGAGACACCAGACATCGCCGTGCTCGCGGTCGAGGCGAGCGCGCGGAAGTCACGCTCGCCGCCGGAGAGCGCACTCGCGAGCCTCGAGGTGAACGCCGAGCTCACCGTCGAGATCATGTTGCCGATGCCCCCGACCCAGCCACCAAGCACGCCGATCGTGGTGCTCACAAACCCGGTCGTCTTCGTGGTGGCCGTGGAGAGTGCGGTCCCATACGTCGTCATGTGCTTGCCGACGGTCGAGATCATGGTTCCGACACCGCCGGTCCAGCCGCCGAGGACACCGATCGTGGTACCGACGAACGCGGTCGTGGCCGCCGTCGCGGTCGTGAGCTTCGTGCCGTAGGTGGTCCATGCCGTTCCGATGGTCGTCAGCATGGTCGAGATACCACCGACCCATCCGCCTAGGACACCGATGGTCGTCGCGACGAATGCGACGGTCGCGGTCGAAGCGGTGACGAGGTTGGTCGCGTACGTCGTCCAGGCGGTAGCGATCGTCGTGAGCATCGTGGTGATGCCACCAACCCAACCCCCCATCACCCCGATCGTGGTGCTCACGAACGAAATCGTCGCGGTGCTCGCCGTGGTGATGTTCGTGCCGTAGGTCGTGAGGTTCGTCCCGATGGTCGTCAGCATGGTCGAGATGCCGGTCGTCCATCCGCCCATCACGCCGATCGTTGTCGATACAAACCCAGTAACCGCTGCCTGCGCCGCCGCGAGCTGTGTCGTCAGTGTGCCGAGGCCGAGATCGATGCCCCCGCCGCTACTGCCATGACCGCCGCTGATGTTCGCGCCGTTCAGGCCGCCAAGGTTGAGATTACCGGCGAGCCCCTGTCGCGTGCCGCCGGCAGAGTTCTCGGGCTGCTCCTCCCAGAGGTTATCGGCCCAGCTTCCGTCGCTGCTTACACCATTCTCGCCATCCTCGGTCGCCTGGTTAGAAGACACCCATCCGACGATGGCATCCTTGATCCATCCCGCCACGTCCGAGGCGCTCGGCATATCCGGCCAATCGATCGTAGGGATTTTGCTCGTGATCGCCTCAACAAGATCGACGGCCCCAGACACCCAATCCGACCAAGGCAGCGACGTGATCTTTGCAGGGATTTGGGTGAGCAGATCCACTGCCCCAGACACCCAGTTAGACCATGGCAACGCGACGATCTTCTTCACGACCTGAGTACTCAGGTCCACCGTTCCGCTGACCCAGTCGCCCCATGGGAGAGAGGTAATCTTCTCGACCACCTTCTTCGACAGATCTACGGTTCCACTGACCCAGTCACCCCATGGGAGAGAGGTAATCTTTGCTACTACCTCAGTGGTCAGATCCACGGCGCCGCTGATCCAATCGCTCCAAGGCAAAGCGGTGATCTTGGCCACGACCTCAGTGGCGAGATCTACGGTACCGGAAACCCAGTCACTCCAAGGGAGCTCCGCGATCTTGGCAACAACCTCAGTGGCGAGATCTACGGCCCCGCTGATCCAGTCTCCCCATGGAAGCTCGGTGATCTTGGCCACGACCTCGGTCGCTAGATCGACGGTTCCACTGACCCAGTCACTCCAAGGGAGCTCCGTGATCTTCGCCACAACTTCGGTCGCCAGATCCACAGTGCCCGAGACCCAGTCACCCCAGGGAAGTTCAACGATCTTCTCGACGACCTTCGTCGCTAGATCGACGGTTCCACTGACCCAGTCTCCCCATGGAAGCTCGGTGATCTTCTCGACGACCTTCGTCGTCAGGTCCACCGCGCCGGAAACCCAATCTCCCCAAGGCAGTTCCGTGATCTTCGCTACCACTTCTGTAGCCAGATCGACCGCACCAGAGATCCAGTCACCCCAGGGCAACTCGGTGATTTTCCCCGCGATCGTGGTGGCGAGATCCACCGCGCCGCTGATCCAGTCACCCCACGGGAGGTCTGTCACCTTGTCAGCGAGCCACCCCCCGAGATCCGCGATCTTGCCGCCGATGTACGAGCCCCACTCGAGCACCGTCGCGAACGCATCCCAGGCGAGGTTGCTGATGAAATCGCCCCAGTTGAGCGACGTCAGCGCGTCCCACGCGAGCGACAGCCCGGTGATCACCGAGCTCTTCATGCTGTCGAACGCCCCGTCGAGCGAGTCAGTCAGCCACGACCACATGTCGCTCGCTGCGCCGCCGGCCGCCTTGAGGCCAGCGATCACCAGGTCGCGAGCCTTGCTGGCGAGCGCTCCCCAATCGATCGCGTCCCACGCGTCGGTGATACCGTCCCACACCCCGTCCCACGGGATTGCCCTGATCGCATCGATGATGAGCGTCGGAATCGTGAGCGCCAGATTGCCAATCGTCGAGACCGCGCCGACGAACGCGTCCTTGAAGGCATCCCACGCACTCGACCAGTCGCCGGCCATGAGCGCAGCCATCGCCGAATACAGCGAGCTCAGTACGCCGAGGAACCCGCCGATCACGCCGTTGAGGCGGTCGAACGTCGAGGAGAACGCGGTGAACTTGGACTTGAGGGAGTCGATCAGGCGATCCACGCCGGTCCGCGCGATCGAGAGCAAGCTCGCCACGAACTCGTCGAGCGACGAGATGATGCCGGCGAAGCCCTTGCCGAGTGACGTGATCGCCGACTTGAGCTTGTTCAGCGCGCCGGTGTAGTTACCCGACGCGATGAGCTTGAGCGCGGAGCCGAACTGCACCGCCGCCACGCGCACCTGGCCGAACGGCCCGGCGAGCGCCTGCACGAGCTTGACCAGCGGTGGGAACTTGGCCCCGAGGCGCGTGATGTCCGCGACGAGCGTCGAGATTCCGGAGGCAAATCCCCCCGAGAATGCTCCCTGCAGGTAGCTCACGAACCGCTGCACGGATCCCACGACCGCGTCGAACGCCGGACTCAGGAGCCGGATCGCATCCTGCAGCGGCGCGAACTTGCCGACGAGGCCGCTCACCGCGTTTCCGATGTCGTCCCAGATCGTCGCCAGGCCGGACATGAACCCGCCCGAGAACGCGGACTGCAGGTAGCCGACGAGCGTGCCGATCGCGCTGGTGATGAATCCCACGACCGAGCCGACGATCCCCTGAATGCCGAACCAGTCACGACGCCAGGCGATGCCGATCAGCGCGGCCGCGCCGATGATGAGCGCGATCGGCGAGAGGAGTGCCGCGAGCGCAGCACCGATCCCCGTGACGATCGCCGTCACCGCGCCCCACGCGAGGAACGCCGCGCCGGCGGCTGCGATGCCGCTCACCGCGCCGATCACGTCGCCCAGGTGATCGGCGAGGAAGCCGAGCGCCGTCCCGAGCACGCCGCTGATAATGCCGGCGAGTGTCTGCACCACCTCGACGATCGTCCCGATCCCGTCGAAGAACATGCCGACGAACTTGCCGACCTTGTCGCCGATCGCCTCGCCAAACACGGTGTTGATCGCCATCTGCAGACCGATGGCCGCCGCATCGAGGATGCCGAACGATCCGCGCAACATCTCGAAGTTGCCGATCCATTCCGGGATGACCTCGAGCACCTTGGTGACACCCTGGATCGCGCCTCGGAGCGACGGGAGGAACGCCATCGTCGCCATGATCGAGATCGTCTCGAGCGTGCCCTTGAGGTTCTCAATGTCGCCGCGCGTGTTATCGAGCCGGGCGGCCGCCTGCTCCGCCGCGACGCCGCTCTCGGTGATCGCCTCGTAGTAATCGCCCCAGGTCTTGCCGGCGGCCGCTGCTTCTTCGGACTGCGACGCGAGCAACGCGTTCATCGCGCGGCCGCCTTCGACGCCGAACAGCGTCTCGAGCGTGGCCGCCCGCTGCGCGTCGGTCATGCCCTCCGTCGCCGCCGAGACGTCCGCGATCAGCGTCGGAAAATCCTTGAGCTCGCCGGTCGCCGCATCCTTGAACGACAGCCCGAGCCGGTCCATTTCCTCCGCCGCCTTGGCCGTCGGGTTCGCCAGGGAGAGGAGCATGTTGTTGAGACTGGTACCGGCCATCGAGCCGACCATGCCCTGGTCCGCCATCATCGCGAGTGCGGTCGTCACGTCCTCGATCGGATACCCGAGCGCGTTGGCGCTGGTTCCGACATACTTGAGCGACTCGCCCATCTCGAGGACGCCGGTCGCGGACTTCGCCGATGCGGCCGCGAGGAGGTCGGCTACGCGGGACGCCTGGTCTCCCGAGATGCCGAACTGGTTCATGGCGGCGCTCATGACGGTCGCCGCGCTCGGCAGATCCACGCCGCCGGCGGCCGCGAGCGCCACGGTGGCGTCGGCCGCGCCGTCGAGGATGTTGCTCGTCGAGACGCCGGCCTTCGCCAGCTCCTCGATCGCGCTCGCCGCCTCGGTCGCGCCGAACGACGTGTCCTTGCCGATCTGCAGCGCGAGGTCGGAGAGGCTCTTGAGCTCGGTGCCGGTCGCACCGGTGACCGCGCCGACGGCCGACATCTGCGACTCGAAGTCGAGGCCGGTGGTGAACGCCGTCTTGCCGAAATCGACGAGGTTGCTCGTGAGGTTGCCGAGAATGTTGGCGCTCAGGACGCCGCCGGCCGTCGAGGCCATGTTCGACCAGAAGCCGCCGGACTTTTGGCTCGCCTGATCGAGCGCACCGCCGACCTGCTTGAGGTCGGTCGTGACGGTAGGCACGCCCTGCGAGTCGTACTTGATGGATACCTGAGCGCCGGTGATGGCCATGACAAAGCCCCTGACCGTGGAGTCGTGATACGACTCGCGCGCTCAGAGGCTGTCTGCGAGATGATGCCTCGATTATAGGCTTAGCTGACTGGCTCCTCGCGATCCGGAAGCGGGGTCCCGTCCCGGCGGAGCCAGCGGTGGTAAATCCTGCGCGTCGGGGTCGAGCAATACCGGCAGTGGACCTCGAAGTGGCCCGTGATCCGCTCGTCGGGCCGCCCGACGAGCACCAGGTGGATGCGTCGCGGGCATCGACACACGACGACCGGATCCGTGAGGACCTCGACAGTGCGTGTCATCGTTGCCCCCCTTGCTGCTGTCGGCGAGCCTCAGCCTCAGCTTCCTGCACGAGGCGACTGCGCCAGATCCACTCCATCGGCCACTCGCGGATCTCCATCGGGGAGACGCCCCAGTACCGCGCCTCCCGAATGATCCAGAAATACTCAGGGAGTGGCTCCTCGCGCCCGTAGCTGAGCTCGGTCTGGTACATGTCAGGATTCGCCAGCGCGAACGCGATCAGCTCGCGATCTCCGCTTTTGGGGCGAGCGAGTCTCCGAGGTGACTCATGATGTGCAGGAACACGCCGACCGGGAGCGCGCCGATCGTGCTGTCGTCGAGCGGCAACACCGTGCCCTCTTCGTCGGTGAGATCCCAGTCCTTCACCGCGATGAAGAAATGATCGGCGATCGCGACGATGTCCGGGTTCTTCGTCAGTTCTGCCGTACGATCCGTCCACGCGAGCGTGATCGCCGACGGATCGATGGTGAGGTTGAGCACATCTCCATCACCGAAATCGATCGCGACAGGACGTGTCTCCTGCTTGGAGATTGCACTGAGCTTGACCATTTTTCCGTGCTCCTAGTAGCTGGCGATCGTGTTGACGAGCGTGACCTGCTGGTACTTGCCGGTCACCGGATCCGGCACCATGAGGAAGTCGAACGGCAGCGACACCGCCGGGCTGTTCGGCGCGGTGGTGAGCTCGCCGACGTTGGTCAGGCGAGCCGCGATGTCGTACGTGAGCGAGTACGGCGTGGTGCCCTCGATGATCGGTCCATCCACCGCAAAGCGCAGGTACTTGATGGCCTCGTTATCGAACGTGCTCAGGAAGGCGGTGCCGACGGCGTCGAATCCGAGCGTCAGCGAGCCGCTGTATTCGATGTCATCGCTCTCCATCAGCGACTCGTACCCGTCGATCGCCGAGTTGATCGGCCGGTCCGGGGTGAACTTGTCGCCGTTGGTGATGTTGCCGCTGTACGCCGCGAGCAGCTTCGTGTCGCCAAGGCCGGCCCAGGTATCGTCCGCAAAGACGTTGTAGCCACGGCTCGGGATCGGCACCGACGGAACGGTGGTGACGCCGGCGCTCGCGAGCGTCTGCGCCGCAACCTTGCGCGAGATCGCCGAGCTGGAGAACGACAGATTGCCGCGCTCGATGCCCAGCGTCAGGCCCTGGAACGCGAGGTATGCCGCCTGGAGCGCCTGCACCGAGTCGCCCCACTGCGCGGTGTACGTCACGAGCGCATCAACGGCCGCCGCGTTCGGAGCGAACACGTGCTCATACGCCCCGGTCGTATCCTCCACCGCCGTCGTGACTGGCGGTCCGAAGATCGACGCCAGAATGAAGCCGATCGCGTTGAAGTCCTGGATACCTTCGACGTTCCACGTGCTCCACACATCGCCGATCTGGACGCTGGTGTTGACCTTGTAGCCGGACGCCTTGTTCTCCTGCGTGCCGTCCACGTTGTATGCCGGCGTCAGGCGGACGCCCATGAGGCGCTTCATCGCCGCCGTGACGGCCGTACCCGGCGTGGTTTCCTTCTGGATCTGCGCGACCTGACTGGTCATGCTGCGTGCCATCGTTACGCTCCCCTCGTGATCTCTACGTCGTAGATGGTGCCGAGCTGCCGATAGACATGCGTGTCCTCGAGCAGCGTGTTGATCGGGATTTCGGAATTGGCCGAGAAGTGAATGTAGTGGTGAACGCCGCCGATCTCGCGCAAGAACTGACGGCCGTGGAAGCGCTCGAGCTGTGCCTCGGTCGCGGCGAGGATCGGCTCATCCGACTCGCCCTCGCAGATAAAGCGGATCACCCAGCGCATCGTCTCGCTGGACAGATCGCCAGCGCCCTGCAGGCCGAGTGGAGCCCCATACTGGGAGAACTCCTGGTAGAACGACCCCGCCGGCAGGTCTGCCCCGAGCGGGATGATGGTCGTGCCGAAGAGCCGTGTGCCGATCGCGGCCGTGACCGCTGCCAGTGACCCGAGCTCCTCGACGATGATTGGGGCGACGATTCGGGATCCGAGCATCAGAGCAACGCCTCCAACTTCGCGAGCTGCGCGAGGTAATTCGGCGTCACCTTGTCGGCCGCCGGCTGCGCGAACGGCTGCGCGGCCATCCGCGCGGTGCCGTACTCCTGGGACACGCCGTATTCCTGATTCCAGGTCACCGACGCCTCGAAGTTGCCGCTCGTTGCGAATGCGAGCGTCTTGTTCGCACGCAGGAGACCCGTATCGACCGGCGTGATCTTGTCGGCGGCGTAGACGGTCGAGAGGAGCGCCTGGTTCATCAGGTAGGCAACCCGGTCCGGAAACCGCGCCGCAAGTCGGGGGAACTGGTTCTTTTTCACTTGGAGAAAGGCTCTCATCAGTCCTCCTCAATGAGCTGGACGACCGTGAAGATCCCCCAGTCCCCGCCCCGCTTGACGTCCCGAACCGAGAAGCTCCGCCCGTTGATCACAAGCGTGTCGGTGACGGTGACGCTCGACGTGATCGGGAGGCTCGCCTGGTAGCTCGTGAGCTTGAGCGCGAGATCCGACACGAGCGTCGCGCCGCCCGACGTCGCATTGGAGACGGTGAGCATGCACTTGCCGGACTCGATCTCGGTCTGCGTCTCGGTCCGACCGCCCCGGCCGTCGCTGACGTATGCAGTGCGGAGCACGCTGTAGTCGTCGCTGTGCAGGTTCTCCGCCAGCTCCGCTCGCGCCTCCGCCCACACCTCGTCAAGCTCGTCAGCGGCCGTCATCACCACCCCTCCGTCAGATAGTTCGACCGGATCGTGATCGGCTCGCCGAGCTCGCCGTCCGCCCCCGTGAGCGTCGATCCATCCACCGACGCCGTGCCGTTGCGATACGAGGCCGCCATCTGCTGGCAGTACGTAAACCAGTCGGATCGCTTGAGGTAGACGCCGGACCCACCTCCGATGTCGTACTTGTCGGCCGTCAGCGCAGCCTTCCACGACCAGCCGGTCGCTGCGACCCGATCGAGCGCTTCGCTCGAGTACGTGCCATCAGCGCCCTCGGCGAGGCCGACCAGGATCGTGAGCTGCGCTTCGGTGAGCGCCGGCTTGCCGCCGAGCGCGTTCTCGAGGAGCGTGAGGACCTGGCCGGCGTCGCTGTAGCTGGTCACTCGGCCGCCTGCGCTTCCTTGATCGCCGCCAGGACCACAGCCTTGTTGGGCAGGGTTTCGGGCGACTCAATGCCGAGCGAGGCCGCGAGCTGATTGAGCTCCTCGCGAGAGAGGCGACTCGGATCGGCATCAGGCTGCTCATCGGTGATCGGCTCCGGGATCAGCTCCTCGAGGGACGTGCCGTCCTGATACCGGACGATCGTGGCGTCAGGATGCAGCTTGAGCGCCGCCTCCCGACTCGCGAATCCGTACTCCTCGCCGTTATCCAGGCGAGCGACGATCGGCTTGCTCATCAATCAACCCTCTCCGGCCAGTGCCAGGTGCCACCGGTCTGCTTTTCGTCATGCGGGACATCAGTTTCGTAGCGGATCCCGCTCGGATTGAGCGTCCATCCTGAGATCACGTCGTCGACGCCGACCTCGACAACGTGGAGCGGGACATGACGCGGAGGGAACACCCCATCCGCCGAGCCGCGACTCACGTAGTGCACGACTCGTCCGATGCTCGGCCTCTGACTCATTCCTCACCGTCCTTCGTTGGCGCGATCGCGCGGATCGCCGCGATCACGGCCTCCTTGTTCCCGAGTCCCTCAGCGTTCTCGATGCTGAGCGCCGCCGCGATCTCGTTGAGCTCCTTGCGCGTCAGCGACTCGAGGTCATCTGGGATCTCCGGCGTCTCGCTGGCTGTCTCGGCAAGCTGCCGAGTCGCCTCCGCCGCCGCCTCGGCGAGCGGACGGACAGCCGTGACGATCGAGCCGAGGAGCGCGTTGGAGCGCTCGATCTCGATGATGCGAGCGAGCTCCGGGTCCCGATTCGGCCCGGCCGGCGCTGGGGGTTCGATCCCCAGCACCTCGACGAGTTCAGCGACGTTCTGCGCGAGCTCCTGTTCAGCGGCCGCGCGACGCGCGACCTTTGCCGCGAGAGATGCCATCCATCACCTCCCTACGGCATCGGAGCCGCGAAGCCGCTCGGGATCGAGTAGCTCGCCGCGCCGACCTGGTAGACGACCGCGCCGACGCGGTTCCATGCGCCGAAGCCGGCGAACCGCGCGTACTGCGTCTCGAGGTACGGCCAGTCCGCGCGCTCACCCACCTGCCGGAATCCCTGCAGTTCGGGGAGGGCGTACTCGCGCTGGGCGAGCGGCTTCTGCTCGTTGGTCGTGGTCGCGATGATCATGCCGCTCGGGAGCGACGGCCACTCGACGATCCAGACCTGCGAGTCGTAGCCGATCAGCGTGCCCGGCGTCGCGACGTCGAGCGAGCCGACCAGCTCGTCGCTGTTCGCACCCGGGCGGACATTCACGTCCACCGTCTCGTGGAACGTCCCGAGGTTCTCGATGTCCGCCTTGAGGTCGGAGGCGACGAGCGCCACGACCGGCACGCGCGTGCCGCCGTTCTCGGGATGCTCGGTGAGCTCCCTCCAAATGGTCGGGAATGGGTTGGCCCCGTCCGCGATGTCCGCAGCCTGCGCGAGGAAGTGGTTGTCCGTCGCTGCAGACGAGGCTCCCGTGAACACCGCGTATGTGGTCGCATCACCGTTGGCGAGCGGCTTGACCGTCAGCGCGCCGTACTCGTCGTCCTCGAACGTCCAGTCCACGTTCTGGAACAGCGCGGACAGAATATGATCAGTCATCCACCGCGTATCGCCATCGAACAGGAGGCTCGTGGCGTCGTTGGCGTCCTGAACCGTCATGAACAGGCTGGTGATCCAGTTCGTGCCCCACGCATTGCCGGATCCCTGCAGCGGGAGGGCGATGTCGTAGTGGCCGGCGGACTTCACCGGACGCGAGCGGCCGTTCTGATCGAGCGGCTGGTTGCGCGTCTGGCCGACCTGCTTGTAACGGACCTTGTAGTCCGTCGTGCGCGTGACGAGGAGTCCGGAGAGCGTGTTGAGCTGCCGGTTGTATTCCTCGTTCGCCTGATTGATCGCGTCACGGACGACGGGAAAGTTCTGTTCCGTGAGGCGTTCGCCCAGGATGTCCTTGAGCTGATGAAATCCGTAGAGAAGCTCTGCCATCGTGTCTTACCTCACAGATCCACAAGCAGGAGCTTGCTGGTCACGGTTCGGGGCACGGCCGTCCCCGGGATGATCCGGCCAACGACCTTGCTCACCGTGCCGGCGGCCGTATCGAGCTTGCCATCGGTGTCGCTCACGTACACCGGCGCGTTGGTCGTGCCCGTGAACGTGAATCCGTCGAGCACGCCGTGGCGGATCGCGGTGACCGGGAATCCCGCCGGGATGACCTTGTCACCCGTCGCGATGCCGTAGATGTCCGCCTCCGTCGCGGTGCTCCCGTTGCCGTTGGTGAACCGGTCGCCATTGATGCGCACCGGAGCACCCGGAGTGATCGGCTCGTCGGCCGCGAGCGTCATCTGCTCGAGGATCTCGACGATCTCGACGCGGTTGGCCCGCGCCAGTGCGATGACCGCCATATCTCATCTCCCTACATCTTCGGCCGCATGCGGGCCTTCGCCTTGGTGTCCTCGTCAGTCGTCGTCGCCGACCCCGCCGGCTTCGGCGCGGCCGCGGACCCTCGCGGTGGCGTCGCAGCCGGCGTGCCCGGCTTGTCCTTGTTGAGCTCGGCCGTGCCCTGCTCGGCCTTGGTCAGCCAGTCGAGGCGCTCCGCGAGCGGCGCATCGTCCGCCGGCTTGAACAGCGCGAACGACTTGTCCACGGCCTCGGCGCGCTGAGCGAACTGGTCCTCGAAGTGCTTCGTGAGGAACTCGACCTGCCCCTTGAGCGTGTCCCGCTCGCTGGCGACAGAGTCCCGTTCCTTCTCGAGCGACGCCTTCACGGAGTCGAACTCGCCGCGCTTCGTGGCCTCCTCGCGCTCGCGCTCTTCCTTCGCCTTCTGCTCGGCCGCCTCGGCCGCTGCCTTGAGTGCCGCCTCGACGCGCTGAGCCTCGGCCTTCTTTTCGGCGGCGACGATCGCATTGAGCTTCGCCTGCTGCTTCTCGTCGAACTTGACCTCGTCGGGGTCGGCCGCCGGCGGTGTGGCCGGTGCCGGGTCCCCGGCCGGCGGATCGCCCGCGGGCGCCAGGAACGGCAGCGTGAATGCGAACATCAGCGGCGAACGGCGAAGGAATCGGTACATATCGGATGTCTCCCCCCACGCAATCCGGCGTGGTGCGGTCCCCTGGCAAGCCAGTGCTCGTTACCCCGGCACTCGTGGCAGCCGGTCGCCGCGCAAACAAAAAGCCCGCCCCCGTTGGAGCGGACGATGCGCCGTGAGGCGGTTGGTCTGCTCGACGAGAGCGGGCGATGCCGACCGTTGTCGGGTTGGCCCTTTATGCGCTTACGCACATTATGACATATGGAATGTGTGGTTGGGAACTACGCCGCGTCGCGAGAGACGATCGCCTCGATCTGCTCGATCGTCTTGGCCGCGCCGTTGATCTGCCGACGGAGGGATTGCACGAGCTTACGTAGGTGCTCGTTGTGGTCGAGCGGGGGTTGCGGCTTGCTCGATGGAGCCGGGCGTTGCGATGTCACTCGGACCGGCTGGCTCTTTGCGATCATGATCCCTCTCCCTCATTCAGCAATCGCGCAACAGGATCTTCAGATTGTCCTCGTCGTTCTCGGTCGTAGATCGCCTGCTTCGTGGACTTCGCTCGGATGCTCTCACCCCACTTCGGCGAGCTGCTGAAACCGATGTAGTCATCGAGCTCGAGCTCGCCGGCCTTGTACGGCCCATAGCCAGCGCCCAGGTAGGCGCGCTGATCGGCGTCCGGCTGCCGCGCCAGCCACTCCGCCCCGGTCTCGGCGCGGCCGCCCAGCATCTCGTCGAGCATTTCCGGTACCGGCGTCGGAATGCATCGGCAATTCACGTGACTGGGCATGAACCGAACCGTCATAGGGAATCGCTTGCCGTCCATCGCGAGGCACGCCTTGCACGTCCGCATCTGCTGCGCGGCCATCCACTCCCACTGAGATACGTGATCGGCGTACTGGTCGAAGAGTGCGCCTCGATACGCGCGCATCATCTCCGTCCGTACCAGCGTCTCGAGGCGCGGGATCACCTGCCCGTTGAGCCGACGTCGCGTGTTGGCGATGATCGCACCGGCGCTCGCCCCGCGCCCCATGCCGCTCATGAGCTCATCGACGAGGATGTCCCGCGACATCGTGCCATAGCCATCCATGAGCTCGCGCAGCGGGCTGTCCGGATCGAGCGCCATCGTCAGGCGCTCGGAGGCCGGGGCGTTGATGCTCTGGCCGAACTCGACATCAATGCCGGCGGCCTTGAGCAGGTCCTGTCCGGCCGTCGTCCCCCTCTCGCTCGCCTCAAGTTGCGTCTGCTCGAGGATGCCGAGCCCATCGTCCGAGACCTGACGAAACCGCGCGTCTGCTTGCGCGATCAGGTCGATGTAGCGCTGCTGCCGACGGAGCCAGTCCGGGTTGACCTCGGTGCCGTTAGCGCGCGCCGTGTCGATCATCCGCGTGACCATCACAAGGTCATCCAGGAGCGCGTCAGCTTGCCGGGAGTACATCAGCCGCATGCGCCGGCGAGCGACAGCGTCGCCCTCGTTGAGCTTCTGCCGCTCGCGCCCGACGACGTCCTCGATCTGCCAGACCTTGGGCTGATCGTCGTTGTCGTCTGGATCGATCGGCGGGGTGGTGGGCACTACCCCGCTCATGCGATCACACCCGCGTTGAACGCGCGGTCGCTCCGCGCCTCGGCCTCGGCGATCAGCTCGCGGAATCGCTCGATCTCCGACGCGTCGTACCCCATCTCCTCCCAGAGCACCTCATCCGGCACACCGAGCGAGCGCTTGAGGAGCATCAGATCAAGGCGATCCGCCTCCGACGGGACGAGCACCGGCCGATCGAGGATCGTGAAGTCCAGCAGGCCATCGCGGTAGCTCTCGAGCGTGTACGGCACGAACGCCTGCTGACGCCGCGAGAGCGGTGCCGTCCAGCCCCCGCCGTTGGCACGGTAGCCCGCCATCGAGATCGCCATCTGGAAGAGCTTGACCGTGTTGAAGTCGAGGTTGGCGCGCAGCCGACGCACGCGACTCACGCCATCGCCGAGCGCGCGCTCAGCGCCAGGAGCGGAGAGCTGGCTCATCTCCCGGAGCTCGGGGTAGAACCGCGCCTCCGGGTTGGACTCGTAGATCCCCTGCGTCAGGCGCTCGAGGAGCGCCTCGGTCTGGCCGATGTCGAACTCCGCTTGGGCGATCTTTGCGTCGGTCCCCGCCGGCAGCATGTTGAACGTCTCGGCGAACTCCGAGGCGTCCTCTCGACTCACGTCCGACGTCGGCGGCGTGGTCAGGTTGATCTCCCGCTTGCCGCCTCGGCTCGCGACCCCGCTCACCAGGAGCGGCGCGTAGAACACCTTCTTCTGGTGGTCGATCGCGTGACTCAGGAACGAATTGAGCTCCATGATCGCCTGTCGCGCCGGCTCGGTCGCCGGCATGCCGCGCACTCCGCGAACCTTGGTGAAGCGGTCCCAAATCGCCGGCACGAACCCGTACGGGTTCGGCACGACCGCCCCCTCCCCGAAGCGATCCCACGGCGCGCCGTCGAGGAAGTAGCGGAACGACTCGCCGTCCACCTCCTCGCGGTAGAGGTGCGTCGTGGCGCGGCCGCGCTCATCGCGCTGCTCGACACGGTACTCAAGGACGTAGTATTTGACGTTATCGACGAAGTCGAGCTCGAGATCCTTGACGTAGCCGGGCCAGATCAGCTCCGGATAGGGCATCCCCTGCCCGCCGTCGTCCACGAGGCGCGTCATGCAGTCACCGAGCGCGGTGACGTACATCGGCCGCTGTCCCATCTGCCCCTTCCAGTTCCACGCGGTCATCAGCTCGGCGATCGCCGTCCTCAGGAGCGCGTCGGACTCGTCGCCGCCGGTCTGCGGATCGATCGGGATCGCCCCGAGCGTGCCGTCCGGGAGACGCTTGCCGTCGGTACTCATGTCGCCCGCGTAGGTGTGGGCGACATAGAAGTCCACGATCGGCGCGATCTGGTTTCGCAACAGGCGCGTATTGCGGTAGATCTTGATGTGCTGACCGCGCCGGAACGGCGAGCGGCGAAGGGCGTCCTCGAACGCGCTCCCATCGTAGAGCGCCCAGCGCTGCGCGTAGACCGCGTCCATGTACTCGGTCTCGTTTGCGTATCCGTAGCGTCGCCACGCGTCAATCGCGTACATGATTCTCCCCCAGAGTGACATGATCAGATCCTTCGCGAGTGCCAGCGGTACATCTCGTCGAGCGCTTCCTCCGTCGAGGCCACCGAACCGTCGGCGAGGTCGAAATACGCGACCAGGTAGCGCGTCGCATCCATTCCGTGGTCGTTTTTCTTCTCCGGCTCTTCGCCGCGCTGCCGCTTTCCACCGAGGTTCCAGACGTACGAGGCGAACTCCTCGGTCGTGCTCGTCGGATGACCGGCCTCGCCGAGCTCCTGGTCGTATTCGTCGAGCGAGTCCGGAAGAAACTCGATGCGCGGCTTCGTCACGATCTGCCCGTCATCACTGACCGCGCCGAGTCGGCGAGCCACCGCCTGGATGCCGGCGGACACGTTTTTGGTGGCGGCTATCGTCTCGTAACCGGTCGCGTCGGTGAACGTAGCGCGGTCCTCGGCATCGTGGTCAACGATCACTGCCGTCGGCGGCGGCTCACCATGCGTGAGCTCGAGGATCCGCTCGGCGTGATCCGCGACGAGACGTCGCGTCATGTAGATCTCGCGATACATCACGAGCTCGCCGTCGGGCTTCACGGCCCACGCCTGCCACACGAACGGGTTCACAAACCCGAAGTCCACGACCCAGTAGCGCGGCCAGTCGTACGGGATCTCGTAACGCGCGCTCGCGATATGCACGGCCGGGTTCCAGTTTTCGTAGACCTGGCCTTCGGCGGCGGCCCAGATGCCCTCGACGAGACGCTTGCGCCGCACACCGGTCAGCTTGCCGAGCTTGTCGATGACGTAGGATCGGCCGTACTCGGTCCATCCCTGCGCAGCCTCATCCCACAGGCGCGGGTTGTCCTTGTGCGTCGATCGCAGCCGGACCGTCCGCCCCTCCTCGCACCGCTTGTTGAGCCAGTGCGTCGGATGCGCCGGGTTGCAGTCCATGAGCATCTGCTGATACGGCATCACGCCGTTGCGGAGTCGCGTGACGAGACTCTCGTGGTCGTTGAGCGTGGCCTCCGTCCACTCGAATCCGCAGATCATGTCGTACTCAGTGGACATCACCTTGCTCGGTCGGTCCATACCGCCGAGCATGATCCGGGAGCCGTTGGGGTACCGAAACGCGGGAGGCTCCGACTGCGACCCACCGAAGAACGTCACCCCGAAATTGCTCGGATGCAGCGGCAGAATCTTGTCTCGGTACGTGGCGACGATCGAGTTGGTGAGCGACACGAGCGTCTTGCGGACGAAGAGGATCTTGGCGCCGGGGTACTTGAGCGCGGCGAGATGCGCTTTCCAAACCAGCCCGTAGCTCTTGCCAGTGCCAACCGGGCCCTCATAGAGAATCTCGTCGTCACGCCTCGTGAGCAAATGCCGAGCGTCTCCCCGAGGTGCATACCGGACGCGGTGCCTGGTGGCTGCCGCCACAGCGACGCTCATCAGATGGCCTCCACATCCACGCCGACGATCTCGATCTCAACCCCGCCGCTATGTTCGACCTTCTCGGCCCACGTTCCGGACTCGATGGATACCTGCTTCTCGAGCTCGCGCAGCTCCTTGAAGAGCGCGGCATCGAAGGCGTACTCGAACACTTCCTCCCGAGTCCGCGTGGTCGTGGTCTTCATCTCCCCGTCTTCGAGCACCTTCGACTGCACGACCGTGACCTCGACCGTCTTGGGCTTGCGTACGAGTGCCCCGGTATCTCCGCCGGCGATCTCGCCCTTGAGATCCTTCCCGCGATCGCGGATCAGCTTGGTCATGCGGCGGTGCCGGTCGTTGTATGCGTCCATGCGGCGATCGAGACGCGCGATTCCCCGCCGGCGCGCCCGCTCTTGCATCTCCTCGAAGTGTTCGTTCACCCGAGAGCGAAACGCCGGGATTCGCTTCCACCGCGCGAGGGTGCTGCGCGAAACACCGACGCGGCGCGCGATCGTCTCATCAGTGACGCGATCCTCGGCAACCATCACGGCCGCGTTCGTGGCAGCGTCGCTCCACTCAAATGGCTGTTCGGTTGTGTCAATTTGTGTCACGTCCGCGCTCATAGCCCCACCAAACGCACTGAAACCGGGCACACTCTCCCTGCGGAAGTGACACCCGGTTTCAAGAACCTTGCTCTTTGGTTATGTCCATTCTACCCGACGTTCAGAGCGTCCCCGCTCAGGCCGTCCTCGTCACCGTGTAGTTGCACTTGCTGCACTTGATCACCACGATCGACCCCGGCCCGAGCTTGCCGTCACCGATCCGTTGGCCGCAACGCGGGCATCGCCAGATCGGCAGCGCCTCGGTCTGTGGCTCGTCATCCTGCGTCGGCGGCCGCTCGATCATCACGCCGTCCACTCCTCGCCGGGCAACGGGAGGTGCGGAGCCCACGCGGACGCGATCCCATCGACCGCATACTCGAGGCGGTTGGTGATGTCCGCGTACAGCGGTATGTACATCATCTGGCCGACGTTCTCCTGGATGTTTTCCACCGAGACGCGAATCGGATTGATGTGGCAGTGCACCAGCTCATGGACGCACGTTTCGCGCAGCTCTTCCGGCGTTCCTTCTGCCCAGTTCCTGGCAAACCAGATGCTCGCCGTCTGGCTCCCATACCAGGTCTCGATCGTCGCGGCGTGATCCTCGCGCTTCGTAGGCTCGTGCACGACGCGGATTTCCCAATCCCGTAGCCCCATCATGTCCTTGAGGATCCGCAGGTATTCGCCGAGCTCCTCGTAATCCCCGCCCAGCATCAGCTCGCTGGTGTCCTTCCGTTCAGACATAGTCTCTCCAATCAACGTGCTCATCGCCTCGAAACCTGCGATGATCTCAGCCAGCTCTAGGATCCTCGTCATCACTCGGCCTTTCGATCTGGTCTGGATCGCTCAATCACCTGGAGCACCTCCTCGGTGGAGCGCTTGAGCGCGTGAGCAATCGCGATCGCTCGCGGTGCCGCCGGCACCTTTGACCCCGAGGAATAGCCATACATGGTGCTCAGATTGATCCCCGCCGCCTCCGCGAGCTCCTGCATCGAGGAGCCGGCGGCCGCAACGTGCTGGCGCAGCCACACGCCGAACTCGGAGGTGGTCGGCTTGCGCGGTCTTCGCGCGCGAAGGAGCTCACGAGGACGATCGACGGGTTTCGGCTTTGGCTCTTCGGCGCGCCACACGTGCTCTGTAGGCTCGGTCTTGCCCGTCACCTGCAGGCGGACGCGCGCGATCGCGGCCCGCGCTCCGTCCGACCCCGCCGGCCAGCCGCCCGGTGGCATGGGGATATGTCGGCCCTTGCTCACGGTTAGCTCCCTCCACCCTTTCGCACCTGCTCCCGGAGGAATGTGCTCGTGAACTCCATCGCCTCGTCGTGAGTGAATCCCTCCGCCACCAATCCCTTGTAGAAGGCGCGAAGGAAAGCGGCGAGAGGACCAACACTTACGAGCATCTGATCAACAAGCGCTCGTGACTTGAGTTGCTCTTGACGCAGGAGCTCGCCGATCGTATTCGGTACTTGCTGATCATCGTTATTCATGCTCACACCTCTCCGGGAACTGCTTTACATCAAACTCTGCCATCGAAGTTATTTCCCCCTTCGGCCGTTCCACAGGTGCCAGATATGCACGCCCACCCAGACCCCCGCGATGCTCGCTACGATGACCTTGTCGTTGTAGAGCGCACCGATCGCCAGGATCAGCCACATCGCGATGGCGATGACGTGCACCTCGACGCTCGACATCACCGAATCTCCCTGAGTGCCTGGTCATATGCCTCGGCCAACGCGCGGAACGCCTCGGGATCGCCGCCGACGTCGGGATGGAGCTGCTGCGCCCTGAGACGGTACGCGACCTCGACGAGCTTGCGGGGAGACTCCCGAGCCACTCCCAGCACTTCCCACCACGGCTCGGCCGGCGGAGGCGTCACGATCACCCCGGCCGCCGGCATACCTCCCCCCGCGGGGAGCGCGGCGAAGCCGGAGAACGCCGCCTCGACGACCTGATGCGTGCCCCAGCGATCGAGCCCACGCAGCGCAGCGACGGTGAGCTCGATCGCGTGCAGATTCTCCGCCGGCGTCCACCACCGATCGCACGGGATGCACCGCTCTGCCCCGTCGAGTGTGAAGTAGACAGCGACGCCGGCGTCATCGATCGGTGGCTGACGAGAGAGGACGTAGCCGAGCGCGCCCACCGCGAGGTTGGTCGAGATCACAACATCCTCGGCGCCGAGTTTGCTCAACTCGCGGATCAGCCCATCCCGAGCTCGAGCGAACGACGTCGAGAACGCCGAGCGGCGCGGATGCTGCTCTCGGGCGAACCGCATGGGCCAGTGCAGCGGAGAGCTATAGGTCACGTCCATCGTTGGCCTCCTTTGCCTTGATCTCACGGACAATCGCGAGGGCCTCTTCCTCGCCCCAGCCCGAGACGACGAAGTGCGCGAGATCCCACACCGTGTCGCGATCCCATCCGGCGCGCTCGCACAGGTCGCAGGCCCAAATGCGCGTCAGTGGGAAGTTGATCAGCAGGTCGTTGACCAGCGCCTCGCGCGTAGCCTCGGTGTCATTGGCCATCGCGTGCCTCCGGCGTCTCGGGCACGTAATGCTCGAGGCCTCGCTTGACGGTCGGGATTCGCGAGATCCGGTCCACGAGCCGCTCGAGATCGCTCAGACGAGATCCGTATCGTGCGAGCTCGCCAGCGGTAGACCGGTTGAGCATCTGTTGCCCCTCCGTCGCGCCGTTGACCACACCTTGGAGATGAGCGAGATCGGAGCGGATCGCGGCGATCGACCAGTGGTCGGCGCTCGCCGGGTTATCCGCCGCCTCGCGCTGCTCGTCGAGCCAGACGTCCGACGGCTTACCATCCGTCAGGTCCGGCGCGATCCCGACGAGGTCGGAGATGCTCGGCACATGCTGATACGTTCCGTCCGGCTGGCGCTCCCACCGGCGATCCCGGTTGCGTGTGAACTTGTTGAGCGTGGCGGCGTGCAGATCTACACCCGTGCGCTCGGCGAGCTGCACGAGGACGAACAGCACATCGGCAAGCTCATCCCGAACCTCGTCGGAGTTCATCGCCAAGTCGCTCCACGGCAGAGCGAGGAGCTCATCGACCTCGTGCCGGAGCTTTTTCACCGTGGCGGTGATCGGCTGGTCGCCGAACGTTGCGATCGCCCAGGCGGTGATGTCTCGTTGGAGCGCGAGCAAGCTATCGGGTTGCTGGATCTTGGCGAGACGTGCGTACTTCTCCTCGGTAGAGTGTCCGTCCCACGCTGGACTACCCTCGGGGATCCCGGCAAACAACGCAGTCACCTCGTGATCGGGTACATGCCATGACATCTGACCGGTGCCCGCGTCCACGAACACGACTGTCTGCCAGCCCTCCTCGGCCCCCGAATCCTGATTGGTCCAGGACGGATAGATCCGTGCCAGCGCGGCCACGAGCTGATCGCGCTCCCGATATGCGCCATTGAGCTGCTCGCGGAGCGGTCCCACGATCTCCTGCTCGAGCGCGTCGATGTTCGCCTCCGATGCCCGATACGTTCTCGCGCCGACCAAGTGGCGCTCAGTCATCAGCTCCCGGAATGTCGTCATGCGTCATCGCCTCCGTTGACCGCGCTGTAGATCCCCAGCACCCAAATCCCGATCCCCACCAGCGCGACGCCGGCCGCGAGCGCGCCGATCACCACCCCCACCACAAGCCACGTCCACATCACTGCACCTCCCACTCGCCGAGGAATCGCTCGATCGCATCGAGATCCCCTATCTCCTGGTCGTAGAGGTCCGGAGTCATCGGCCCCTTTTCGAGCATGCGATCCCAGCGATCGCGGCGGAACTGGATGGTCTGGCGCATGCGATCGAGGATCTGCCCGGCCATCAGTTCCGTCGCGTGCCGAATCAGCCGGCGATCGCGATCCGCCTCGGCCGAGGTTCGATAGCGCTCCATGCTCGTGCGGCGCTCGGCTCGCTCGCGACGCGCCTCGCCCTTGACGCCCGGAGGCATCAGCTCCGTCTCGGTGCGGATGACGGCCTCCTCGACGATGTCCCTACGCATCTGCGCGGTGATCAGCATCGTCATCCCCGATCCCCTCCCGATATGCGCGATATGGCCGACTTGATGCACGAGACGCCCTCCGACATGCGCGAGACGGTGTCGAACTGCCCGATCAGGCTCTCCTCGCGGATCTTCGCCTCCGCTTGGCGGCGCGCCACGCCCGACGGCTCCGTCGCTGCAAGCTCGCGCAGTTCGTCGTCGGTATGGATCGAGAGCAGATACAGCAACGTGTCGCCATGGCATCCGTTTGTCGGCGGATGCGTGATCTCACCGTCGTGCCGACACCAGCAGGCGAGTGGTTTGCCGCGCAGCTCGGGCAGCTCGGCGAGCAGCGGACGGCGCTCCCCGATCAGAAGATCCTCCGTGTACTTGAGCACCACCTGGCCCCGCGTGCCGTCCCGCCCGATCTTGTACGGGTTGGCCCACTTGCTCGCCGGCAATCCCTGGCGAGGCATCGCGCGGCCGATGTACACCGCACCGCGGACGTGGTCGTTGACGTGCACCACACGCGTCTCTGTCATGCAGTCTCTCCTTCCTTGAGGCGGTCCCACATCGCCTTGTTGCCGTGATAGGTCGACGTGTACTCAAGCTGCATGAGGCCGCGCGACTGATCGCATATCGGACAATGGATCGTCACGCTCAACCCGTCGCGCTGATCGTCAGACCATGAGGTGACGAGGTCTACGTCCTCCTCGCCGATCTGGAAGACGGAATTGCAATGCGGGCAGAGATAGCGTCCGATCCACGGGAACGCCTTCGGTTTGATGCCTTGGTGCAGGATCCTCATCGCGCGTCCTCGCTTTCGATCGCGGCTAGCAGCTCGGCGAGGGTGTCCGCATCCGCAACCAACCGATCATTCTTGAATAGTCGGTACTCGTCCTCCCACCCCGGAAGATCAAGCTCTTGATACTCACGAAGCGCTGCATCCACCTCCGCCAGCACCTTCGCGCGCGCATCCTTCCGGATCTCGTCTTCGAGGCCAGCGTCGAGGGCGGCGGCAAGGGCGCGCTTCATGTATGGCACTTGGTTGTTGCGAAAAACCGCGTTGGGGAAGAGGTCTTTCCAGTAACCATGTACCGCAGCATCCAGCGCCTCGTCCGGGATCGTGATGGTGGTCATTCGAGGTCTCCTTTTTCAAGCGGGAGGTACTCCGTATCAGCCTCGATCGCCGCATCGCTCCGAATGTCTCCGTCTCCAACGATTTCATCGAGAGTCCGCACGGCATCCTGCAATCGCTTGATCTTCCAAACCGTTTTGGCGCTTTCGCTTTCGCGGATCTCTCTTTCGAGCCCCGCATGAAGCGCGGCGGCAATCATTCCGCGAATCTCGGAGTCCAGGACGGTCGGCAGGTGTGACCGTCGCATCTGCGCTCTCGTGGCCTCGACCACGGCGTCGGAGATCGTGATCGTGGTCATGTCTCGTCATCTCCAATCTCGACCTCAGCGATCAACTCGCTCGCACCCTCGTCGAGATCCTCGTCGTCGTAGACCTCTGGCTGGTCTGCCAGTAACGCAGCGAGTGTCGGATACCACCGGTCCTCGTCATCCTCCGTGACCCATCCGCCACGCCGGCGGTCGAAGTAGATCTCCTCAGCCAACGAGTCGCGGACGGTCCGCTCGATCTCAGCAAGGTGGTCCGCATGGATCACCTCGGTCAGTCCGGCTCCGAGGGCGGCCGAGATGGCCGCCTCGATCGCCACGATCTGCGCCGGCCGTGTGTCGCTCGCATCCGCGCTGTGCACGAGCGTCGCGATCATTGCCCGACGCGCGACGTCGAGGATCTCCTCAGGGATCGTGGTCATTTCGCTCCACTCCTATCCTGGTACTTGAGCAAATCCCACACCTTGGGGTCGTACGCCTCGATCGTCAGCAACCCCATCGCGCCCTGACGCGGTCGATCGACGTTCCCCCTGAGGATGTGCTGCACCGTGTCGTAGTCTTCCGGCTTGACGATGTAGGCGTGCTCACCAGCCGTCTGCAGCTCCTCGATCCAATCGATCTGCTTGAGCGACGGCCTGCCCGTCCGCCCCTTGGTCTCGAGCCACAGCACGCCGAACCTCGGAGAGACGAGCGTCAGATCCGGATACCCCTTGTCGGAGCCGCGTGCGTCGTACGTGTGATAGACCCGAGTCCAGCCCAGCAGCGCAGCCATGCTGCGGATCTGCTGCTCCCACTGCGCCTCGGTGAGGTTGCGCTGCAGTGATCCCGCCGCGATCCACGGCGTGCTCACAGGAGATCCCCCTGCTGCGGCTCGGTCTCCTCGATCGCGGACGCGAACGCCACGGCCAGCGCGACCGCCGGCGCCGAGTCGGTCGCGTCCCACGTCTGATCGAGCGACGTGATCGAGGCGCGGATCTCGAGCGCCTTCTTCTCCTCGGTGTACGGATCGTGCTCCGGGACGATCAGCATCACGCCGAACCCTCGCTTGACCGCCTGCTCGACGAGCGCCTCCACTTTCGGAGAGGGAGGATTCGGGAAGCTCGGCGGCTTGAGGATCCCGCGACGCTCGAGGATGGCCCGCACATGCTGCGGCAGAAACGGCTTGTCTCCCATGTCTCACCTCATCACTTTCCCGGCACGATCATCGGCATGATCATGTGCGTGTACGCATCGCTTCCCGCCGGCCGGATCACCCCGGCCGAGTTCGCTCCGTTGAGCCCGAGCCACACCTGTCCGTGTCGCATGACGGACAGGACCTCGGTCAGGTACTTGCCGTTGAACGCGATCTCGAGCCCAAGCCCGGTCACGCCGGCGTCCACGTAGCTCTCGCTGTTGCCCCGCTCGGCCGCATTGGCCGAGATCTCGATCGATCCTGGAGTGAGGTCGTCCGGGCCCGTCCTGATCCCGAGGCGCACGAGGTCGTTGTTCTCGCGGGCGAAGTAGCCGGCGCGCCGCACCGCCTGCAGGAGCGCCTCCCGGCTCACCTCGACGCTCGTCGCGAACACCTTCGGAATGAGTGGCTTGATCTCCGGGAAGTTGCCGTCGATGATCCGGGACACCCACTCGACGTCGCCGACACGCGCGACGACTTGGCTCCGGTTCGGCGTGATCGCAAGCGTGATCTCCTCGTCGCGATCACCGAGGATCTTGGCGAGCTCCCGGTACGCCCGCGCCGGCACGATCAGGTCCGAGCGCTCCGCGACATCCCACCCCAGCGGGCTCTCACTCAGCGACATGCGAAACCCATCCGAGCTCGCCATCGTCAGCGTTTCTCCCTCGAAGCGCGTGAGCACGCCGGCGAGGATCGGTCGGCTCTCATCCGGCGCGGCGGAGAACTCGGTCAGGCGGAGCGCCTCGAGGAGTCGCTGCGCGTCGATCGTGTAGCTCACCTCCCCGGCATCGATCCCGGGGATGACCGGGAAGTCCTCGGACGAGATGCCGTTGACCTTGGCCTTGTCACGCCCGCTCCGCACCGTGAGCGAGAACCGCGCCGGATCCATGTCCAGATCGAGCGGTCCCGATGGCAAGGTGTTGACGAACTCACCGAGGAGACGCGCATCAACCGTGATGCTCCCCTCGCGCTCGACAACCGCATCGATCCACGTCGTGATCGCGAGCTCGAGGTTCGTCGCCGCGATCTTGAGCCGGCCGCTCTCCGTCGCGAGGAGAATGTTGGACAGCACCGGCAGCGCCGTGCGCGACGCGACTGCATGCCGCGTCAGCCCGAGCGCCGCTCGCAAGTTCCCCGCATCGGGAATGGTTACTCTCAATCCATTCATGAAGCCACCTCGTCCAGGTCGAACAACGTCGGGACCTTGCCGGCGTGGACCGCCGCCGCAAGGTTCTGCTGCGCCGATCGCCAATAGCTCTCCTTGAGTTCGATTCCCACGTATCGCCGGTTGAGTTTCAGCGCCACATAGCCAGTCGAGCCGATCCCGTTGAACGGATCCAAGACGAGATCTCCAGGAGCGCTCCACAGCTTCACCGCGCGCTCGATCACCCCGAGCTGCAGCGGAGCGAGGTGGCGTTCGTCGTCCGTCTCCCGCGCCTGCCGGACGTTGAGCACGTCCGTCTCTCGGATACCGCCGGGGACGCCCTGACGATGCCGATACCAGACCGGCGATGCCCACTCGATCCACTCCTCTTCGGTGATCCATCCGCCCGACGGGTTGTATCTAGGCGAGATCCCGGCGTGGATCGGGGTCGGGTTGGCTCCCGGCTTGCGGAAGTAGATGAGGTAGTCGGCGAGGGCCATCCGCATCACGCTCGAGTCCTGCGCCAGTGACTTGAAAAGCAGGCCACGTTCCTTGTTGCGGACCGCCTGCACCTGCGGGTTCTTCTCGATCGTCACCTCACCGGCGAACTCGAACCCCTCCTCCTCGAAGAGCTGGATCACGCGACCGCGGTAATCCTTGAGACCGATGTACCCGTCACGCCCCTTCATCGCCGTAAGTTGGCAGAGGTGGATCGCGGCGAGGCGTCCGGGCATCAGCACCCGGAGCAGTCCCGGGAGCAGGTAACGGAACTGCGCGATCATCTCGTCGATGTGCGTCACGTTTCCCATGTCATGTGACGAGTTCGTGTACGCGTACATGCCCGGGAATGGCGGCGACGTTACGATCAGCCCGACCGAGTCGTCCGCGATGCACGCCGGGTCAGCTGTCACCTGCACCGAGTCGCCGAGGTGGAGCGTCCAGCCGTCACCGGTGGCGACATCCTCCCGATAGGTCATCTCGTCATGCATCGCCCCGCTCACGTCCTGCTCGACCGAAACATGCCGAACGACCTGCGCCATCATGTCTGCAGCATCACGCTCTTTGCGCTCGATGTTGCGCACGACGGCCCCTTCGCGTTCCGCAGTGATGACGTGAACATCTACCGGCGAGCGCTGCCCGAACCGCCAGCAGCGACGGACGGCCTGATAGAACTGCTCGAACGAGTCGGAGAGCCCCACAAACACCATGCGATGGCAGTGCTGCCAGTTCAGACCGAACCCTGCGATCGAGGGCTTGCTGACGATCACCCGGTAGGTGCCGTTTGCAAAGCCGGCGAGTGCGCGCTCCTTATGCTCGATCGAGTCCGATCCCTTCACCTCGATCGCGTCGGGGATGGCACGAGCGAGCGACTCGGACTCTGCGTTGAGGTCGCACCAGACCACCCACGATTCGTCACTCGCGTTGATCATCGCCGCCGCGCGGGCGACGCGCTCGGCCACCGACTCACGCCGTGCGGCCTGTCGCTCCTGGAGCGAGAGCGCCTCCATCGGGATCAGCGTCCCAGGGACGAGGCTCGCGGCGGCAACCGTCTCCTGATGGATCGTCAGCGGCGGTAAGGCGAAGTCCCCATCGTCGTACCCGAGATCCGCCGGCGAGCGAACTGCCAGCGCCCACGTCGCCATCCAGCGCCAGAAGTCTTCGCGCGCGTGCCCCTTGAGCCGCCAGTTGTGCGTCGTGTTGCCGTCCTGTGTGAAGAAGAGCGCGATGATCTCCTTGCCCGACATCACGTCGAGGAACTCGGCGTGGTTGGTGATCTCGATCAGATCGTTCGGTGCCGGCGTCGCCGTGCAGGCGAGTCGGTACGGGATCGAGGCCGCGAACTCGTTGATCTGGTGGCGCACCTTGGAGTTGAATCCCTTGATGGCACTGGACTCGTCGAGCACGATCGCACCGAACTCCTTCGGATCAAAGAGATGCAGTCGCTCGTAGTTCGTGATGTTGATCCCCGGTCGCACGTCATCCGCATCGCGGCAGATCGTGACCGCCAGTCCGATCCGCGCTCCTTCCGCAACGGTCTGCTGCGAGACTGCGAGCGGCGCGAGGATCAGGACGTTCTCCTTCGCGTGCTCCGCGATGATCCGGGCCCATTCCAGCTGCATCAGCGTCTTGCCGAGGCCAGTGTTGGCAAAGATCGCCGCGCGTCCACGTCGCGTAGCCCAGCGCACGATGTCGCGCTGGAACGGGAACAGGAACGGGTTGATGTCATCGCGATCGATGTCAAAGCCAACGGGGTGGAAGCCGATACGCTTCGCTTCTAGGAACTGCTCGTATGTCCTCATCGGTGTGATCCTTCTTCCCGCAGATCTGGCCCCGTCACCGGGATCACCTTGGCCTTCTCGAGGAGCCGCGATATGATGCGCGGTCCGACTGTCTCCTCGAGTTGTTCGATATTCAGGTTGCTTGTCACGATGGTCGGCAGCTTTGCCTCGTACCGACTGTTGACGATCAGGTAGAGCTGTTCGGCCGCCCATTCCGAGAGCTTTTCGGTGCCGAAGTCGTCAAGCAGGAGGACGTTTGTACGCTGCAGCGATCGCAGCGTGTAGGTCGGCTCCTCCGCTCCATTCGGTCGCAGCCCCGCCAGGAGCGCAGGCACCGATCCCCACCGCACCGCGAGGCCCGTCCGGTGGAGCTCACGCAGGGCGCCGTATGCCAGTCCGGTCTTGCCGCGCCCGGTCGTGCCGAGGAGCACAAGGTTCGGCCCGTCTGTCACTCGAGGCGGGAGTCCCGCGTCGCCGAACGGCACCGAGAACTCGACCGCTCCGAGCCATGCCCGCACCTTCGCGGCGAGCTCGGCCTGCGGATGCGTGTCGAGACTCAGCCCTCGGAACCGAGGTGGCACAAGCCGCTCCCAGGCGGCCTCGTTGTCGAGCGCGACCTGGCGCGCCCGCCCGATCGCACACGTCTTGCAGGTCTCGCCATCGCGATCCGGCGGATACCCCGTGTCACCGCACTCAGCACAGTGCACCGTCGGCAACCACCCGTAGGTTCGGCAACGATCCGCTCGACGCTGCACCCACGCAGCTCGCAACGCCTCGATGCGGCTGCGGGAGGTGTTCACCACGTCGCCGATATGCTGCATACGGCCCGTTCGTTCTGTGTCGTGTGTGTTCATCTGCCGCTCCCTGTTGCTCGCCGGCCGCGCTCGCCGAGCCAATCAACGTCTGTTCCGTCGCCTGTGTGGATCTGCATGTTCCTGGGCTGCCGCGGCGGCGGCATCGCGCGCGGCTTCGGCTCGGATTTCTCCGGGCGCCCCTCCGCCACCCAGCGCGTAAACGCCTTGATCACGTCCGAGATCGCCGGTGGCGTCTCGCGCCACCCCTGCGAGCAGACGTACCTGGTGCACGCCTCGAAGTCCGCCGGCGTCGGCACGTCGTGCGGGATCACCCCGCCGTCCTTGAGCTGCCGAAACCCGACCGTCCGGCCGATCTCGGCCTCGGCGCTGTCGGGATCGAGCCCGATCCCGCGACACCACGCCGCGTACAGCTCGAGTCGTCGGGCGTGTTCGGCGTCGGATCTGAGTTGCCGAGGA
>Ga0164243_10001758_pt1 | contig 36306 bp, 27 predicted proteins | sample OricompcompostOP_FD_108781 | JGI IMG/M metagenome (GOLD analysis project Ga0164243, IMG submission 108781) | Organic Plus compost microbial communities from Emeryville, California, USA - Original compost - Organic plus compost (OP) | ecosystem: Engineered > Solid waste > Mixed feedstock >...
CATATATACCATAGAAGGTGGTAGTAGTCGTGCGGGTACCGCGCGAAATATCGTTACCCTGCACCAGTGCGTTGGCGTTGTTGGACAGGTAGATACCGTAGGAATAAAAGTCCTGCAGTTTATTGTTTAGAATCTTGTTGTTTTCCAGTATCGGCGTGCCGCCTACCACGGTAATACCATAGTAGCCGCCGAGGATGGTGTTGCTCTGGATTGTGTTATTGTCGCAACGGGTATCGCCGGTAGTAGTAGCCGAGGTATGGGAATCGCTGATGGCGATACCGGTATAGTTGGAGGACGTGCTGGATGTGCTGGAAATAATGGTACAGTGGCGGATAACATTGTTATCAGCATCATCCATCAGGTGGAAACCAAATCCGTAGGTGCCGGCGGAGGCATCCACGGTAAGGCTGTCGAAAATCACATGATCCGTACCGATCATTTTGATCACCGCACGTTCATTGGTATTGGATGAATTGAACTGGATGATGTTGCCATTGCCGTTGAAGGTGACGGTATTCACAGCGGATGAGTTGATGATCTCACCCATAATGATTTGTTCCGTATAGGGACCGCTGTTAGGCGCTACATTGAATACAATGGGGCCGGCAATGCCGCAACGGAGCGCGTCCACCGCATCGGTAAAGCTGTTGAAGTTGGTGCCGCCCGTTGGCAGACCTGAATTAATAGTATAGGTACCTGCCGGCAGATTGGGATTCACCTGCAGCTGCAAGGTATCGGAGTATACGGTATTGCCCTGGCAGGTCACTGCTGCGCGATACCAGGTGTTGGCAGAAGGAGCAGTAATGGTTTTTACAAAAGTTGCTTCCGGAGTGCCTAAAGGCGTCCAGGGACCATTGGCCGACGGTGCGCTTTGCCACTGATACGTTTGTGTTACACCGTAAGAACCGCCTGCAAGGCTGAGTTTAACAGATTGATTGGCGCAGACCGGATTTTCCGATGCCACCACCGTACCCGGCACGGGGGGAGCCGTACAGGTGTCTGCCAGGTCAAATGTAATAGCCCCGGTGAAGAACCGGGCAGCCAGTGTAACGCCGGTACCGGTACCGGAGTAACCTACATCGTCGCCGTTGAACTGGAAGTCACCCACTTCCAGCGACACGCCATTCACAGTAAATGTATTGGGTGTTACGGAACCGGAACTATAGCGTGTGTTACCAGGCCCCGTATTCCTGAGTGCAAAACGATACCGGGTGTTGGCTGGTATAAGCAGGCTCAGATTAGTGAAATTGAGCGGCGTGATACCAGTGGTGGTAACCGGTGTTGCCTGCGACGTGGCTACCAGCGACCAGGGGCCGGTGGTAACGTCGGAGGAGGCGCCGGACAACTCCGTTTCGGTATAGTACAGTTGCCAAACGGAATTATTTTCCGCTGTTGTACACCAGGTTGACACGCCTTTCAGCAAAATGCCGCTTCCCGTGGTATTATGCACCACGAACGTGATTTGCGCGGGTGCAATAAGGGAAGTGCCACCGTCATAAGGCGGGCTGGATAATGTTGAGACGGTAGTCTGGGCAAACAGCCCGGACGCTGTAATCATCAGTACCAGAATACCCGGTAGTACCCGGGTTGCAGCAGTAAGGAGAAATTTTCTCATTTAAGCAACTGTTTTGTATAGTTCAATATTGGAAGAGTGGCGCGTGGCTACGGGTCACGCACCATCTTCCGTTACTGGTTTTTCTTTCATAGGCTGATAGTTCCTTTATTTCATGGAAATGGTTCCCATGTAACCCAGGCAAGCCCGTCTTTTGCATTCACCATATCATATACCATCGGGCCTGTCTGCACCAGGTAATAGCCCTGCGCTTCCATCAACTGAAGGCGCGTACCATGAACGGCAGCGGAATCAGCAGGCGTAACAGCGCCCAGCGTTCCGAGCCAGGTAAAAATTGCCCGGCCGTCGTCGGTGAAATTGGGCTGACGGAAAGCATGGCCATATTCCAGGTACAATTGGGCACCGTCGAATTTTACAGGCGCCATCAGGTCGTAGGTGATACCACCCGAGGTGCCGTACTTGGGCCAGAACATGAGGAAACCATATTCATGCAACTGTGTAATGCCGAAATAATCGTCAATGCCATCTTTATGGAAGCCTTCCCATGACAGCCAGTACTCGTCATTGGTAACCATTGTCTGCCACCAGCGGCGGGCTGCGTCAGGATCAGGTTTGATCGGTGTGCCTGTACCAACAATGTGGGAGGCGGCACCATTCACTTTAAACGATAATTTTTTGGAAGCCTCGTCCCAGGTCATTTCTGTTAAGCCCGTAATGGTGCGCACACCATCATAAAAGGCGGGAACAAAGGCAATGCCATCTGCCGTATAGGTATAGCCGATAGTGTCTTTTCTTAAATTATCATTGCCGTCTACCCACTCTATATGAATGCTATGCGCCGCCTGGTTCACCCTCACCTGGTATTCTCTTTCGGGCGTAACGATTCTCTTGAAGTAGTTCAGATACTTGCTGAAATTGTCGAATGTGCGTGCACCGTATTTCTTGTCGTAATAATCCTGTGCTTCCTGCTGCGTGGCCTTTACCAGGTAGGCCCTGCTGCGATTGAACCTGCCTATCAGTTTCATTGTATCTCCCACTATTCCTTCAATGGCAAACTCAAAATCAGAACCAAGTCCTACGCCCCAGGCGCCGCCATTCTGGCGTGCATCGGGATCAGCCAGCACATGTACATAAGAGTAAGTATCGAAAATGAGACTGGGCTGCTGCAAGGCTTTAAGGCGGTAGCTGCTCTCCATAGGCGTTACCGAAGAAAGCGAATCAAAATCGGAGAACATCTCCACCCTGTTCTCATTGTTGAATTTGAAGTAAAAACTGAACACGCCTCCCTGTGCTCCTGACGGGGCAATCATTCCTCTCCATCCATGCGGCGCATTTACCAGGGTCGACTGGTATTCGGCCAGCACTTCGTTGATACGCTCGTCCGGTGATCTGTCAAAAATGTAATCATCATCCTTTTTGCACGAAGCAAAAAGCACTGCGATACATAAGCTATAAAGTAGGCTCCTTTTCATATTGTTCACTTGTTGCCGGTATGATTTATTTGATCAGTTCTTCTACCGCAGCGCGTGCTCTCGACTGCAGGCTATAGAAATCTATGTTCCATACATCTTTGAAATAGGCCACCACAATGGCTTCCTTCTGCCGCAGCCTGCTTTGTGCTTCGGCCTGTGTAATGCCATTGGCGCTGGTGCCGGGCGGAATGCTGTTCACAATCCGGTCGAAACCATCCTTCCCTTCCACCAGCATCATGGAGATCATCTCCACAAAATCCTCATCGGGGGCCGACATGGCATAGGCCGTTACAAATCCGTCTCTGCGCGCATTTTCATCATATACATTGTTCCAGTTGGCGGTGTACATGCCAACAGATATCCGCTTGAAATCTTCGGTATACATCACGTTCTGGTGCAGGATATGTCCAAACTCGTGCTGAATGGTATGGAACATCTGCTTCACATTGAATGAATCGGCGGGTTGGTAGTCGGGCATGGATTTGATGCGGAACTCGTTCAGCACATACAACACCACCTTGCGTCCGCCTTCTGCAGTACCCAGGGTAATGGTGCCGTCGGTATTGAAGCTGGGACTGCCTACCAGTACAAAGAATTTGGGACAGTATTTCTTAATGAACAACTCCCCTGCTTCGGCCACATAGGTGTTCAGCCATACTTTCTTTACGGCATCCATCACCGGTATGATCTTTTCTTCCTTGGGAGGCACCAGGTTTTTGTTCAGTTCCAGTTCAAACTGGTCCCATTTATACTTTACAGAAATATTGTACGGTTTTGTAAGACTGTCGTAAATCCAGTAGTCAATAGGGCCTTTCACCCAGGTATCGCCGCCCAGCCCGGGAATATCATTTACATCGCCCAGGTCATCTTCTTTTTTGCAACCAGCTAACACTGCTGCAAAACCCAACAGCAGCAGCGATTTTCTGAAACCTCTCAGCATGTAGTATTTTAATTTTTTCATACCTGCTATTATAGAATACCAGCCGCCGGTGTGTTGGCCGGTGAAAAACCATTCACCGCGCTTGCTTTTCCGGTACATCGGAATCACTTTGGCCTGGTGTTTATCGAATGATTTATTCAGGTTATTGATCATGGCTATTGTCTTTTTCGTATGGCACCTCTTATCTCGGGTTCAGCTCAATGCCTGACAGCCTGGCTGACTCCGGTATCTGGAATACTCTTCTCAGGTCATTGGGCTCCAGCGTGAACGTCTCCCCTTCCCAGGTGGTATGCACCACCGGCCTGTTGTAGCGCAACAGGTCAAACCAGCGCATGCCCTCCTGTACAAACTCTGCACGTTTGAAATCCAGTATGGTTTCAATCACAGCAGCCTTGGTGTCGCTGGTGCGATAGAAGTTTCTTGCTTTCTGCGCCGTAACGGCATGATTGGTACGGTTGTACTGGCGGATGCGCGTGCTTGCATACAGGTTCAGGTCGTCCATAGCGCCATCCACGTCATCGAGGTGCGCCTTCGCTTCGGCACGGTTAAACAACACTTCTTCCGCAGTGAACAGCGGCACCATCACATATGGATAACCGATATCGGCATTTACAGAACTGCGTACAAAATATTCGTTGATCTTCGGAATGAGATAGTTGTTGGTGCCGGCGGTATACAGCTGGTTAACGAATGCCCAGGTGCCGCCGGTAACGTTCGCGGTGAGTATCTGCGAACGAACAGTGGCGTCCATACCATACCGCACCGTGAAATAGTTGCGCGCCCACAGGGAGGAAGTTTCTACCAGCAACAGGTTAGCCGGTTCGGTATCCTTTGCGTAGCGTGCAAACAGTTCATTGTAGGTGATGGTAAGGTACGTAGTGTTCCAGGGGCGGAGACTGGGCACTACATTGTTGCCGGGGAACACAGCATTGGCGTGATCAATAACTTTCGTGTACTCTCTTTTGAACAGGTAAAAGCGTGCAGCAAAAGCATTGGCCGCAGCTTTGGTAAAATGATATCCCGGTACGGAATACGATTTATCATCAATCAAAGGCAGGCCTTCGGTGAGATCTTTTTCTATCATCTCATATACGTAGGCCACCGTTTTACGCTCATAATTTTTGAACACCACCGTTTCCGGTTCGGTTACGTAGGGAATGCCCGGGTCCTGGTCGGCGGTAGCAGGGTCGTACACTTTTGAAAAGAGGGTCACCAGCATGAAGTGCGCATAGGCGCGGCATACCAGCGCTTCTCCTTTTTGTGCACGGTAGTTTTCCGGATCGGGCGCTTTATTGCATGCTTCCAATGCCTGGTTGGCGGCGGCAATGGCTGCATAACAGGCATTCCAGTAGAACTCGGGGGAGTCCTGCTGGTTTTCCGAAACGTCCTGGAATTTGTATGGCTGAATGTTGGTGTTGGTCAGCCCGCCAAATCCTTTATCGGCTGCGTTGTCTGATATGGACTCGCAAAATGCCATGTAGTTGGCCTGCGGGTAAGCAGTACCCAGCAATTGCGCTACTTTCGCCGGCGAATTCAGTTTCGCCCGGTTATCCGGCGGATGTTCCAGGAACTTTTTACAGCCGGCTACCACCAGCAGCCATCCGCCCAGGAAAACAACTCGTATAATAGTTCGCATATGCATCAACGCTATTTCAATTATTTTTTTGTTTGCTCGCTTCTTTCCTTTTATTACAACCCTACCTTCAGCGATAAGGTGAGTTGCTTCTGCACCGGTTGCGCCACCCCGCCTGAATTGAAGAATTCAGGGTCTTGTCCTTTCAGTCTTTTGTCTGCATACACCAGCCACATGTTGGTAGCAGCGAGACCAATGCTCAGGCTGTTGAGTCCCGTCAGCTTCAGCAGGTTGTTGCCTGCCGTATAAGTAACCGATACCGCTTTCAGGCGAACAAAATCACCTTTTGCTACGCGCTCGGTAGAATAGTTGTAGTTGTTATAGGGATAAGCGCCTCCCTGCCGGGCCTGCTCCATGATGTCGAGAATGGAAGGCACATTGGTCAGGTTCTGGTCGCCCTGCAATACCCAGCGGTCATAAAACTCTTTGGGCATCGCATCGAGGTCAGAGTACGAAGTGCTGAATGCAGGATTCAGGCGGATCTTGTTACCAGCCTGGTAGGTGAAGAATACATTCAGCGATAAATTCTTATAGCGGAAAGTATTGGAGAAACCACCGGTGATGGTGGGGTCAACAGGTCCTTCATGCACCAGGTGACTGGTTTCCTCGTCCTGCAGGTAAACAGCGCCGCTGGTTTTTCCTTCCTGGTTCACAAACAGCGGTGCGCCGGTGAAAGGATCCAGTCCCTTGAAATCGATGGAGAACAAACTGCGCACCGGGTAACCTTCCTTATTACCGCCTTCCGCCACAACAAGACTGAAGATGTTGGGAATATTCTTTACGTTGGTGATGAGTGTTGTGTTGTAACCAAATGTGAGATTCGTGCGCCAGCTCCAGTCTTTCTTGCGGAAAATTTCACCACCAACCAGTATTTCAATACCCTTCGATTCCATATCCGCATAGTTGGCCGCCTTATAGGCTTCGCCACCAATGCCCGAAGTTTTGATAATGCTGATCAGGTCGAAGCTGGTGCGCTGGTATACGTCCACGCTCACATTCATACGGCGGTTGAACAGGCTGGCATCCAGGCCCACGTTGGTGGTATACAGTTTTTCCCAGGTGAGCTCAGAGTTTTCGAGATTGGCCAGTTGTATCACTGATTCCACTTCTGTGAAGTAGGGACGATTGGTATTGACGTTGCGCAATACGATGGTAGAGTTGGTAGCAGGTCCCATGCTGGCGGTAAGACCATAGGTAGCGCGTACAGTGAGGTAATCAACCCATATCACATCGCGCATAAAGCCTTCCTGCTCTACGTTCCAGCTACCGGCCACGCTCCAGGTGGGGAGCCAGCGTGCTTTATTGGATTCACCCAGGCGGTTCGAACCGTCGTAGCGCACCGTACCGGTAATGTTGTACTTACCATCATACGTGTATGAACCCGAACCATAGAACGCCACAAAGCGGTCGTAGTCTTTGCTCATACCATAGTAAGGGAAATTATTCTCGATGGTTTGTTTCAGGATGCGGTAGTCAATGAAGGGAACGCCGCCATTTTCATATTGATAGCCGTAACCGGTATTGCTGAAATTCTGCCGGTCGGTGTATTTCACCTGCTGGCCGGCCAGCACATTCACTTCATGTTTATCTGCAATCTTCTTCGTATAGGTAATACTGTTACGGAAATCAAAATTCACCAGCATGTCTTCTGTACGGTTGTAAAAACCGCCATAAGGCAATGCCACTACCGGTTCTGCTTCGGGATCGTCCGGGTCGCGGTAGAGGAATTTGTTGTTGCGGCGGATAACAGAGGTGCTTGCTGCACGATAGGCATTGGCCATGTTGGCATGCTCGGTGATCTGGTGTTCGCGGGTTGATTTCACATAGCGCAGCGCACCTACGAATTCGTAGCGGAGATCGGGGCGGATCTTGTACGCAAGATCTCCCTGCAAACGAAGGTCAATCACATTGAGGTCAATGTAATTGTTGCTCAGTTCGCTGATAATATTGAAAGGCGCATAGTTGCGGCGGAAATATTCCAGGTTGCCCTGCTCGTCATATACGGTGAGCGTGCGACTGGTATTCAGTGCAAAGCTGAAAGGATTGATATCAAAATCGCGATCGTATTTGCCCTCTACCGGGTTGCTGTTACGCGCCAGTGCGCCGGGCGCTCTTTGCTGACGTACAGAACCTACTGCGGCAAAACCGCCGGAGAGCTTGTCGGAAAATTTATAGTTGTTGCGATAGTTCAGCGTATAGCGATTGATTTTGTCTGCAATGGTCCAGCCGTTATCGCCAAAGTAGCTGGTAGAGAAGTACGATTGAGAACGGTCTGTACCGGAAGAAATACTGAGTGAATGTTCCTGCATGAAATTGTTGCGGAACAGGATGTCGAACCAGTCGGTGTTGGCCAGTGCATATCTTCTCAGGAATGCGGCCTTTGCTTCCTGTGTATTTTCCAGGGGGAAGTTACCGTTGTCGTCGGCATTCATCAGTTCATACATCTTGCCATATACACCATTGTCGGGACCGTTCAGGATGTCGGGTCGCAGAATGCCTTTGCGTTCCAGCTCTGCCAGCACCGACATCTGCTGAGCAGAATTCATGATGTTAAAATCACTGTACACTGGTTTCAGCTGGGTGCTGTAGTTACCGGTGTAATTAATGATGGTCCTGCCTGCCTTCCCTTTTTTGGTGGTGATCACCACTACCCCGTTCATGGCTCTAGCGCCATACAATGCGGTGGCGGCAGCATCTTTCAATATCTGGTAGCTTTCAATATCATTGGCGTTGAGACCGGCCACTGCTGAACCCAGCAGCGTGGTAGGGTCGCCGGATGATAACTGGTCGTTGCTGATGTTTACAATATCTTCCAGCACTACGCCGTCCACCACCCACAGCGGTTTGTTATCGCCGTTGATGGAAGTAGCGCCGCGGATACGGATCTTGGGAGCAGCGCCGAAAGTACCGGACACGTTTTGCACCGATACGCCGGCTGCACGGCCTTCGAGCATGCGGCTCACATCCGACACGCCATCCAGTTTAATATCATCAGCCTTAAGGCGTACGGCAGCGCCGGCAAATTTGTTCCGGTCTATATTCTGAAAACCTGTTACAACTACTTCTTCGAGGTTGGAAGCTTCGGCTATGAGCTCAATGCGCAGTACATCGCCTTTATAATTGCTGAGCGCAACTTCCTGCGACTTGTAGCCTCTGGCGGTGATCACCAACACGGCATCATTGCTTACGCCTTTCAATTCAAAGAAACCTTCGGCATTGGTGGCCACGCCGCGGGTTGTACCTTTTACAAGCACAGAAACCCCTGGCAGGGGTTGACCTTTATCTGATGTAATCACACCCCGCACATCTATTGGCGGGGGCATGTCCGAGGACTCACCCGGTGGAGTAACCGGCTTCATGCCCTTGTCGGGCGCTGACCTGATTACAATGCGATTATCTATTACGGTATAGGAAAGTGAATGCGGAGTCAATAGTTTTTCAAGAAGGTCTTTAACCTTCTCGTTATGCGCATGCACCGACACCCTGTTCTTGTCGAGGGCTTTGCTGCTGCTGTATACAAAGGAAATGTCAGCAAGATCGCCGATCTTGTTGAGTGCATCACGCAGCAGCACGTTGTTCAGCTCCAGGGAGATCCTCTTGTCAAGCGCATTCTGTGCATTCACGCCGGATGCTTTCAGACTGGCTACTGTTGAAAGGAAGATCGAGATAACAAGTATGGATAACTTCATAATTCTTCCGGTTGTATAAATTCTTGCACTGCTGACCGATTTTCGCATGTGGCAATCCTGTTGTAATGGGTGAACAATAAGCAGCCAGGTCGCAGGAAAACACCTGCAACGATCGTTGAATCACAAGTTTGCTGGCAAATCTGGATCAATCGCTTTAGGATACAAGCCCATTCAGCGTCTCAATCTCTTCAGGAGCTGAAGAACCGTTTATGGTTAGCTTAGTTACCGCCCTTCCCTGTTGCTGTTACATAGCGGCACACTGAGCAACCGCAGCTGGCTATCCGGGATGAAATTGCTGGAGTATAATTTTTCCCATAGCAACTTTAGTTTTGTTTCCTTCGTTCCCTGAAAATCTGTTTACGGCTTTTAAACATTCATTCCGGGGACTATTGGTTTGCCTGACTTTGCCCATTCCGTGGTCAACCGGTTTACCGGCCGCTGTAATGGATCCGGGATGTGTACCCGGGCACTTCATAGATAGTGGACTTCTGGGGAGGAATTGTTGACTGCTTACCGCAGTCCGTTAGTTAAATTAAATACAAGGGAGCGCCAAAAACGGGGGGTGATGCGGGTGAGAAATTTGGAAAAAAGAATTATATATAAAATAATTGAATATAAAAGAGCGGCGCGCCGCTGGTCCGTGAGAAAAACTACGGCGGGAGGAATCGTACATACACGAATGCGCCATGGTGTTACCGCATGGTACCTATACGAAAACACCCGCCTGAAAGCGGGTGGCACTACTATTTTTATAGTTGGATGTCCTTAACTGAATACAGCCCATAAAACAGTAAACCCGGCCTGGGCAGCATTCTTCCGCATATAGTCGTTGAGATTCACCATGGCAGCCGACAGATGTTCCTTAACGGTATGCCGAGAAATTTTCAGTTCGGTAGCCGCTTCTTCGTAGGTTTTTCCTTCCAGTTTACACAAGGTCACGATCTTCTTTTTCTGCGGCGACAATTGGGCAATGGCTCTTTCCAGCAGCTGGTATTGTTCTTCATACCGGTAGATATCCGCCACGGCAGTATCATCCGGCACAATAGACAGCATTTGTTTATGGAGCGTATGCTCTTTTAATACTTTTCGCGTATGGTTCACAGAAAGATTAAAACTGATAACGAATAACCATCCGGCCACAGATTGCGAGGGATCAATGTCTTTTCGCTTCTCCCATAATTTGGTGAAAACTTCCTGCAGTATATCTTCTGCCACCACTGCGTCCTTGGTGAATTTCAAAATATTGCGGTATACCGCTTCATGATATTTCCAGTACAGTTCATCGAAGGCGGTAACATCTCCTTGTTGCAGTCTTGCAATCAGTTCAGGGGCAAATCTCATAAGACAGTTTACTTAAATTGATGAATCAATGACGTTACTGGTGTTACTACTGCAGGGCAGCATAACGCTCATGCACATACCTACACAAAACACCTGTTATTGCATTGAATTTTACTCAATACTGCTACTTACGTTGATGAGTAATCGCAGTGGTCAGGCAGTCAATAGTTAGATATAGAAAACAGTTTTGGTTGTTTAAAAGCCGAATACCAAATTAACAAAAAAATCATTACAGAATATCATCTTTTAAAATTTCTCTACCATAATTATAGAATTGTTGAATCAACACTTAAATACCGCAGCCTTCCCCGGTAGCATGCCCCGGGCAAAAGCGGTTCCCTATTGCGTTAACCGTTATTAACGGTATCGCATTCCGGTAAGTCATGGCCGTTCGCTATCCGGCATCGCAACAACTATTTGAATTTCATATGCAAATGCGCCTTTCAGCAATGAAAAAAAGCGGCTGTCAATCCAGCCGCATAATCCCGCAAAAACAGTAGCCCCGGCAGAAGCCAGGGCCACATCAGGACAAACCAGACATAAATGAATGTTACAACATTTTCCCAGAATATTGGTTACGTTAATCCTTCAGTCCAAGATATTTCTTTACGGAATTGTAGTCGTTCCAGTCTACGGCAGAACGTATGTGTGTGCCTCCCGGTATAATTACATAACGGTATTGACGTATCTTTTGTCCCGACATATTGGTAGTAGTGCCCACATTGGCATTGGTGATCAAAGCAATGATCTCCTCGGCAAAAAGCGTGGAAATGTAAATGTCGCCTTCCACATACGGCAGCGGCACAACAACCGGGTTGGCTGCCGAGCTCAGGTTGAGGTACACCTTCACTGCACCTTTTTGCAGAATGCTGTCTACCAGGCCGGGCGCATCCAGTTCAGCAATGAGGGCAGTAGTATCTTCGTTCAAAAAGAATTCTACGTCGAGCCAGTCGGAATAAAGAACATTGGCTGAACCTTTGTCGCCTTTATCGCCCTTATCGCCTTTGTCGCCTTTATCACCTTTTTCCCCTTTATCACCCTGAGGTCCTTTTTCACCATCTTTTGAACAAGCCGTAAACAACAGCATAGCTGCCAGCATCGAAAATGAAACAGCTTTTAAAAATTGCTTTCTCATAATTTCTTTTTTTGGATAGTTAATTTTTTTAAGGTTAAACTGGTATACTAAATCACGGCATACTTTCCCTTTATGGCAAATGATACCGGCGCCATACAACCGAAATTTGCTGTACGGGCGCTGCCCTTGTTCAGGACACAAATTGCCCTCATATACCATTAAAATGGACCTATGTTTCCAGGGATGATAAAATAGGAAGAATCAGTTCTTCACACGCGTTATTCAATCAGGATAATGAATGTGTTACTCGCACGAACCGCCGCTGATAATATAGCTGCCGGCCGTGCTGTCAATGGTTACTTTTGCGTTGAGCGACATGGAAATCATCTGTAGTGCCTTTTCCAGACTGTCTGTTGTATTAATGTATCCGAAAAACTTACACATTTGTAATTCATCGCGCAATACGATGGAGGTGTTGTAAAACCGCCGCATATCTTCAATCACTTTCTTTACAGCGGCGCCTTCGTACACAAATTTTCCCTGCTGCCGTTGTTCATAATAACGTGCGTCGGCCGACACATCTTCCTTGCGCAATTCATTGGTGAGCCGGTTGTATACCACCCCCTGGTGGCTGTTCACCACTATTTCCTTATCGTCTTCACCGGCAGTTTCCACTTTCACCGTTCCGGTAATTACTACCACCTTCACATTGCGTTCCGGCCGTGCGTCCACATTGAAAGATGTACCCAGCACGGTGGTATTGATGGCTTCACTGTGCACCACAAAGGCGCGGTCCTTATCATGTTGTACACTAAAGAATGCTTCGCCGGTGAGATGTACATTACGTTCCTTTGCACTGAAGTGGTCGGGATAGCGCAGGGTGCTGCCCGGCTGCAGGCTTACTGTACTACCATCCGGCAAGGTGATCGTTTTTCGTTCATTGGCCGCTGTAGACACTTCTTTGGTATAGGCAACACCATTGCTGCCGCCTCCGGACAATATATAATATAATACACCTGCCACTACAATCACCAGGGCCGCTGCCACCATCCGTCGCCACCAGAATAACCGCGGGGTCTGTTGGGGCGGCGCCGGCGGGAGAATTCGCTGATGAATTTTATGGAGAATATCTTCAGAAAGTTTGCGGTCCAGTATGCTCTTCATTTGTGCCAGGTCTGCATGGTACTCTTCTGCCGCCACTGTTTCCAGGTCCGAAAGATCATCGCTGCTGAGATAGTTCAGCATCCATTCCTTTTCCGTGCTTGTCCACTCTTTCCGGCCCAGTAGATATTTCAGATATTCCTGTTGGTTCACAAAACGAATTGTTTAATATAAATACAAAATTGCTTTCAAAATGGGGGGTGTATGGAAGAAAGCGGGTGCGGATCAGTGTATGAAACGTTGCCATTCCAGCATTAATTGACAATTGACAAACGCCAGACCCTGTGTAGCCTGCTACACCTGCAGTAACTACAAAGGCGTTTAATGGTAAATACACGTGACGATTAAAAAAGGTGGGTGAAAGGAACCGATTTTTATAAAAAAATGACATTTTTTTTATCCCCATTCAAAATCACCCGATTTTCAGCGTAAAAATAAACGATAATCAGTAATGCGCATGCGAAGGGGTGCGCGTGCCTTTTGTTACTTTTCAGTTGCCACCCATGCCACCACCAGCGGATCGAACACGCGGGCGTAAATGGTGAGCGGGCGCTGCCCGTTCTTTTCAAACACAAAAGGAATTTCTGCCCATTCATCAGGATTGAAGGTAATGGCGCCGGCAAGTCGCATATGTTGCTTGAAATCGAGGGAACCTTCTCCATACCATTTATAAATGGCTTCCTTGGCGCTCCATATTATAGTGGTGAGCTCCAGGTACACCCGCGACAACATTTCCCATTCACGCAAAAACAGGCGCTCATTTTCGTGCAGGAATTTATGACCAATGCCCAAAATGCGGGGCGTTACCAGTTCAATGTCCACCCCCACCCGCTGATCGCTGCTCACCAGAGCCGCTGCGTAATTACCACAATGGGAAATGGAGAAATGGTACTGCTCATTATGCAAGTAGGGCTTGCGGGTGTCGGCAATCCGGATTTCCTCCATAGGAAAATCGTTGAACAACACCGGCAGCAGATAGCGTCCCGCCAGGTGCTGCAGCCGCTTGTAGGGATGCGACACTTCCCGCTTTACCGGCACCTTTTCCATGAAAAATGCTTCGGGCTCTTCAATGCGCCAGATTCCCAGGCGCGTGTTTTCGTTGATATTATGTTGATAAAACAGTGGCACAGTACAATTTTAGCGTTTAGATTGCATCGTTTTCATCCGCCGTAGCTTTGGGGCGGCAGATTGTTCCCGCCGCTGAAGCATTGGGCAGTGGATTGTTCACACCGCGGTCGCTTTGGCAACGGCTTGTTCACACCGCTGTACCATTTGACCGCGGCGGCAATGAGCAGATTGGCAAAGGTGAAAAGGAACATTCAACAAGCAGTTCGAACTGCCCATTGCCCGATCTGCTGATCAATAAGCCGGCGCGGCGGGCGAAGCCAAATATAACTCAACTGAATAACATGATTTTATCAGACAAACGTATCCTGGAAGAGATTGAAAAAGGGAATATCCGCATTGATCCGTATAACAGGGAATGCCTTGGCAGCAACAGCTATGATGTACACCTGGGCAATTGGCTGGCCACCTACCGGGAACATATCCTGGACGCCAAAAAACACAATGAAATAGAATACTTCGAAATACCCGATGAAGGTTTTGTGCTCTATCCGCATATCTTTTACCTCGGCGTTACCCTCGAATACACCGAAACCCATGCCCATGTACCCTTCCTCGAAGGCAAAAGCAGCACCGGCCGCCTGGGAATTGATATTCACGCCACGGCCGGTAAAGGCGATGTAGGATTCTGCGGCAACTGGACGCTGGAGATATCCGTAAAACAACCCGTAAAAGTGTATAAAGGAATGCCCATCGGTCAGCTGATCTATTTCCCGGTTGACGGCGATATTGAGGTAAAATACAACCAGAAGAAAAATGCCAAATACAGTGGCCAGCCGAATAAACCGGTGGAAAGTATGATGTGGAAGAACAAGTTTTAAATGGCGTCTTTGCCAAACTTCCGCGCGTAGGCCACCAGCCAGCTGATCACTTCACTATAGCTCAGTTTGCCTTCGGGCTGTTCGTTGGCTTTGAGGTATTGACCATATAGTTTATCAATCACTGCTTCAAGGGGGTTGCGGTGTTTTTTTACAAATTCGCGCAGTTCGAGATAATCATTCTTTACCTGTGGCCGCAACTGATCATCAAAACTTTTGGCCATCACGGAATCCATTGCCTGCAGGTAAAACCGCGAATAGGCATACAGATCAAAATAGACTGAATAACGGAAAGCCGGATCATCGGATGCGCGTGCCGCCAGGTAGCCCGCAAAATTCGCTTCGTTCTCTCTGGCATAGCCCAGCTGATGACCAATTTCATGGCAGGTGGTAAATGGTTGTACAAACAAAGGCACCGTGGTATTGACCTGCGCCTCGCCGCTGAATGGATTGTAATAACCGGTATACCCCATATAATTCCCCAGGAAACTGAACAGCGAAGGCTTTACTGAACGGTATGCATATGCGAAAACAGGAAAGGTACCATTGAGTTTTTTGTATGAATGAATGGCGCCTCTGAACAATACACTTTTTTTGTTCAGCGCGGTCCTGTTGGCGCGTGCGGTGGAATCCAGCGTATTCAGGCGGTGCACCAGTTCTTCCATCACCTCCACCAGTTCCTGTTTGGAATATTTGTTCACTTCAATGCCCAGCTGACTGGCAACGCCCCGCCGGTTGTAATTGAGTCCCCACAGCAGATTAAACAACACATACACAGCAAGCACCACAAAGCCGGTTTTACGTGCAAGGTCCCACCAGTATTGCCGGTTGGTTTTTCGCTGCACTATTTTCTTCACGAGCAGGTATAACCGGTAGATGAGCGCCAGCACCACCACCATGTAAAAAATATCACCCACGCTGAAGGGAATCCAGCCGAATAGTATGCGTTGCGTTTTCGAAATGACCGGATACAGGCTTGTGGCATAATATTTTTCCACGGCATCGGGAAAAAGACTGAACAGCTTGATACCCGCAGCGAGCACCAGCAATACCACCCAGTAAGTTCTTTTACGCCACATAGTTTTAAAAATAGAAAAATAAGGGAACGGCAATTTAAGGAGGCTTGTTAAACTTCTGGCATTATGGGTTATTTTCGCCTGGGTTATAAAATCAACACAAACATGGACCTCGAATTCAACCGGAACGAAGACGTCATGAAACGGGCGTTAAGTGAAATGCGGCAGCGGCTGGACCAGGTAAAACTGGGTGGCGGTAAGAAGGCTATAGAAAAGCAACGGGAGAAAAACAAACTCACGGCGCGTGAACGCATCGCTTACCTGGTGGATGCCGATCGTCCTTTTGTGGAGATTGGCGCCTTTGCGGGCTGGGACATGTATGCCGAACAGGGCGGCTGTCCGGCCGGCGGCACCGTGGCCGGCGTAGGCTATGTAAGCGGCCGCCAGTGTGTGATTGTAGCCAACGACCAGACCGTAAAGGCCGGCGCCTGGTTCCCCATAACCGGCAAAAAAAATCTGCGCATGCAGGAGATTGCCATGGAGAACCGTCTGCCCATCATTTACCTGGTTGACAGTGCCGGTGTGTTTCTTCCCATGCAGGATGAAATTTTTCCCGATAAAGAACATTTTGGTCGCATTTTCCGCAACAATGCGCGCATGAGCGCCATGGGCATTACCCAGATCGCGGCCGTGATGGGCGCCTGCGTGGCGGGCGGCGCCTATCTGCCCATCATGAGTGATGAAACGTTGATGGTGGAAGGCAATGGTTCCATCTTCCTGGCCGGTCCCTACCTGGTGCGGGCAGCCATTGGCGAACAGGTGGATACCGAAACATTAGGGGGCGCCTATACCCATAATGCCATCAGTGGCATAGCCGACTATAAATTCGATACGGAACAGGCCTGCCTGGATCAGGTAAAACAGATTATGTCAAAACTGGGACACACACCGGTGGCCGGTTTCGATCGTATCAAACCGGCTCCTCCCAAAAAAGATCCAGCCGGTTTGTATGGCATTATACCTGCCGATGTAACGCGGCCCTATGATATGCTGGAAGTGATTGAGCGCATCGTAGACGACTCCGCCTTTGAACAATTCAAACAGGAATATGGTAAGACCATCCTCTGTGGTTATGCGCGTATTGACGGATGGGCTGTAGGCATCGTGGCCAACCAGCGCACCATTGTAAAGAACCATCGCGGTGAAAGACAGATGGGTGGTGTTATTTACAACGACAGCGCCGACAAGGCCGCCCGCTTTATTATGAACTGCAACCAGAAAAAAATTCCGCTGGTGTTTCTGCAGGACGTTACCGGCTTTATGGTAGGCTCGCGCAGTGAACATGCCGGTATCATTAAAGACGGCGCTAAAATGGTGAATGCCGTTGCCAACAGTGTGGTGCCCAAGATCACCATTGTAGTGGGCAACTCTTACGGTGCGGGCAACTACGCCATGTGTGGCAAAGCCTATGATCCGCGCTTTATCTATGCCTGGCCGGGCGCCCGCATAGCTGTGATGGGCGGCGAGCAGGCAGCAAAAACCCTGTTGCAGATACAGGTATCGGCCATGAAAGCGAAAGGCCGTGAAGTATCGCCCGAAGAAGAACAAAAATTACTGAATGAAATAAAAGGCCGCTACGAACAACAAACCACCCCCTACTATGCGGCAGCCCGTTTGTGGGTGGATGCCATCATTGATCCCCTGGCAACGCGGCAGGTAATTTCGGAAGGCATTGCCGCCGCCAACAACAACCCGGAAACAGAACCGTTCAGAACAGGAGTGATCCAGGTATGATGGAAAAAGAAAGCGCCAGGATACTGCTTTCTCCAGGATTCTTTAAAATTATTATGTCAAACAATGCCGGCTTCTTCTCAACAACTGATCATATACACTGATGGCGCATCGCGTGGTAATCCGGGACCCGGAGGGTATGGCGTGATCCTGCAATGGGGCAAACACGTAAAGGAACTTTCTGCCGGTTACCGGCGCACTACCAATAACCGCATGGAATTGCTGGCCGTGATTGCTGCGCTCGAAGCATTGAACCGCGAAGGATTGAACATCACCATTTATTCCGACAGCCAATATGTGGTGAAGGCCGTTGAGCAGGGATGGTTGAAAAACTGGATCGCCACCGATTTTAAAGGAGGAAAGAAAAACAAAGACCTTTGGTTGCGCTTCTATCATCTTTCCAAAAAACACAATATCCGGTTTGTATGGGTAAAAGGACATGCGGACAATCCCTACAACAACCGCTGCGACGAGCTTGCTACCCGCGCAGCAGATGGCAATAACCTGCTGGTGGATGAAGGGTTTGAGAACAACCCGATGGAATTGGGAGAATAAATACTTCATACCAAAAAACAAGCACCGGAATCAGGTTGATTCCGGTGCTTGTTTTTTATATGAGATGCTGTTATTGTTTTTATGCAGGCACTTGCTGCACGCTACGGCGGTTCACCAGGTACCATGCGCCAAACAGCACAGCGCTGAACAACAAAGTGGCCAGCACACTATTGCCATAGAAAGGCAGCGCGGCTGTATAACAAGCCATCAGCCCCTGCCAGGTTTGCGGATATTCAATATACTCGCCAACGCCTGCCCAGGTAAGGAAATTCGATACAATAAAGAACCAGGTAGTGCCCAGTACAGACATCGCAAATACCCGGCCGGCGGTAACGCGTTTGATCAAGAACCCGAATACGGTTACCGTGGCGAACAGCAGGTAATTGATCCACTGGCCTTCATAGATGCCTTTAATGGAGCTCAGGCCAGCCGTATATAATCCAAAGTAAAGAAGGTCTGACAGGAACATGCTCAGCACCGGCAATACCAGCGCCCACCGTTTATTGCTGATTACAGCGCCGCCAAAGATGGCCAGTGCCCATTGCGGTGCAAAATTCTGTGGTCTGCCGGGAATAACACGATACAGGGCAGCAACGGCAACCATAATAATCAATGACCAGATAATTGATTTATGTTGTTTCATAAGCGTGCAATATGGAGGCAAAAATAATTGAAAAGATTTAAATGGCATAGCGGTGCGGTGAGAAGCTGTTCCCGCCCCACACTACGGTAAAAAAAAAGCGATTACAACTTTCGTCGTCATCGCTTTTTTCATTTCACTATAACAATTGAATGATGCTTTCACCAGCTTCGTCTTCTTACTTCCACCCATATCAATATAGTATACTCCAGGCGTCAACCGCGAAATGTTCACTTCTTTCAAGTTGCTGCCGGCACCGTAGCACGAAATACTACCGCCTGCTCCGCTCCTTTCAGCTCCACTGTAGCGCCTGCAACCGCCAGCATCGCCTGGCCGCTGCTGATGGGCGCCAGGGCGGTACCATTACTTTGGGCAGCTATCGCACCTTTATATACGAAGAAAATGTCCGAGGTATGCGCCTGTAGTTGTATAGTCTGATCTTTTTCCAATGTAATGCACCGCAATTCAAAATCATTTACCGGTGTAGGAAATACGGCTTCGCCATCAGCGCTGCCCGGCACGCCGGTAATCACTTTCGGAACCACCGGTTCAAAGCGCACGTGCTTCATCAGTTCGTTTACATCTATATGTTTTACAGTTAACCCGCCCCGTAATACATTGTCGGAGTTGGCCATGATTTCCATGTTCTGCCCTTCGAGGTAGGCATGCGGAATACCGGCATCCTGGAAGATCGTTTCGCCAGGTTGCAGATGCACCAGGTTGAAAAAATAAATGGAAAATATGCCGCGATCAACCTGGTTGCCCTGGTTAAAAGTACCGGCTGCACGCGCCGCCCAGAAGTCTTCCTGGTTTTTGTTGAGCAGGCCTTTCTCATACATGGGCACAATGCGGTCCAGCAGCGGCTGCAGACGGCTGTTCACTTCCTGCTGCTCCATATTCATCACCTTTTCGTACAAAGCGGCGTAATTGTCTTTACCAAATACCGGCGCCAGGAATTGCAATTCCGGAACTGTCTGCAACTGGTGCAGCAAAGCATCTGCAGGCTTAAATCCATGCAGCAGCCAGAATTCGCTCAGTGCATACATCAGTTCCGGCTTATGGTTATCGTCTTTATAGTTTCTGTCAGGCGCATTCAGTGCAATGCCTTTTTTATTTTCTTCGGCAAAAGCAGCGGCTGCCGATTTTTTATCGGGATGCACCTGAATACTGAGCATATCTTTTACGTCCAGCACTTTGAACAGGTAAGGCAGTCTTCCGAATGCACGATATACCTTTTCTCCCAGCAGCGCCGCAGGGTTTGACCGGATAAACTCATTGAGTGGTTGCCGGCTGCCATCAGGCTTTACTACTACAGCGGGCACATTTTCATGTGCGCCCAACCAGTATTCGGCGAAAGGTTTGTTATCGGGATTCTCAAGGTGCAATAAGGCAGGTATGAACCGGGTGCCTCCCCACGCATAATGTTGAACGTTTCCTTCGAGCCGGTAAATGGTTACAGAATTACTCATATTTTAGTCCATGCAATGTTTATTGATTGCCATCAATGGCTAAGAAAGCGCAATGTTACAAAAACAAATGAAGAGTAAACATATCCATACCGGCAAAAGCGGAGAAGCCATGGCAGCGCTGTGGCTGCAGCAACATGATTTTACCATTCTTCATTGCAACTGGAAACACGGCCGGTATGAAATAGACATTGTGGCGGAAAAAAATGACGTGCTGCATTTTATTGAAGTGAAAACAAGGCGCAGCACAAGATTTGGTTTACCGGAAGAAAGCGTGGATGCCAGAAAATTCAGACACATGCAGACTGCTGCCATCGCCTATCAGCTTGCGTATCCGCAGCGGCGACGCATTCAATATGACATTCTCGCCATCACCCTGTTGCCGGGACAGCCACCGGAGTATTTTTTTATTGAAGATGTGTTTTGGTGATTGTTACAAGGCGCGGCCAGGATGCATCCGGCGCCCGCTTTGAATTTACCATCACTTCGGCACCCTTTCCATCAGCCGCTCAATCAGCCGGAAAGTAGCCGGGCAGTATTCAATATTCTGCTTAAACACGTGCATATAATCCACCATCCGCCGCTTGGTATGATGCGGAAACCCGGCGCAATCTCTCGGCCGGATCGGGTAAATGCTGCACTTATTGTCTTTCAGGTTGAGAAACTGGCAAGGTTGCTGCCTGTTCATCCAATCGCCTGTGCGGTCTTTATACAGCCATTTCTCGCGGAATGCTTTTTCCGTCATACCAAAATGTGCTGCAATCCGCTTTACGTCTTCCCGCGTATAGGTTGGCGACATCGTCTTGCAGCAATTGGCGCAGGCCAGGCAATCTGTTTCCTGCCATACATGCACATTTTCCTGCACAACCAGTGTATCCAATCCCCTCGGCGGTTTCTTTTCAAGCCGGGTAAGAAATCTTTTAAAGGCGGACCGGTAGGTGGTCATTCTCCTTTTATACGAGCGAAGCGATCTAAGCATTAGCTTGCTAACCTGATTTTAAGTGCGCTAATAATGTTGAATCGTCGTGTTGCCGGATGATGCATAACCATTGCAGCGACATCACATCCGAAACGCTAAATTTGAACAGCGAATATAAAGGATAGTTCGCTCAAACAAACAAAATGTGGGAGCCTCATTTAAAAAATTACAAAGCATTCCTGCAACTGGAAAAATCCTTATCGGATAATTCGGTGCATGCCTACCTGCATGATGTGGAAATGCTGATACAATACCTGCAAACGACGGGCGGCGGCACATCGCCTGCCCATGTAACCCTTTCAGACCTGCAGCAATTTATCCGCTACGTAGGTGAACTGGGTATGACGCCTGCCTCCCAGGCGCGCATCATTTCGGGTATACGTTCCTTTTACAAGTTTTGTTTGATGGAAAACCTGGTAGAAAAAGATCCTACCGCATTGCTGGAGGCGCCGCGACTGAAAAGAGCATTGCCCGATGTGCTGAGCATAGAGGAAATTGAAAGCATCATTGGCGCCATTGATCTCAGCAAACCCGAAGGCGAACGCAACAAAGCGATCCTCGAAACCATGTACAGTTGCGGACTACGGGTGAGTGAAGTGATCAGTCTCCGCCTCTCCAACTATTTTCCCGATCTCGGGTTCATCCGCGTCATTGGCAAAGGCGATAAGGAACGGCTGGTGCCCATCGGCCGGTCGGCCATTAAACATATCGGCATTTATAAAAACACGGTGCGCGTACATCTGCCCATCAAAAAAGGCAATGAAGACATTTTGTTTCTCAACCGCCGGGGCAGCCGCTTATCGCGGGTGATGATCTTTATGATCATTAAAGACCTTGCCAACAAAGCAGGCATCACGAAAAATATTTCACCGCATACCTTTCGCCATTCTTTCGCCACTCATCTCGTGGAAGGCGGCGCCGACCTGCGCGCCGTACAGGAAATGCTCGGGCATGAAAGCATTACCACCACTGAAATCTATACCCACCTCGACCGGTCGTATCTCCGCGAAACCCTGCAGCGTTTCCACCCGGCCTTTCAATGAGCCGTTACATGACATCGCTGCCGCATACTACCGAAACACCCCATTCATACATCCATGCAAGCAGTTGAAACAAAAAAAAGAAACGTTGGTACCAGTTATACAAACGACTGCAGCACATAGTTATACTCCATGTTTAGGTTATTTAACATTGACCAAAACAGGAAATAGCTTATTGTAACTACGTGTTATCTCTTAGTAGGATAAATCGTTTGCCTTTGACTGATAAACTATTAGTATTTATTCTTCATCTTTGCAGCAATAGGATAAGGTTTAATGGTTAAAGGTATTTGATTAGTGCGTCCCGCCTCCGGCGGGATTTTTTTTGTAAATAAAAGTCCCGCACGAAGCGGGACAACCAGAACATCTCAAACGCTAAAAAATACCACCAGGTTTTTATCGCAACACTATTTTACTATGATAGATTGTGTTGGTGCCGGGCGTCCCCTCCCCTGCTTCCCTCCTTTCTCACACAATACCCGCGGTTTTTGTTAATTTTAGCCCTGCGTGACCTTTCTAAAGCATATAGAAAAGAACAATCTCCCTGACCGGGAACTGGCGGCGCAGTTCAGAACCACGGGCAATATGGACCTGTTGGCAGTGCTGTTTCAACGGTATATGGAGTTGCTGTACGGTGTTTGCCTCAAGTACCTGAAGCAGCCGGAACCGGCACGGGACGCTGTTATGCAGATATTTGAAGAGCTGGTGGTGAAACTGAAAAAGCATGAAGTGGACAATTTCAAAAGCTGGCTCTATACCCTGGCGCGCAATCATTGCCTGATGCAGCTGCGAACGCCCAAAAACCTGAAAACCACTGAATTTAAGCCGGAACTTGTGCAATCTGAAGAAGAACTGCATCTGAATGGCGCATTCCAGCGTGAAGAAAACCTGGCAAAGCTGGAACGGTGTTTGGAAACTTTATCACCGGACCAGAAAACGGCCGTAGAAATGTTTTATTTACAAAACAAATGCTATAAAGAAATTGCTGCTGCAACAGGACTTGAATGGAATAAAGTGCGCAGTTACATACAGAACGGCAGAAGGAACCTGAAGATCTGTATGGAAAAAACAACCGTCGCCAAGGCACCCAGTTCCTGAACAACAGCAGCAAATGAGATGGAATGACCAACAAGAAAGACGATATCATTTATTCTGCAGAACATATCCGGCGATATTGGAACGGACAATTATCGCCGGAAGAAATGCATGCGCTGGAGCAGGCAGCCCTGGATGATCCCTTCCTGGCCGATGCCATGGAAGGATATGAAGCAGCTATGCAGCAATATGAAGCCCCGGTCATTGACGGTCAACTGGAAGAACTGCGCCGGCAATTGCACACAAGGTCATCCAAACCTGCTGCCACAGCACCGGTACGGTCTTTCCGCTGGTGGCAGGCCGCCGCAGCAATCATTATCCTGGCCGGCTCGGCCACCTGGTTCTATTTCAGCAACCAGTATCACGAACATAACGCACTGGCACATACGCAGCAGCCAACCACGGAGGAACAACTTTCAACAGTTGCTGACTCCTTCTCACAGCAACCGGCAACCGATCCGGCATTGGTTACAACAGCCACTGATTCTTCCAATGCTATCGTGGAAGCATTGCCGGCTCCGCCCATTGCCCGTTCCCGCACGGCCGCACCACCTGCCAGCACACCGGCGCCTGCAACCACCCCTGTCCGCACAGACAGCCTGACGGAATTAACAAACCGTGCACGTGCCGAAGAAGCCATTGTGGAAGCAAGAAAACAACAGCACCAGGACGATATGGCCAGGATGGTGAAAGAACCGGAACCCGAAGTGGTGCGCATTGAAAGCAAATACGCCGGCCGGGTAACTGATACCAGCGCCCGGCTTAATGATGTAAAGCTGCAGGATTTCATCAAAGGCGTAGTAACCGACCACCACAACAACCCGTTGGCCAATGCCTTTGTGCAGGTGGAAAATTATCGCAGCAATTACTTTACCGACATGCAGGGCTTCTTTAAAATACCGGTATCCACCGACAGTCCCATTCATGTGGTAGTAGGCTCCCCCGGTTTTGTTTCGCGTCGGATACGTCTGCAAAATGCGGTCACCAGCGAAGCGCCAGGCTTCAACCGCATCAGTCTTGAGCCCAATGATTCACTGGCAGACGTTGCTGTAATGGCCTACAGTAATAGCGACAAAAAAGCAAAGAGAGCCAGCAATGGTTATCCTATGGTAATGGTTCAAAATGCCCAGCCCTTGCAGGGATGGATAGCCTATGAAAACTATCTTTCCCGGAACAAAAAAATACCACCCGGACAAAAAGATACTACAGGCCAGGTGGCAGTTTCCTTTGAAGTGAATAAGAAAGGAGAACTGTCTGACTTCCGCATAGAGCAATCATTATCAAAACAGCACGATGCTGAAGCTGTGCGGCTCATTCGTGAAGGCCCGAAGTGGAAACTGCTCAAAGGCCGCAAGGCAAGAGCTACTGTGATTGTGCGATTCTGATTGCCGTTCACATAAGTTTCATACGGCAAGCCGTCAATTCACCTATTTTTGCCAAATAATTATTAAACGCAAAAAAATTCAACGCGTCATGAGAAAACCCTTGTTGATAGCGACTTTATGCTTTGCCTTATGCTCCGCTCAAGCGCAGCTGCGTATACCCGCTGCTTCGCCTTCGCAAACGATCAAGCAGGAACTGGGATTGGGTTCTGTAGAATTATCCTATTCTCGTCCCGGCGTTAAGGGCCGCAAAGTATTCGGCGACCTGGTGCCTTACAATAAAGTATGGCGTACCGGAGCCAATGGCGCCACCGTACTTACTTTCAGCGATGAAGTAACCATAGGTGGCAAAAAAATTCCCGCAGGTAAATATGGTCTGCTGAGCATTCCTGACAAGAACAACTGGACGATCATTATCACCAAACAAACCAATGTTACTTCGCCCGCTGCCTACAAAGAGGAAGAAGATGTGGTGCGCGTGCAGGTAAAACCGGTTACTTTAAAAGAACCTGTTGAAACCTTTACCATACAATTTGCAGATGTGAAGTCCAACAGCTGCGCCCTGCAGATCATATGGGATAAAACTGCTGTAACACTGCCCATTACCACCGATGTAGATACCAAAGTGATGGCGCAGATCGAGGAAGCAATGAATAAAACAGAAGGCAACAAACCTTACTTTGCTGCTGCCATTTACTACCTCGAAAACGGCAAAGACCTCAACAAGGCGCTGGAATGGTTCAATAAGGCAGTAGAACAAACGCCCAAGGCATTCTGGGTATGGCACCAGCGCGCCAACTGCCTGGCCAAACTGGGCAAGAAAGAAGAAGCTATCAGCTCAGCCCAAAAGTCTATTGAACTGGCAAAAGAAGCCAGGAACGACGACTACGTAGCGCTGAATGAAAAGCTCATTAGCAAGCTGAAATAATATAATACTTACGCTGATAAAGCCCTGCTTTACAGCGGGGCTTTTTTTGTGCCGTTTCAATTTTAAAAAAAATAGTATGGTCAATCCCGTGGGCGGCCATGTATATTGCTGCACTGCGCAAATGAGTAGCAGTTATCAGTGCTTAAGGAAGTATTGTGAAGAACGTTAATGCTTATGGTAATCTTGTTCAGTTTTTGCGCAGCCAGGTCTGCAAAAACGCCCCAACAACCAGCAGGTAATAAACGGCCAGTATTACCCGGTGAATAAACGCCTTGCCAGGGTAGCGTTTCATGCCTCTTCTGATTAGCCTCACCCGTTTTTCCTTAATGCCATAGTATAAAAAGACAAAGATGACACAAGAAAGGCCCGCGAATACATAAAAGCCTGCGCCTATGGGCAATAGCTGATCCAGGCCAACCAACATGGCTGCAAGCGTGAGTTGGAAGACAATCAGCAAGGTCAGGCCAATAATGGCTCTGTCGTAGGGATCCGGAAAGATGACCCGGGGAGCAAAAAATGCATATATCAACCAGGCGAGGTACCTAAGCAATTTCATAAATGGCTGCAGTTGCAATGTTGGTTATTGCCTTGCGATTGGTTTATTATTTCTGAACAACAAGGTTTGCAGCAACCAGCCGATACCAATAACCGCCAACGCGCCAATCACATTCAGCCAGAGGAACGACACGATGTCCTTTTTATAGATCAACACCACGATCCCTTCTGCCGCGAGCGCAGCTATAAACACTGCATGACCTTGTATCTTTTTGAAATAAAATGCCGTGAGGAAAATGCCCAGGATGGTTCCGTAAAACAGCGAGCCTAAAATATTCACCGCTTCAATAAGACTGTTGCCGAGGTTATATGCAAACTGCGCCGTAAGCATACAGAATATGCCCCAGATAAACGTATACCCCCTCGACCAGCGATATTCCTGCAATGGCGTAAGCGTTCTTTTCGTGAGCTTCATATGGAAGTCAACCATGGTGGTGCTCGCCAGTGAATTGAGGGCTGCTGCTATGGCGCCCCAGGAAGCGAGAAAGATTATGGCGATGATCAGTCCAACAATGCCATTGGGCAGAAAATCGCCTACAAAACGAAGAAAGATATAATTGGTATCCTTGCCATCACTGCCGGGATTGGCCTTCTTTACAATCTCGCGAATACTACCCCTGATCGTGGTGTCCGCTGACTGCTGCTGTTCCAGGCGCACACGCAGATCAGCCACTGCCTGCTCATCTTTCCTGTTCAGTGCTGCTGCCAGTTGCGTTACGGTTGCCTGCTTTTGTTCCTGCAATTGCTCATAGCGGGCAGCCGCCGCAGCATATTCTCCCGCATATTCGCTGTTGCGCACATTGCTTTCTTCGGCAAGATTGAAATAAGCCGGCGCTTTCTGAAACTGGTAAAAGGCAAACACCAGCAGCCCGATCAGCATGATACTGAATTGCAACGGCACTTTCACCAGGCCATTCATGATCAGTCCCAGTTTGCTTTCCTTATCACTGCGCGCCGTAAGATACCTGCCTACCTGGCTCTGGTCGGTGCCGAAATAACTCAATGCCAGGAACAATCCGCCGATGATCCCGCTGAAAATGTTGTAGCGGTCTTTCCAGTCAAAACCCGATTCGGTAATGCCCGACGTAAACACATTCACTTTACCGGATTTGCCGCTGATGTGCAAAGCATCGGTCAGCCCCACTCCTTCGGGCAACATTTTGATGGCCCACCAGGCCGCAATGAACATACCGGTATAAATGATCACAAACTGCAATTGCTGGGTATAGGCAACAGCCTTGCTGCCGCCTGTAACCGTATAGATGATCAGCAACCCGCCCATGAACAGGTTGGTGATGGTGATGTCCCAGCCCAGCATACTATGCAGCACAATGGAAGGGGCCAGAATGCTGATGCCCGTTGAAAGGCCGCGTGAGATGAGAAACAGGAAAGCCGTGAGCACCCTGGTCTTTGTATCGAAACGCGTTTCAAGATATTCGTAGGCAGTATAGCATTTCAGTTTGCGGTATATGGGCACAAAGCTGATGCAGATGATGACCATGGCGATGGGCAGCCCTAAATAATACTGCACAAACCGCATACCGTCCGTATATGCCTGTCCGGGCGCTGTGAGAAAGGTAATGGCGCTGGCCTGCGTGCCCATCACACTCAGCAACACGATCCACCAGGGCATCTGCCGGTCGCTGAGGAAATAACCATCGAGGTTTTTGGAAGTACGGCTGCGCAGCACCCCGTACAGTACAATGGCAGCAAGCGTTACAATCAGTACTATCCAGTCAAGGCGGGAAAAGTTCATGAGAAATGTTTGGTGAAGAGGTAAAACAAAAAGATCAGCATCGCAAGGAATGCGATCACCAGTACATACCAATAACTCCACTTTTTGAACAACGGAACTTTTTCCCGTTCATCATGAATCATAGTATGGCATTTAATCGTTTCGTCTTCTTTTTTTACGGCCGCTGAACATCACCAGGTAGATCAGCGCCAGCAGCACGCCCAGCAACATACCCAACGACACCTTTTTGATCAATTTCCCGATAACCAATCCAAGCACAATAGCTATTACCAACGCTATCTCTGCTCTCCGTTGTGGCGATATCTTCATTAATTATTCTCCTTTAGAACGCACACTTCAAAAAATACAAAATCATAGCACAATTCCCAAATTACCATGCACAATTCAGGCCCGGGCAACTATGCTACTTTTATTCCGGCGATTTATTCAACGCTATCAGGTTGGCCAGTATCCGGTAGGCGCCGGGCACGCCGGCAGGCAGTTGCCTGAAAAATACCAGGCCGGTATATACGAAGACGCCTTTTCCATAACGTGCAATGATCAGGCTGCCTTTTTGTTCGTCTTCTCCCTTATCCGCCATGGCAAGCGGCGCTTCCCATTTCGGGTCAGGCTGCCCGGCAAAATAAATGCCGCGTTCCTGTACCCAGTTGTCAAAATCCTTTTCTGTAATCTTGTTCGGATAGTTTAATACCTGGTGGTTGGGCAATAGAAATTTCACCGGCTCCTTTTCATCGGTTACCCGGTTACGTGAGATCGCAAAGGGATAGGGACCGATCTTTGACGTAACTGAACTGATGAAGTTGCTGGTATTATACTGCACAATCACATTACCGCCATTGCGCACATAATTCATCAGCACGTCATATTTACCTTCCAGCCAGTCGTGCACATTGTAGGCGCGCACGCCGGTGATGATGGCATCCAGCCCTGAAATTACCGGCAATACCAGGTTGTGTTCGTCCAGCATCACCACTTCGTATCCCATCGCCTGCAATGCATCGGGCACATTGTCGCCGGCGCCCCTGATATAACCAATGCGCTTGCCCACCACACGAATATCATCTGTGAGCACTTTTGCTTTTGCCTGGAAAAAATAATGTACCGTCGGGATATGATCGTACCTGATCAGTCGCATGTAGTTGGAATAATTTTCGTCTTTTCCTCCCTCGCCTTTCAATACAATAGCGGCACTGATCTCCGTATTTTTTTTCACGGCGGCCAGCGTGTCCAGCGCAAAAGATTCTTCGGTAATCCTGTTCTTATGCAGATTGATCAAACGCGGTTCAGTTGCAATTACTTTACCACTGTTGTTGAAGACTATATTGCCGGCTACCGTGCCTCTTTCCGACAGACTCTGGTAACGCACCGTAAGACGGGCCGGCACGCGCGGTGTTACGTTGTTCAGGATCACCTGCGGTGAAGTGCTCACGATCACAGGCGGCACTGTGATCACCGGTTCGTACAACTCTCCTTTTACCGGATCGGTGTGTTTGTATTGAACAGGATATTGCAGCAGCACCGGATGATTATCGCCAAAATAATAATGCACGGTTACCTGGTTCGGATTGTTGCGCGGCAAGGTCAGCAACTGGCGGTCGAAAATGGTAAAACTGCCTTCGGTCATCTGCTCGCGCAACCAGTAGGGCTGATCTTTCATAAAATCATCCTTCACCTTAAAGGTGATCGGTATAGTCTGGGGCACATTGCTGCCCGGCGCATCTATGGTGAACAGCGTATCGGCGTATTGCACACGCACCTGGCGCAGGGGAAAATTGCTGCGGTTGATAACAGTAAAATTGATTTTGAGTGAATCGCCCGTAACAGCAAAAGGTTGCTGCGTGGTGGCTTCAAAATACAATCCCATGCACGCGGCAATCAATTGATCAATTTCTTTCTGCTTCTGAATGATCCAGGGCGATTCCTTTTGACTAACGCTTAAACGCCGGCGGATGCTCAGCAGGCCGGGTACAATTTTTTCCGGCGCCGTTACATCAAATGTTTTCAGCAGATCTTCTATGTTTCTTCCAATTTCGGGCTCCCCCACGCGTTGCCAGGTGATGTCAATACCATCCATGAGTTCTGTAAATACCGTATCGCCGGCTATTTTGGCAAAATATTCATACGCTTCGCCCCGCTGCGAGGCTACGCCGAATCCCTGGCTTTTGTGTTGGCTCCGGCTGTGCGCGGCAATTTCGCCATAGCTCTTGCCCAGCACCGCATTGTAGGCGCCTACTTCCATCCTGTACTGATCAGGACGAATGGTATTGTTATTACCGAAACTATACGTATTCCACAGCAGTCGTTTTGCCTGCCAGGGTTTCAATCCCATACTAAAATGTTCGGGATAACGGTTGGGGTCTGCAGCTGCAAAGAAGGCCTCACGCGCCAGGATAGCCGAAGCGCTGTGATGTCCGTGTCCCGCGCGTCCGTCTTCAGGAAAGCGGGTAATGATCACATCGGGTTTAAAATGACGTATCACAAAGATTACATCGCCCAGGATTTTTTCTTTGTCCCAGATGCGGAATGTTTCATCCGGATTTTTTGAAAATCCAAAGTCATAAGCAGTGGAAAAAAATTGTTCGCCGCCATCCACCTGCCGTGCGGCCAGCAGTTCCTGTGTGCGGATCAATCCCAGCGGCACCCCCTGCTCGTCGCCGATCAGGTTCTGGCCACCATCCCCTCTCGTCAAGGAAAGATAAGCGGTGCGGAATTTTTTTTCTTTGGAGAGATACGCCAGCAAACGGGTATTCTCATCATCAGGATGAGCGCCCACATACAATACTGAGCCGAGCACCTGCAGTTTTTGCAGCTGCGCGTAGATATCAGAAGCGGCATAGGATTGGGGCGGTTGCGCCGGTACGCGCCCCTGGAGAAAAACAAGAAATACCAATAAAGCTGCAATTCTGTAAAAATCCGGTCTCATGAAAGCCTGTTTATATTGCAAGGATGATTGATTCAACAAATGAATACGAAAGCGGTTTGTGCGCCACACCGGCACAAAATAAGCAAACCAGCTGCTTTTACGCATCCGCTCTTAATTTTTTAACAGCTCACTTTTAAAACTGGTAACGGCCGGGCTATACGTGGAATGCATGCTGCGCGGCTTACCGGCACCATTTTTTACTACTGCCCTACCAGGAACACCGCATTGCCAAATAATAGTTTGCCATTTTCCCAGAAACTTCTGAACAGCGGGTTATCTGCCAGGTAGGTTACGCTGCCACGGCCCATAGGCTGTACGCCAAACAACCAACCATCGCGCAATTTTTCACGCAGCTGCGATCCTACAAAACCAGCCACCTGGTTGTCTTTTTTTACCACGCCCACATTCCAGCCGTTATCTGAAAAAAAGCTGTAGATGCGGTCATCCTGTTTGAGTGTATAGTAGGCATCCCGGTATCCAAAAGCCAGCGGGTGCGTATGGTCCAGTTCCACTTTATAGATAGCGCCGGGACTGTGATTCACCAGGAAATCACGTTCGCGGTTTTCATACTTCCGCAACAGGCTGTAGTCCGAGGCATTGTCAGCGCCGTCTTCCTTCTTGTCATCGGCTTTCAACCGTATGCCCCAGTCTGCACGCGCCAGTTGGGCAACGGCATTTTCAAGCGCAATCAGCCGGCCGCCGCTGCGCACCCATTCTTTCAACCGGTCATTCATCGTTTTATCGCCCAGGAAACGGTAATTGCCATCGGGAAGAATAAGCACGTTTACCTGGTTAAGTACTGCTGAATTCAGATCATTCACCCATACTACATGAACTGGATAATGAATGATCTCTTCAAAGAAATGCCAGATCTCTCCCATGCTCAGCGAAGAAACACCGTCACCCGCCAGCAGGGCAATTTTGGGCCGTTGAATAATATGCACCCTGTCTGAACCAAAATCGGTTCCCTTGTCAACAAAGGTGCTGGCCACCGGTTCAGCCGTCACAGCAAATTTTTGCGCCGCAGCTTCCACCAAACTGCGCAGGGAACTACCGGCGGCTTTATTGCCTGCTTTGGTGATGATGAGCGTACCTCTTTCATATTGTTTGCCACCGGATTCAAAAGGTTGTTCAGCAAAACGCACTTTCAGTCCCTGCTGCAAAGCTGCGCTGAGAAAACGCATGCTGCCCGTTCCGTTCCACCGCACCAGCCAGGCAGTGGTATTGTCATCCGCCGGGTTGCTCCTGTTCACTGCCGCCACACTTTTGGTCTTAGGTATACCGGTCACATAATTATTGAGACCATAGGTGGTCAGTCCATAGCAAAAAGGAATGGCCCAGGCAGTGATATCGTAGGTAGCAGAATCGGTGAGCTTCGAATGCCGTTCAAACAATACTTTCAGCAGGTTGCTGTGTGGCTGATTGGCATTGATGATTATATCGCGGGTGGTAGTTTTGAAGGCTTCCTGCCGCCCGCTGAAATAATTCAACCCGGTATAGCTGCCGTTGTTGGCATCAAACCATTCAATGTTGTTGCGGTCGAGCAATGCCTTGAGGTTGGTCAACCTGTCGCCCTCGTCGGCTTTCACCACATAGGCTTTGAATTCTCCCAGCGGGGCCGTACGCGCTTTTTCATAGTATTGCTGAAATTCCTGCACCACGCGGCCGGCATGTTGGGAAGTTACTTCAATGGTGGCCATCGCAGTGGTGTAGTGATGGTACAGCCGGTCCCAGAGGGTGAGGGTGTCGCCGCCATTATCAATGACCGCTGCGCCTCCGCGGCTGTGACCGCCCTGCTCATAGGTCATGCCAATAGCGCCTTTATATAACGGATAGGTATCACCGTAGCTGGGATAAAAGAGATCAAACTGTTCTTTGGTAAAAAACAACCAGCCCTGCTGATCAAAATATTTTGCGTTGTTCTTACCGATGGTCACCTGGAACTCACGCTGCCAGGGAGTGATCACTTCATGATAGGGTTCGGCAGCAGGCGCAAAGTAATAGGGGTTGTTATAGAATTGTTCGTGGTAATCAACATGAATATGCGGCAGCCACTGGTTATACTTTACAATACGTTGACGGCTTTCCAGCTGTGTCTGCCAGGCCCAGTCGCGGTTAAGATCAAAATAATAATGATTGGAACGTCCGCCGGGCCAGGGTTCCGCATGTTCGCGGGTAAAAGGCAATGGGTCAGGATTTTTTCCTACTACTGAATTGAACCAGTTCACATAACGGTCACGACCATCCGGGTTAATACAGGGATCAATAATCACCACCGTATTGTTCAGCCATGCTTTCGTGCGCTGGTTTTCCGGATTCACCAGTTCATACAAGGTTAGCAGGGCCGATTCTGAAGAGGAAGGTTCATTGCCATGCACATTATAGCTCAGCCACACGATAGCCGGCACCTGGGAGGCTGACGGCGCATTACCCGGAACAATACCGGCCAGGCGAAGGTTCTGCTGACGGATATCTTCCAGCCTTGACACATTGCCGGCGGCGGAAACGTATAGCAGCAATAACGGACGGCCTTCATGCGTAACGCCATACTGTTCCAGTTTCACCATAGAAGGAACAGTTTCTGCTACGTGTTTGCAGTAATTGACAATATTGTAATGAGGCGTATACCTTGTTCCCAATTTGTACCCGAGAAAAGCTTCGGGAGACTGCAGTTGCGACAGCAGCGCAACCGGCGCAAAAAGAAGTGATAATAATAATGCAGGAATCTTCATTCCGCTAATATACGGGGAACATTTGGCGATCAGCATCAAAGCAGCAGCTGCCAACTACCGGAATCCAATAAGCTTGTAAAGTTCCCTGCAACAGGAATATCAGGATTCTAAAAACGGGACTTTTATCAGGGAACTCGTGCCCTGACTAATTTTTAAATAAGTTACATCCTGAACGCTTCAAATGCCATGGTCCAGGCAAAAAGCGAAAAGCACTCCGCCTATGCAGAATGCTTTTACATTTCCTCATGTGACGCGAAAAAATTTCTGACCGCTCTCCTGAAGCCGGCAAGCAACCTGTGAACGGTCCCGATAAAATAAAATAAACTATATAATTAAAAGGGTTAGCCCGTAAAGGCCGAATACCGCAAATACGTGTTGAATGAGGATGGAGCAATTGCTACCCGTGGGAATACAGGTGAAGCAGCACTTCAACTTCTCATCAGCATGTAGTTCGGTTATAGTTTTCGAGGGTTGAGATTATTTTTTTGTATCGTCATATTAAAGTTATAGAAATTCGCGCACGTAAAAAACAAACCGGAAAAATTACTTTCCTAATTTTAGCTGAATCCACTTAATCATGACCCGAATTGTATGTTTGCTGGTTTTTGCAGCCTGTTTCAGCACCTGTGCTCCCCGCAAGGCACAGTTGTCGCTTCCCGATCCGTACGAATACACTATTCAGAAAAAAGCAACGTGCGCCAATGGCGCCGTGGTATCAGCACATCCGCTGGCCAGTGAAGCCGGACTGGCCGTGTTGAAAGCAGGCGGCAACGCTATGGATGCCGCTATTGCCACACAACTGGCGCTTGCTGTAGTGTATCCCAATGCCGGCAATCTCGGCGGCGGCGGATTTACTGTAGCCCGCATGGCCGATGGTAAAACGCTTGCCATTGATTACCGCGAAAAAGCACCGGGTAAAGCACACCGCGATATGTACCTGGACGAACAGGGCAATCCGCAACTGGATCTCAGCCAGAATGGTCATCTCGCTGCCGGTGTGCCGGGAACGGTAGCCGGATTATTCGCCGCCCATAAATATGCTCGGCTCCCTTTCAGCACACTGATTGAACCGGCCATTCAACTGGCGGAAAAAGGCTTTGTGATCACGGCAGCGGAAGCGAGAGGACTGAACCGTTCTGCAGAAGCATTTGCCAGACACAACACCCTGATGCCTGTATTTGTAAAGTCAGGCGGATGGAAGGCCGGCGATACACTGGTGCAAAAAGACCTGGCCAATACGTTGAAGCGTATACGAAACGAAGGACAAAAAGGATTTTATGAAGGAGAAACCGCCCGGCTCATTGTAGAGGAAATGGAACGCGGGGGCGGCATTATTACCGCAGCAGACCTTAAGAACTACCAGGCGGCCGAACGACAGCCCGTTGTTTTTGACTATAAAGGGTACACCATCATCACCATGCCCTTACCATCCAGCGGTGGTGTGATGCTGCCGCAAATGATGAACATGATTGCTGATTACCCGGTGAAAGAATATGGATTTCATTCTGTGCAGGCAGTACAGCTCATGACCGAAATTGAACGACGCGCCTATGCCGACCGCGCCAAATACCTGGGCGACGCCGATTTTTATACAGTGCCTGTTGCTACCCTTACCAGCAAAGCCTATGCGAAGGAAAGAATGCGAACCTATGAACCGATGAAGGCAGGCAGCAGTGCGGCCACACAGGCAGGCATCATCCCGGAAAGTGAAGAAACCACGCATTTGAGTGTGTACGATAAGGAAGGTAATGCCGTATCGGTAACCACTACGCTGAACGGCAGTTACGGCAGTCACACCGTAGTAGGCGGCGCCGGATTTTTGCTGAACAATGAAATGGACGACTTCAGCGTAAAGCCCGGCGTACCCAATATGTATGGCGCCCTGGGCGCTGATGCCAATGCCATAGCTCCCGGCAAACGCATGCTCAGTTCCATGACGCCTACCATTGTGTTAAAAGACAACAAACCGTATATCATCGTTGGAACGCCCGGCGGCACCACCATCATCACATCCGTATTTCAAACGCTGATCAACATGCTGGAATTTGACATGAGCACAGAAGATGCGGTGAACAAACCCAAATTCCATCATCAATGGCTGCCGGATGAAATTGCGGTGGAAAAGGATTTTCCGCAGGAAGTGCGTGAACAATTACTGCAGTTGGGTTATACCATAAGGGAACGTGGCTCCATTGGCCGGACGGAAGTGATCCGGATATGGCCGGATGGAAAGATAGAGGCGGTGGCAGATAAGCGGGGTGATGATCATGCGGCGGGGTATTGAACAGGTGTGCTTTGTTTACACCCGGCAGGCCCTTTATCCCCCGCTGGCGGATGTATCACAAGGTATTCAGCTATCGCCGTAACTTGCAACCCGGTTCATAACCATTCAACTTTTTCATATGTACACCTCCATAGGCACCGTATACCTCGACACCGTGATCAGGCGCGTACTGTATTACAAAAAGCTGGGCGATAAAGCTTTTGATCAATTAAGCGAAGCCGATTTTCATTACCGGCCCAACGAAGTGTCGAACAGCATCGCCACCATCATTCAACATATGGCCGGCAATATGCTGAGCCGCTGGACCAATTTTCTTACCGAAGACGGCGAGAAGGAA
>Ga0164243_10001759_pt1 | contig 36297 bp, 28 predicted proteins | sample OricompcompostOP_FD_108781 | JGI IMG/M metagenome (GOLD analysis project Ga0164243, IMG submission 108781) | Organic Plus compost microbial communities from Emeryville, California, USA - Original compost - Organic plus compost (OP) | ecosystem: Engineered > Solid waste > Mixed feedstock >...
CGAGGACGACGAGGACGAGGAGGAGGAAGAGGAGGACGAGGAGGAGGAAGAGGAAGAGGACGAGGACGAGGACGAAGAAGACGAGGACGAGGAGTACGAGCGTCCGCCTCGTGGCCCGATCCCTCCGCGTCCGGCGAAGCCCCTCCCGACGCCGAGCAAGCCGATCGTCGTCCCCGCGAAGCCGGCACCGCCGCGGCCTGCGCCTGCGCCTGCGAAGCCGGCACCGGCCAAGCCCGCGCCCGCGAAGCCGGCGCCCGCGAAGGCGCCTGCCAAGCCCGCCGCGAAGCCCGCACCCAAGAAGGCCCCGGCCAAGCCAGCTGCACCCAAGAAGGCCCCGGCGAAGAAGCCGACCGCCAAGCCCGCCGCGCCCAAGAAGGCTCCGGCGAAGAAGCCCGCTCCGAAGCGGGCGCCTGCCAAGAAGAAGTGAGCACGCGGCGGTGGCGAGCCGCTGCGAACGCCACGTCCTCTCGCTTCGCACCCGAGCCCGTGCTCGTGCGCTGCACTTGTCGGCGCACGTCGATGCGCGTCGGTGCAAACGCGCGGGCCGCGTCTACCCGACGAGGAGCACGCCGAGGAAGCGCTCCCTCGGCATCAGCTCGGCGAGCTGCACGAGCTCGTGCTCGGCGGTGCGGTGCGCGCGTCCGACGAGCGCCACCGCGTCCATGCACGCCGCCGCGCTCGCGTGCTCGCCGAGGAGCTCGAAGCCGGTCAGATCGACGAGCACGTGGGCGAACAGCTCCGAGCCCTCGAGCAGGACGCGCGCGAGCTGCGGCAGCACGTCGCCGGCACGCTCGGCGCGCGGCGGTGACAGCAGCGCGAGCGAGCCCCGCAGCCACCGCGTCGAGAACACCGACTCGTCATGGTTCGTGGGCAGGTCCTGGTTGATCGCCGGCAGCCCCGGGTAGCGGACGTTGGCATCGACGACCGCCACGGTCGTACCCGTGAGCTCGGTGAGCGCGACGCCGAGCTGGATGAGGAGCGGAGGAACCGCGACCTCGTCGTCGGCGGGCACGAACCCGATGACGCGCAGCTGGCCGTCGCGGATCCGGCGCGCGATCGGCGCACACGCGGCGGCGAGCTCGCCACGTCGTGGACCTCCGACCTCGATGCCGAGGCGCGCGAGGAGCTGGTCGTCCGATGCGATCGCGGAGTCCGTGCTCACGCTTCGGAGCTTAGCTTGCCGATCGGGGGATGCGGGCTACCTGTCCTTCGTGTGGTCCATCGTGCACGTGCTGAGCTCGTACGGTGTGGGTGGTCAGGAGCGGGTCGCGCTCGATCTGGCGATCGGACAGAAGGCGCGCGGTCACGACGTGAGCGTGATCTCCCTCGCGCCCGGCCCCGATGGGGACATGGCCCGCGAGTTCGAGGAGGCCGGGATCTCCGTCGGACGCGTGCCGAAGCGCAACGGGATCGATCCGACGCTCGTCCCTCGCCTCGCACGCACGCTGAGGAAGCGCAAGACCGACGTCGTGCACACGCACAACCCGCTGCCGCTGATCTACGGCGCACCGGCCGCGCGCCTCGCGGGAGCCGCCGCGATCCACACCAAGCACGGAGTGAACCCTGGCTCACGCGGACACCTCATGCTGCGCCGTGCGGCCGCGACGCTCACGCACGCGTTCGTCGCGGTCTCGGACACCACCGAGGCGCAGGCCCGTGCCCAGAACGACGCGCCCGCGCGGAAGATCCTCACGATCCCCAACGGCATCCGGCTCGACCGCTACGCCCCGGATCCCGAGGCGCGGGCGGCGGTGCGCGTCGAGCTCGGGCTCGGTGACGCCTGGGTCGTCGGCACCGTCGGCCGGCTCGACAGCTACAAGAACCAGGCGATGCTCGTGCGAGCGATGGCGCCGCACCTGTCATCCGACGTGCGGCTCGTCATCGTCGGCGACGGCGACAGCCGAGCCGAGGTCGAGGCCGCCGTCGCGGCGCTGCCGGAGCCGCGGTGGGTCGTGATGACCGGGCGCCGCATGGACGTGCCGCGCCTCATCCACGCGTTCGACGTGTTCGCGCTGTCGTCGCAGACCGAGGGGCTCCCCCTCGTGGTCCCCGAGGCGATGGCCGCCGGGCTGCCGATCGTGACGACGGCCGTCGGCGGCCTGCCGAGCGTCGTCGACGAGGGCGTGACCGGGCTGCTCGTGCCCGTCGAGGAGCGCGCGCTGTCGTCCGCGCTCGGCACGCTCGCCGCGGATCGCGAGCTCGCGCGCGCGATGGGCAAGAAGGCGCGCGACACGGCGCTCGCGCGGTACAGCTACGATCGCATGGTCGAGGCGTACCTCGAGCTCTACGCTCAGGCCCGCGCGTAACCACCGACGGTGGCGAGCTCGAGCTCCTCGCGCTGCCGGCGCAGCCGGTCGGCCTCGAGCACGTACTCCTTCAGCAACCGCAGATCGCGGCTCGCTGCGCGCACCAGCCGGTAGCCCGTGCGGCGGATCAGCCCGAGCGGGCCACCCTCCGACGCCTTCGCGGGCACCACCATGTCGAAGCACGCCTCGCCGCGCGCCCACATGATCTCGTCGATACCCGGCACCTCGAGCTCGAGCTGGACCTCGCGCACCGTCGGGCCGCCGGTGTACGGCCGCTCGATCCGCACGCCGATCGACGACACGTCGACCGCGAGGCTCGTCGCGGGCTCCCCGTCGACGATCTCCCAGCACAGGGCGTCGACACCGATCCGAGGACTCTCTCGACGGAGCTGATTCATGAAAAAATTGTCCGCCACCCTTCTGCGAGGGATCCAGTTTTCGCGATCCGCCACGCGGCTGGAGCGGAGGTCTCCGCCCCTGGCGTGTGCCCGAAGGGGGGACCGCCACGTCGCCACGGTCATCGCCGCGATCGGGCGGACGGAGCACGTATCTACGCTCGCGGGATCAGTCGGCGTGGCGCCCGTAGTACGCGAGCCGTGGCAGCGCGATCTGGGTCAGGAACATCGCGTCGGACATGGTGCGGTCGAGCCCGAGCCGGCGCACGTCGAACGGATCGAACGGCACGATGCTCGCCATGCTCTGCGGCCAGATCTTGTTGATCCCGCTCGCGTTCGACAGCCCGATCTTGTAGCCGGCGGTCGCGAGCGCGCGCCGGATCCGCTGCATGCCGCGCCCGATCCGCCGCCCCACCGGATAGGCCACCGCGCGGACCGGACGGCCGAGCTGGGTCTCGAGGTCCGCGCGCGAGCCGGCGAGCTCCGAGTGGAGCGCCGCGTCGTCGAGGGTCTGCAGCACGCGATGGCTCCGCGTGTGCGACTCGATGTCCATGCCCGCCCGCGCGAGCGCGCGGATCTGGTCCCACGTCATGATCAGGCCGTCGGCGTACTCCGCCTCGATCTCGCGGCTCCAGGCCACACCGAGCGCATCGGCCACCCCACACAGGAACCTGTCGACGTCGAGGTTCGCCGTGTCCTTGATCGTGTCGAGCACGCGCTGCCGCGTGGCGGGGTCGCGCGGCGAGAGCTCGACCCGGCGCGGGTAGCTGATCGTGCCGCTGCGCCTGGCCTGGTTCAGCAGCAGCGTGACGCGCTCCCACCAGTACAGCTTGCGCTCGTTCACGTACTCGGTCGCGATGAAGAACGTGGCGCGGATGCCCACGGCGCGCAGGATCGGCAGCGCGACGTCGTGGCACGACTGGTACCCGTCGTCGAACGTCACGACCACGGCGTTGCGCGGCAGCGGCGTCCCGCGCTCGACGGAGCGCAGCAGGTCATCGATCCCGATCGGCGTGAAGTGGCGCGCGAGCGCCTGCATCTGCCAGCGAAACTGCGCCGGGGTCGCGTCCGCGACGTCGGGATCGTACGGGTAGCTCGGGTCGTGGTCGGCGACGTGGTGGTACGTCAGGATGCTCACCGTCGACACCGGGAGGCTCGAGCGCAGACGCATCACCGCCTGTAGCGCCCCCGCGCGGTGGAGCAGACCGGCGAACCGCTCGCGCATGACCCTCGGAGGATAGGGACGCGGGCGCACTCGCGCAGGGGCGGGCGCCTTGACCTCTCGGTGTCATCACGGAGAGTGCACGCGCGAGCGCGCACGTCACTTGCTACCTACCCGCAGACGTGTTCGCGATACCCGGCATCATCGCGCTGATCGTGTTCATCCTCGCGAGGCCGCAGGAGTTCATCCTCGTCCTCCAGCGCGTGCCGTTCCTCCACCTGTTCACGGCGCTCGCGGTGATCGGCTGGATCGTGGACGTGCGGCTACGCCGATTGCAGCCGGTCTCGGTACCGACGCTCCCGTGGGTGCTCGCGTTCCTCGGATGGGCCGTGGTGTGTACCGCGGTCGTCGCGCCGGAGAAGCTGCTCGGGCGCGGGGTCCACCTCGCGATCGTGTTCTGCCTGTATGGCGTGGTCGCGCACGGGATCCAGAAGTTCCGCACGTTCCAGCTCGTCGCCGGCGCCCTCGTCGCGACCTGCCTGTTCATCACGACCGTGTGCTTCCACCAGGGGCTCGCGCCGAAGCAGTGCATCGCCGGCGAGCTCAGCGCCGACGGCGACCTCAACGGCGCTCCCGACGGCCGCCGCTGCGAGAGCGCCGAGCAGTGCCTCGGCCCCGACGCCGAGCCCGGCAAGCAGTACCGCTGCGAGCACGTCGGCATGGCCGAGACCTTCAGCATCGACGAGCGCGTGCGCTACCGCGGCGAGCTCCACGACCCGAACGAGGTCGCGTTGACGATCAGCGCCGGAGCCCTCTCGTTCTTGATCGCGTTCTCGCTGCGCCGGCGGAGCCCGCTCGGCCTGCTGTTCTGCGCCTGCGGTGTGATCTTCGTGGTCGCGACCGTGCTGCTCACCAAGTCACGAGGTGGGCTCGTGTCGGCGATGCTGGTGCCGGGGGTGTACGTGGTCCGCAGGTACGGGCTGTGGGCCGTCCTCCCCGGGGTCACGCTCGCCGCCACGGCGGTGCTCCTCGGCGGGCGCAGCGGCCACGCGGCCGATGTCTCGACCGAGCTGCGTTACGAGGCCTGGGCGACGGGGTTCGAGCTGTTCAAGACGAACCCGGTGTTCGGCGTCGGCTCGGGACAGTTCGTCGAGCACCACTTCCTGACCGCGCACAACTCGTTCGTGCTCGCGCTCGGCGAGCTCGGCTTCCTCGGCCTCGTGCTGTTCTCGACGGTGCTCTACCTGTCCGGGAAGACCCTCGTCGTCGGGCTCCGCGATCTGTCGCACGTGCCGGGCTCCGCGGTCGTCCAGGTGTGGGGGATGGCCCTGCTCGCCTCGCTGTGCGGCATCCTGTTCCAGATCAACACGCTGTCGTTCGCGTACCACTCGGTGCTGTGGTTGTTCCTCGGCCTGATCGGCGCGTGGTACTCGGCGATCCGCCACCACGTCCCGACGTTCCGCGTGACGTTCGGCTGGCTCGACATGGCGCTCGTCGTCAGCGGCTGCCTCGCGTACGCGCTCGTGCTGCTGCCGATGTTCCTGCGCTACAAGGGGATGATGTAGCGGGATGGCGTAGCGCGGTCGGCGCTCACTCGCGCTCGAGGATGATGAGCTCGACGCGGTTGTTGACGAGCGCCGAGTTGCGCTGACGCGCGTCGACGAGCGGCTTGGTCGATCCGAACCCGCGCGCCTCGAGCCGCTTCTTGTCGATCCCCCACTCGACGAGCCAGTCGCGGACGACCTCGGCGCGCTCATCCGACAGCGCCTGGTCCTTCACCGGATCGTTCGTGGGCTGCACGTGCACCGTGACGCGCAGGCGCAGGATCTGACGGTGGCGGCGCATCATCGCGCCGACCTGGCCGAGCACGTTCCAGCTCGTGTTCGCCAGCTTCGTGCCGTTGAACGTGATCGGCGAGAACAGCTCGAGGCGATCCGTGCTGAGCACGACCGCCGCTTCGCCCTTGTCGGGGCAGCCGTCGTTGTCGTCGATGCCGTTGATGGTCTCCGGCTCGAGCGGGCAACGATCCTCCGCGTCCACGAGCCCGTCCTCGTCGTTGTCGGGATCGGGGCAGCCGTCGGTGTCGCGCACGCTGTCGCGGTCCTCGGGCTCGTTCGGGCAGGCGTCCTGGGCGTCGGGGATCGCGTCGCCGTCGTTGTCCTTGTCGGGGCAGCCGTCCTCGTCCGCGAAGCCGTCCAGGTCCTCGGGCTCCATCGGACACTGGTCCTGCGCGTCCGCGACCGTGTCGCCGTCGTTGTCGAGGTCCGGGCAGCCGTCGGTGTCCTCGAACAGGTCCTTGTCCTCCGGCTCGTTCGGGCAGCGATCCTCGGTGTCGACGACGCCGTCCGCGTCCGTGTCGCGCGTCACGTCGACCTCGACGCTCCCGCGACGCGGGCGCCCCAGATCCGGGACGAACGACACGCCGACGAGGAGCTCGCCGTAGCTCGCGTTGAGGTGGTACGGCGCCTGCTGCGACGGGCCGCGCAGGAAGCGCGCCTCCGCGCGGATCGCGATCGAGGGCGTCGCGAACACGCGGACGCCGCCACCGGCGTGGAGCAGCATATCGGTGTCGCTGCCGAGCACGTCGAGCCCCGAGCTGACGTGCGCCACGCCGAGGCCGAGGCTCGCGAACGGAACGATCCGCTCCGGGAGATCCACGATCGGGCACGGGCAGCGGTGCTGGAACACGGCCTGCCCGCGCAACCCGAAGATGTGCGCCCCGTCCTGCGTCATCTTCGTGGTGGCCATCGTGAGCGCGCCTTCGAGCTCGGCGCCGAGCCAGCGCAGCGGGAAGTAGGCGAACCGCACGCCCAGCATCGGGCTCACCCGCTCGAGCTCCTGCCGGTTCGGGATCGCGATGTCGTAGAACTGGTGAAAGTAATTCGAGATGAAGCCGCCGGTGAAGATGCCGGCCTCGATCCGCGACGAGGGGTCGAAGCGGGCCGGCGCGACCGAGGCGCTCGCCTCCACCGACGCGGGCTCGGCGGGCGCGACCTCCGCGGAGGCAACGGAGCACGCGAGCATCACGAGAGCTCCAACGGAGCAGCGAGTCATGGATTCCACCCTTCTCCCAGCATAACGCGAACTGCCCGTCGACCGGAATGGCGTGGCCGCCCCGACGCACGCCCCGTCGCTCCGCTCCACTCGTGTGCGAAGGCGCCCACTCACGCCGGTCAAACGCTGGGCTCGCTTGTCACCTGCTAAGCACTCGTGGTGTCCTCCCCGCTGATGCCCCCCCTCGAGCAAGAGAAGATTGCAGTGATCGGCCTCGGCTACGTCGGGCTTCCGGTCGCGCTGTCGTTCGGCAAGAAGCTTCCGACGGTCGGTTTCGACATCCGGCAGCGGCGTGTCGACGAGCTCAGGCGGGGTCACGACGAGACGCGCGAGGTCACGTCCGAGCAGCTCGCCGCGGCGACGCAGCTCGAGCTCACCGCGGACCCGGCCGAGCTCGCCGGCTGCACGTTCTACATCGTCGCGGTCCCGACGCCGATCGACCGCAACAACCGCCCCGACCTCGGGCCGATGATCAGCGCGAGCAAGACGATCGCCCCGCACCTGCGCAAGGGCGACGTCGTCGTGTTCGAGTCGACGGTGTACCCCGGCGTCACCGAGGAGGTCTGCGGCCCGATCCTCGACGAGGGCAGCGGTCTCAAGAACGGTGTCGACTACTTCCTCGGTTACTCGCCCGAGCGCATCAACCCCGGTGACAAGGAGCACACCTTCGAGAAGATCATGAAGGTGGTCTCCGGCCAGACCCCCGAGACGCTCGAGCGCGTGGCGCGGGTCTACGCCTCGGTCGTCACCGCCGGTGTGCACAAGGCCCCGTCGATCAAGGTCGCCGAGGCCGCGAAGGTGATCGAGAACACGCAGCGCGACCTCAACATCGCGCTCATGAACGAGCTCGCGCTGATCTTCGACCGCATGGGCATCCGCACCGCGGACGTGCTCGAGGCGGCCGGCACGAAGTGGAACTTCCTCAAGTTCTCGCCGGGCCTCGTCGGCGGTCACTGCATCGGCGTCGATCCCTACTACCTGACGACGAAGGCGCAAGAGCTCGGCTACCTGCCCGAGGTCATCCTGGCCGGCCGCCGCATCAACAACAACATCGGCCCGTTCATCGCGCAGAAGACGGTCAAGATGCTCGTCCAGCGCGACGTGCCGCTGAAGAAGGCGAAGGTCGGGATCTTCGGCCTCACCTTCAAGGAGAACGTGCCGGACCTCCGCAACTCGAAGATCCCCGACATCGTCGCGGAGCTCGCCCAGTACGGGATCGACGCGCTGGTGCACGATCCGCTCGGCGACCCCGAGGAGGCGCACGAGGAGTATCTCATCGAGCTCACGCCGCTGGACGCGCTCCAGCAGCTCGATGCCGCGATCCTCGCCGTCGCACACGCCGAGTACGTCAGCAACCCGGCGAACATCTACGAGCGCGTGAAGGACGGCGGCGCGGTGATCGACGTCAAGAGCGCGCTGCCGACGAACATCCCCCCGCCGCGCGGGATCCGGTACTGGAGCCTCTAGACAGCCACGGGCAGGAGGGCGAGCGATGAAGCGCACGCGCTACGACGAGGTCTGCGAGGAGCTGGTCAACGCGCCGCGGCGCTGGCTGGTGACGGGGGTGGCCGGCTTCATCGGCTCCGCGCTGCTCGAGCGCTTGCTCGACCTCGGGCAGACCGTGGTCGGGGTCGACAGCTTCGTCACGGGCCACCGGCACAACATCGACGACGTCCTCGCGATCAACCCCGACGAGCGGCTGCAGTTCCGGTTCGTCGAGGGCGACCTCCGCGACCCGAAGCTCGCCGCCGAGGCGATGAAGGACATCGACATCGTGCTGCACCAGGCCGCGCTGGGCTCGGTGCCGCGCTCGATCAAGGATCCGATCGCGTCGCACCAGCACAACGTGGACGCGTTCCTGAACGTGCTCGAGGCGGCGCGCGAGGCCCGGGTCAGCCGCGTGGTCTACGCCTCGAGCTCGTCGGTGTACGGCGATCATCCGGGGCTGCCGAAGGTCGAGGAGCACGTCGGGCGGCCGCTGTCGCCCTACGCGGTCACCAAGCGCGTCGACGAGCTCTACGCGCAGGTGTTCCACGACGTCTACGGCCAGCAGCTGATCGGGCTGCGCTACTTCAACGTGTTCGGGCGGCGTCAGGACCCGAACGGACCGTACGCCGCCGTGATCCCGCGGTGGATCGCCGCCCTGCTCGAGGGCAAGCCGTGCGTGATCTTCGGCGACGGCTCGAACAGCCGTGACTTCTGCTACGTGGACAACATCGTCCAGGCGAACATCCTCGCGGCGACGACGACCGATCCGGCGGCGGTGGGAGCGGTCTACAACTGCGGGTGCAACGGGCGCACGGATCTCCGTCAGCTGTTCACGATGATCCGCGACGCGCTCGCGAAGGAGGCCCCCGAGGTCGCCACCGCAGAGCCCACGTTCGAGCCGCCGCGCCCCGGCGACGTGCTGCACTCGCAGGCCTCGATCCAGAAGATCGTCGACGCGCTCGGCTACGCGCCCACGCACCAGGTCGCCGAGGGCATGGCCGAAACGGTGAGCTGGTTCGCGGCGCGGCTCCGCAAGAAGAAGTAAGATCCAGGGCGATATGGCCGACGACCTGCCGAAGCCCGAGCCCAAAGAGATCGACGAGAAGCTGGCGCTCCAGCTGCGCCACATGATCGAGGACAACGTTCTCAAGGGACAGCCGTACGGCGACGAGCGCTGTGACAACTGCCTCTACTACATGAACCCCGACGAGAACCTGTCGTACTGCTGGCACCCCAAGCTGCGCATCCTCGTGGGCGGCAACTGGTGGTGCCAGTGGTGGGAGCCGATCGAGTAGGCTCGACGCGTGCGAGTCGAGGAGCGACAGGTCGATGGGCTCGAGCTCGATCAGCTCGAGCAGCAGCAGCAGACGAAGCTCGCGGAGAAGGACGAGGAGCTGCCGGAGCTGGCCGGTGAAGAGGTCGTCGACGTCGAGGGGGCAGGCCACGACGTCTTGCTCGGTCTCATGCACCGGATCTTCGAAGGCAAGCACGTCAACCTGGCGGCGCTGTCGCTGCCGCAACGCGAGGAGCGCGCCCTGCAGGCGCTGCAGTCCGCGGTGTCGGGACGCCGGACGAACCTCGACACGTTCCTCTACGCCGTGGACCGGCGCAGCCTGCTCGAGCAGGCGCTCGCGGTGCTCCAGCCCAACCTCGTGCACGGCGTCGACCCGCAGCTCGCGGCGATGAACGCCGAGCTCCAGCACCTCGCCAAGAACGTCACCGAGCTGCGCGAGAACCTCGTCGACCTCGAGGACGGCCAGGACGAGGCGATGGCGGTCCGCCCGAAGCACCTCGCGGGACAAGCGGTGGGAGAGACCGCCGACAAGCCCTCCGACGGGGTGAACGCCGCGCCCGACGCGGAGGCCACCGGCACGCCCGACGGGGCCAAGGCCGACAAAGCGAAGGCCGACGCGAGGGCCAAGCGCTCCAAGCGGTCCGACGGGCCCGCGCCCGCGACCCCGCCCGAGGCCGAGATCGAGACCGCGCCGAAGCGGTCGACGCTGTCCGAGGGCCCCGACGTGGTGCGCGAGGAGCGGCCGACCACGCTCGGTGATCCAGCGGACATCGCCGCCGCGCACGCCGCGCTGCCGTGGTGGAGGCGTCCGTCGCGATGATGCACGACAGCGGCCCGCTCGCCGCGATCATCACCGAGGTGCGGCTGCACGCGGAGGCGGCGCTGCTCCGGCGCCTCAACGCGGGCTCGGGGTTCGCCGACCCGCGCGTCCCGTCGCAGATCTACCTGCGCGATCCAGCGGCGCTGCAGCGCCTCGCCGGCGGCACGCTGCGCCCGCAGGGCACGCACGAGAAGGCCAGCGCCGCGCTCGAGAAGCTGCTCGCCGAGGCGGCGCGGCGCGAGCACGGCCCCACGCGGCTCGATGTCCTGCGTGCGCGGATGGGTCTCGATCCGGCGGGCGCGGGCCTGGTCGCGGCGGCGCTCGCGTACGCGCTCGACCTCGACACCCGCGAGCTGTGCCACGCGCTCGCTCCGCGGCGGCGGCCGGCGCTCTACCTCGAGACCTGCGCCGACGTGCTCGCCCTGTCGCCGGCCGCGCTCGTGCGAGCGATCGCCCCGGGCTCGCCGCTGCGCCGCGGCCGGCTGGTCGCGCTCGAGGGCGACGGGCTCGCCGCGACGCTCGACCTCGCGCCGGGCACGCTCGCCTGGCTGCTCGGCGACGACGCCCTGGTGCCGCCGCTCGCCGCGCTCGTCGAGCTCGTCCCACCCGACGCGCGCGACGGCGTCGTGCTCCCCGAGCTCACGCGCGCCGCGCTCGACGCGCTCGTGCCGCGGCTGTCCGGCCCCCAGCCCGTCGGGGTCGTGCTGCGCGGACCACGCGGCTCGGGGCGCAGAGCGGCGGCGCACCGGCTCGCGCGCGCGCTCGGCCGTCCGCTCGCGGTGATCTCGATCCCCGCCCTGCTCGCGTACGAGCAGCGCGTGCGCACCTCGACGCTCGGGGCCGCGCTCGCCGCCGCGCGCCTGCGGGACGCGGTGCCGTTCCTCGCCGACGTCGACGCGCTGTACGACGAGCGCGGCGTGCTCGCCTCCGATCACGCCGAGGCGCTCGCCGGCGTGCCGGGCGCGCTCGTCGCCGGCTCGACGGGGCGCGGCGGCAACCTCGACCTGCGCCGCCCTGCCCTGACGATCGCGATGCCGCGCGCCGAGCTCCCCGATCGCGAGCGGGCGTGGCGCGAGGCGCTGGAGGCCCACGAGGTGCGCGGGGTCGCCGAGGAGCTCGCCGCCCGCTACGTGATCGGCCCCGGCGCGATCGCGGACGTCGTCGCGGAGGCCGCGCGCTACGCGGCCGCCGCCGGGATCACGCTCGACGGGGCGACGCTCGAGAGCGCGGTGGCGCGGCGGCTCGCGCTGCGGCTCGGCAGCTACGGCGAGGTCGTGCACCGCAAGGCGCGGTTCTCCGAGCTCGTGCTCCCCGAGGACGTGATCGACACGCTCCACGACATGGTCGCGATGGTCCGCGAGCGCACGCAGATCCTCGAGCGCTGGGGCTACCAGCGGCACCTCGGCATCTCGCGCGGCGTGTCGGCCCTGTTCTCCGGCGAGCCCGGGACCGGCAAGACGATGGCCGCGAGCGTGATCGCGTCGACGCTCGGGCTCGAGCTCGTGCGCATCGACCTGTCGGCCGTGGTCTCCAAGTACGTGGGCGAGACCGAGAAGAACCTCGCGCGCATCTTCGACGAGGCGCAGGACGCGCACGCGATGCTCCTGTTCGACGAGGCGGACAGCCTGTTCGGCAAGCGCACCGAGCTGCGGACCGCGCAGGACCGGTTCGCGAACCTCGAGGTCAACTACATCCTGCAGCGGATGGAGAGCTTCGACGGCGTCAGCGTCCTCACGACCAACGCCGAGAACGCGATCGATCCGGCGCTCCAGCGCCGCCTCAACTTCCGCATCCGGTTCCCCGAGCCCGAGGTCGAGGAGCGCGAGCAGCTGTGGCGTCAGCTGCTCCCCCCTTCGACCGGCCTCCACGACGCCGTCGACTTCCACGCGCTCGCCGAGCGCTTCGACATGACCGGCGGCTACATCAAGAACGCGGTCGTCCGCGCGGCCGTGATCGCGGCGCGCGCGGGCCGGGCGATCGCCGCCGAGGACCTCTGGGCCGGCGCCCACCACGAGTACGTGGAGATGGGCAAGGTCATGCCGCAGCTCGCTCCCGGCCCGCCGTACCGCGCGCGGTGAACCCACGTGCGACTCGCCGGTTCGCACGTCCGTCCGAAGATGGTGCTTGCCTCGGCCGCGCCGCCGAGTAGTGTGAGCCGCTCTCCGTTCTCTCTCTCCGTGAGGAGCCCATGGCCCATCTCGATCTGAATCCCAAGCCGAAGACGGACAACCGCATGCTGGCGATCGGCCTCGCCGCCGCCGCCGCTGCGCTGCTGGTGTTCGCCGCGTTCTCGCGGACGTGGGTCGCTCGCCCGCGCCCGGAGATCGGGTTCGGCCCGCTCGGCTGCACGAACTGCGCGATGATGGTCGGAGCCGAGGGGAGCGACCTGTCCAACAGCGCGTTCATGGAGAAGCTCGGCGAGCTGAGCCGCTGGGCGGACGACAAGGACAAGCCGTCCGGGACGTTCGCCCCGATGGGGTACGCGAGCTTCGGGCTGTGCCTGCTCGCCGCCCTCGGCCTGCTCGCGGCCGCCGGGATCGCGCTGAAGAAGGCGCGCCCCACCGTCCCGATCTCGCCAGCGAGCGTCGCCCTGCTGGCGCTCATGGTCGGGCTCATCACCGGGTGCGTGTTCATCGCGACCAAGCCGGGCGGCCCCGGGTTCGTCGGCGTGTCGACGGGGTTCTGGGCGTTCGGGATCGGGGCCGTGGCGGGCATCGCCAGCGCCCAGATGCTCGCGAAGCTGATCCGCCCGGTCGATCCCGATCTGCTCGCGGACTCGATGAATCCCGACGCGTACTGACTTAGTCTCTGCGCATGTCCCTGCGCGGAAAGACGCTCTTCATCACGGGTGGCAGTCGAGGCATCGGCCTCGCGATTGGTGTGCGCGCGGCGCGCGACGGCGCGAACGTCGCCATCGCCGCGAAGACCGCCGAGCCGCACCCCAAGCTCCCCGGCACGATCTACACCGCGGCCCAGGAGATCGAGGCCGCGGGTGGCAAGGCGCTGCCGCTCGTCTGCGACATCCGGTACGAGGACCAGATCGCGCAGGCCGTCCAGAAGACCGTCGAGACGTTCGGCGGGATCGACATCCTCGTCAACAACGCGAGCGCGATCCACCTCACCGGCACCGAGCAGACGCCGATGAAGCGGTACGATCTGATGCACCAGATCAACACGCGCGGCACGTTCGCGACGACGCAGGCTTGCATCCCGCACCTGCGCGCGTCGGCCCAGAAGGGCGGCAACCCGCACGTCCTCATGCTGTCGCCGCCGCTGAACATGGAGACGCGCTGGTTCGCGCCGCACGTCGCCTACACGATGGCCAAGTTCGGGATGAGCATGTGCGTGCTCGGCATGGCCGGCGAGTTCAAGAAGGACGGCATCGCGTTCAACGCGCTGTGGCCGCGGACCACGATCGCCACCGCCGCGATCCAGAACCTGCTCGGCGGCGACACCGTCATGAAGGGCTCGCGCAAGCCGGAGATCATGGGCGACGCCGCCCACGCGATCTTCGAGCAGCCCGCGCGCGAGTGCACCGGCAACTTCTTCATCGACGACGAGGTGCTCGCGAAGTTCGCCGGGAAGACCGATCTCGACGAGTACGCGATGGTGCCGGGCGCGCAGCTGATCCCGGACTTCTTCGTGTAGCCGACGACCGCGCTCAGACCTTGGGGCGCGCGGGCTTCGCGGCAGGCAGGTCGAGGTTCTTCATCTGCCCGGTGAGCTTGACGCCGCGGGCACGCGCGCCGAGGAACCCGAACAGCGCCCCTGCGAGGCCGCCGATCAGGTGCGCCGCGCGCGAGACGTTGTCGTCCTTCGTGAACGCCTGGTAGATCTCGCCGCCGAGGTAGATCACCGCGATCGCGATGAAGGTCAGCGGGATCTCGCCCTGCCGGATGTTCGCCGTCGAGGCGAGCAGGATCATCATGAACACGATACCGCTCGCGCCGAGCAGGAAGTTGTTGAACACGACGAGGTTGAGCAGACCGGTGACCAGCGCCGTGATCAGCATCATCACGAGCAGCGAGGCCGACCCGTGGCGCTCCTCGAGGATCGGCCCGAGCAGCAGGATCAGCATGAAGTTGCCGAGCAGGTGCTCCCAGCTCGCGTGGCCGAGCGTGTGGCTGACGAGGCCGAGGTAGCTCGACGTGTCGATGATCTCGGGGTGGGCCGAGAAGTAGTGCGTGCGCGTCTCCTGCGGCAGCAGGAACACGATCACGGAGAGCAGCGTGAACGTGAGCACGACAGGCGCGTTGTACGTCACTCGCAGCTTGGCCACGAGCACAGGCTAGCACGCGCCTCGGAGCCGGGCCGGTGCCGTCTGCGTCGACGGCGCAGGGCCGGTGGCGCGCAGGGAGGCGCGCGACGACACGCGACGAGCACGCGACGAGCACGCGACGAGCACGCGACGAGCACGTCGACGACGCGAGGCCCGACGCGGTCGACACCGCGGGTCCGTCGACGCGCGACACGATCCAGAGCCCCTCCGAACGGTCGGTGCCGCAGCGCCGCGCGAGCACGAGGAACGATGACGACGGCAACCGGCATGCCACCGGTCCGACCGGCCCGCGTGACCAGGGCGCGCGATCGAATGTCCATCGAGCGTGGGCGCGCGGTCTTGCGGAGCCATGGGCGCCGGTCCATGGTCCCCCAATGGCAACCGTCGAGATCACCGCCGAGAACTTCCAAGACACCATCGAGAAGGGCGGGATCGTCCTGCTCGACTTCTGGGCCGAGTGGTGTGGCCCGTGCCGCGCGTTCGCGCCGGTCTTCGAGAGTGCGTCGGAGAAGTACGGCGACGTCGTGTTCGGCAAGATCGACACCGAGGCACAGCAGGAGCTCGCCGGTGCCGCCAACATCCAGGCGATCCCGACGCTGATGCTGTTCCGCGACGGCATCCTCTTGTTCCGGGAGTCCGGCGCGCTGCCGCCCGCCGCGCTCGACGAGCTCGTCACGCAGGCGCAGAAGCTCGACATGGACAAGGTCCGCGAGGAGATCGCGAAGCACCACGCCGAGCACGAGCACGGCCCCGACTGCGACCACGAGCACTGAACGCGCGCCGTCGCGACCGAAGGCTGTCAGCCCGACGCCGCGATCGCGACGAGCTCGTGGGCGTCGTCGGTGCGCTGCGGCGCCGCGGGTGCTGCGGTCGCGCGCGCGTCGTGGGCACGGCGGAGGGCGAGGTCCCGGAGCTGGTGCGTGCACTGTGCCGCGAGGACGCGCGCGACCCGGAACGCGACCCGCCCCGCGTGCGGTACGTCGCGCGGATCGCGCAGGTGGCGCGCGCCCACCGCCAGGTGGAGGAGCACCACCGCGAGCTGACCGTGATACGCGATCCCGAGCGCGCTGCGCATGTGGGCGCGGAACAGCGCGGCGCTGCGATCACGCCGCTCGATCTGCCTCGCGTGCGCGGCGACGAACTGTTCGACGACCTTCAGCTGATCGTGGTACGAGCGCACGCCCGCCGACAGGCCGGACGGATGGTCGGTGAAGAACACCAGCGGGCGCTCGATGACGGCGATCGCGTGGCGGCGCGCGACCTCGAGGTGGAACTTGTAGTCCTCGGCGGTGCGCAGCGTCTCGTCGAAGCCGCCGACCTCGCGAGCCACGGCGGTCCGCACCATCGCCGTCGACGGCACCATGATCGGGTTCCGCAGGACGTAGGGCAGCACGCGCCCGTCGACCGGCAGCGTCGTCCGGCGTGACGAGATCCTGGACGGGCGGCCGCGGACGTCGACCTCGAGCGTGCTCGTCAGGACCATGCCACCTCGGGGTTCGAGCGCAGCACGTCGACCTGCAGGGCGAGCTTGTCGCGATGCCACGTGTCATCCGAGTCGAGCAGCGCGATCGCATCGCCACGCGCGTGCGCGATGCCGTGATTGCGCGCGGCGGACACGCCTCCGTTGATCTGGCGGAGCACGCGGATGCGATCGCCGAAGCGTGCGCGCAGCACGTCCGCGGTGCCGTCCGTCGATCCATCATCGACGACGACGATCTCGTGGAGCTCGGCCGGGTACGTCTGTGCCAGCGCACTCTCCACCGCACGCACGACCTCGTGCGCGCGGTTGTATGTGGGGATCACCGTGGTGACGAGCATGCGCCCGGACCTGCAGGGCCGGTACCGTGAAACACTCATGCGAGCGCTCGGGACGTTGGGCGTCGCTCCGTGCGGGCCGCGACCGTGGGCGCCCGTGGGCGCACGTGTCGCGGAGGGCGACGTCGCGTCGCCGCTCGCGTGCACGATCCTCGCTCGCGCGATCGCGTGCGCCTGCCCGGCGGCGATGAGGTGACGTCGCGTGTCGTCGATCGCGCGGGTGCGTCGATCCTCGATCGAAGCTCCAGGTAGCGTCGCTCCGCAAGCGGGTGGCGAGCATGTTACCGTCGGGCGTGCGCCCTCGCGCCGTCGCTGTCGCCCCCGTCACGCTGTGCGCGCTCCTCGCCGCGACCTCGACCGCGCGCGCCGACGACCCGCGTGACCTGTTCGGGCTGAGGAAGCCGGCGCCGAAGGCCGACGATGCCCCGGGGTGCGAGGAGCCCGGCACGTTCGGCTGCGCGAGCGTCACCGCGCCGCTCGACGACGAGGCGCCGCTCGCGCTGTCGACCTGGTTGCCCGCCGCGTACCTGCGGTCGCTCCCCGTCGGGTACACGACGCACGACTCCGTCGCGCACTACGCGCTCGGCGCCAGCCGCGACGAGACCGGCGTGGTGCTCGGCGGCGCGACGGGGCTCGAGAACCGGTGGACGATCGACGGCGCGCCGAGTGACTCGATCCGGACCGGGGCCTCCGAGACCCGCGTCCCGCTCGCGTTCCTCGACGGCATCCTCGTGAGGGCGGGCGGGTTCACCGCGCGTGATCGGACGAGCACCGGCGGGACGATCGACGCCCGGCTGCGCCGCGGCGGAACCACGCACGAGGTCGAGGCGTCGGTGTGGGCCGGGCTCACGGGCGAGAGCCGCCGTCGCCCCCTCGCGAAGGGCAGCTACTCCGTGCGCCGGCTCACCGTCGACGCCGGCCCCGAGGTCGCGGCCTCGCTCGTCGCCACCGGCCCCCTGCCCCGCGTGCTCGGCGGCACGACCTGGTACGCGGCGGGCATCGCGCCGTTCGTGACGGCGACCGACGCGACGTGGCGCGCCTCCGAGCTCGTCGACGCGAACGGCGACGGGGTCGTCGACGAGGTCGACGGGCTCGCGGTGCTCCAGCCGATCTCGGTGACCGACGATCGCTCGATCGACTTCCTCGTCCCCGCGATGCTGCGCACCGGGTACGACCGCGGCGCGCACCACGTCGAGCTGACGCTGATCGGGCACGCGACGCGGACGACGCGGTGGCTCGCGAACGCGACCGAGCGGGCCGCGGGCATCGAGCGGACCTCGCTCGTGGCCGACGGCATCGCGACCTGGAGAGGCCACTGGAAGTCCACGCGCGCCATGGTCCAGCTCGCGTGGCATCGCAGCGACACGCGCGAGTCCCCGGACGATCCCTCCGCGAACGTGCCACAGCTGCTCAGCGCGTACATCCCGACGTCGCTGCCCGAGGATCCGGTGCTCGCGGAGAAGTGCAGCGACGCCACGTACCCCGACATCCCGCAGTGCCCGGTCCTGACGAGCTACTTCGCGAGCGGCGGCGCGGGCCTCCTCGTCGACACCGTCGGCGATCGCCCGACCGCCACGGCCGAGATCGCGCACCAGATCGGCCGCCACGTGCTGCGCGCCGGGACCACGCTCGAGGACGCGCGGCTCGTGCTGCGCTCGCGGCTCACCGGCGGCGAGCAGTATCGCAGCCTGTTCCCCGGCCACGTCGACACGCTGCGGTTCTTCGCCGGCGACTGCGGCGAGCAGCCCGGCACGCCGTGCGGCTACGTCGACGTGTCCGAGCTGCGCTACCGCACGCGCTACACGGCCGCGTACGTCGAGGACACGTTCTCGCCGCAGGACGGCCTGCGCGTCGACGGCGGCCTGCGGTGGGAGCTCATGTGGGTCGGGCCGCGGCTCCACTTCTCGAACCAGCTGGCGCCGCGGCTCGGCATCGCGTGGGACTTCCTCGGTCACGGGCGCTCGCGGCTGTGGGCGAGCATGGGGCGCAGCTACGTGCTCCTGCCGGCGGGCGTCGGCGCGACGGTGATCCGGCGCGACGCGACCGTCCATGACGCGACGAGCGAGTTCGGCGAGTCGCGCGACTACGACGGCGGCGCCGCGTACCGGATCCCGGCGGGCATCGAGCCGATGTCGCAGGACGAGCTGACCGCGGGGCTCGAGCTCGGCATCGCGAGGACGTTCCGCCTCATCGCGTGGGCGCAGGGCCGCTACCTGCGGCGCGGGCTCGAGACCACGCCCGACGGCTTCGACAACCCGGGTCGCATCCACGGCGATCCGGCGCGCCGCGCCACCGAGCAGCTCGCGGTCGAGATCGCGACCGCACCGACGGCGAAGCTCGTTCTCCGCGTGGGCTACCTGCTGGGCCGCACGCACGGCAACTACCTCGGCGCCTACGATCCGCAGCTCGGCGCGATCCTCTATGGTGGCCGCTCGTGGGACGGCCCCGCGACGTCCGAGAACCTGATCGGCGCGCTGCCGACCGACGCCGGCCACCGCGTGTTCGTCGAGGGCAGCCGCCGCGGCTCGGTCGGCGGCGTACAGCTCCAGGTCGCGACCCGGCTCACGGTCGCGAGCGGCCGCCCGCGCAGCGCGTTCGCCGACACGGATCTGGGCTGGGTCGCGGTGATCCGGCGCGGCAGCCTCGGTCGCGGTCCGATGCTGAGCCAGGCGAACGTGCGCGTCGCGGCGCGCTGGCGCGGGCTCGACATCACGCTCGACGTGTTCAACGCGTTCGACCAGGCGACGAGCACGCTCGTCGACGAGTACTACGCGCAGGCGATCGCCCACCCGATCGAAGGCGGCTCGCCGGAGGACCTCGTGTTCTGGAAAACGCCCGAGGGGGACACCCCGCGTCGACGCACCGCGTTCGGGCTCCCGGTCGCGTTCCAGGGTCCCATCTCCGCGGTGCTGGGCGTCCATCACGCGTTCTAGACCCACATCGCGGCTCGACGCGCCGCTCCCGATCCAAGCGGTCGAAGTCGCTCGTGGATCGCGTCCGCGATCCGGCGACACGTCGAAGATCGCGTGTATGATTTCTCGCACTCGATACGCCAGGGGTCGCGTGTCGAGTGAGGGAGAGCTCATGGCCGATCTGACCGCGTTCCAGGAAGCTGCCGCCGCCGTCAAGCACTCACCCCACGCCGTGAGCGCGTGGGAACAGGTCGAAGCCCTCGCGGCCGATCTCGACAAGCCCGACGAGATCGTCGCGCTCTACAACGAGGCGCTCGGAAGCTCCCTGGAGCCGCAGGTCGCGGAGATGATCGGGGAGCGCGCCGGCAGCTTCTGCGACGAGTGGTTCGGCGACGATCCGAAGGTGCTCGAGGAGATCCTCGTGCGCGTCACGACGCTCGCGCCCGGCTCCGACGCGGCGCTGCAGCGCCTCAGCGTGCTCTACACCGTCGCCGAGCGCTGGCCCGAGGCGCTCGCGCTCTACGACAGCGCGGTCGCGTCGACGAACGACACCGCGCGCAAGATCCGCCTCTTGCGCGAGGCCGCCCAGCTCGCGAAGGACGTCGCGAACCAGCCCGACAAGGCGATCGGGTACTACCAGCAGCTCTTGCCGCTGACCCCCGATGACGTGCAGGTCAGCCAGAGCCTCGAGCGCCTGCTCGAGCGCCACGAGCGGTGGGCAGATCTGATCGAGCTGTGGGAGAGCCGGCTCGACACCCAGAGCAAAAAGGATCGCGAGCGGACGCGCGTGCGCATCGCGTCGGTGTGGCTCGACAACCTCGGCGATCCCGCGCGCGCGCTCGCCGCGACCAAGCCCCTGCTCGCCGTGGCCGAGGACGATCGCGAGAGCACGCAGCTGCTCGAGCGGATCGTCGAGTCGGCGAACGCGACGAAGCAGGTCCGCGACGCCGCGCTCGATCTGCTGCGCTCGCACTACGATCAGACCCAGCGCCCGCGCGAGGTGATCCGTGTCCTCGAGCGCGTGATCGCGCTCGACCCCGCCGGCTCCGGCCCGCTGCACGAGGAGGCCGGCAACCGGCTGTCCGACCTCGACGATCTGCCGGCGGCGATGGACCACTTCGCGGCGCTGCTCGCGATGCAGCCGGCGTCGACGGCGACCGAGGAGAAGCTGCGCCAGCTCGCCGACCGCGGCGGTCACCACGATCGGTACGCCGACGGCGTCGCCACCGCGGCCCGCGCCTCCGACGAGCCGACCCGCCGTGTGCAGCTCCTCGGCGAGGCCGCGCGGACGAGGCTCGAGCGCCTGAACGAGGTCGAGCGCGCGATCGAGCTCCTCGTCGAGGCGTCGGCGATCAGCGGCGCGGACGAGGCCGAGCAGCTCGGCGTCGCGCGGCGCCTCGCCGCCCTCTACGAGCAGACGAACCGCCCGCGCGAGCGCCTCGCGGTGCTCGAGCGCCAGGCCCACCTCGAGGTGAACGAGGCCGCGCGCAGCGCGCTGCTCAGCGAGGCCGCCAAGCTCGCCGAGTCGCTCGGCGACACCGAGCGCGCGCTGACCCTGTGGGAGCGCCGGATCGACACCGATCCGAACGACCTGTCGGGCCTCGACGCGCGGATCAGCATCCTCGAGGCGCAGGAGCGCTGGGATGATCTCGTCGCCGCGCTCGAGAGTCGCGCCGAGAAGGTCGCGTCCCCGATGCAGCGCCGCGCGGATCTCGTCCGCGTCGCGGTGGTCCACCAGAAGCAGCGCAACGACCTCGCCGCCGCGATCGGCGCCTGGCAGCGCGTCGTCGCCGCGCACAGCGATGACGAGGAGGGCATCACCGCGCTCGCCGACCTGCTCGCGGAGACCGGGCGGTGGGCCGAGATGGCCGATCTGCTCGAGAGCACGTCGGGCCGGTCGACCGCGCGCACGGTCGCGCGGCTGGTGCGGCTCGGCGATGCGCTGCGCCAGCACCTCGACGCGCCGGCGCGCGCCCTCGCCGCGTACCGCAACGCGATCGCGATCGAGCCCGGAAGCAAGGACGCGCGCGCCGGCTTGACCGCGCTCCTCGACGAGCCGACGACGCGCGCGGGCGCCGCGGACGCGCTCGCGCAGGCGATGCGCACGACCGGTGATCTCGGCGGCGTGCTCGACCTCCTCCCCGCCCGGCTCGCCGAGGCCAAGGACGACCGCACGAAGCTCGCCCTGCTGCGCGAGGCGGCGCAGCTGCGCCTCGATCACAAGCACGACGCCGCCGGCGCGCTCGGCGATCTCGCCAAGGCGTTCCCGCTCGCGCCGCGCGATCAGCTGATCGAGAACCAGCTCGTCTCGCTCGCGAAGTCGACCGGCGACTACACGACCGCGGCGTTCGCGTATCAGGAGGCGATCACCGCGCTCGGTGACGACGTGCGCGAGGCCGCGCGGCTGCGCCTCGCGTACGCAGACATCGTCGCGGACCACCTCGATGATCCGCCAGCCGCCGCGGACGCGTACGCGCAGGTCGCGAGCATCGAGCCCGGCAACCGCCGCGCGGTCCGCGCGTTCGCGTCACTCGGCACGCAGCTCGGCCGCTGGGACGAGGCCGCGAGCGTCGTGATCCGCTACGCCGGCGTGCGCGAGGCGTTCGACGACGAGCTGCTGTCGATCCTCGAGCTCGCGGCCGCGAAGCCGGCCGGCGGCTACGACGCGCTCGGCGCCGCGCTCGCCGCCGCGCTCGCCGCGCACAAGCTGCCGAGCGCCGTCGCCGCCCTGTACCACCACCGTCTGGCGGCGCTGCACCGCGAGCACCGCGGCGACAAGCCGGCCGCGATCGGCGCGCTGCGCCAGGCCCTCGAGCTCGGCGGCGAGCGCGTCGCGTGGCTCGGCGAGCTCGTCGCGCTCGAGCGCGAGCTCGGCAACACGCCGACGCTGCTCGAGGCGCTGCGCCGGCTCGCCGACGCCGATGGTCGCGATCTGGACTCGCTCGTCGGCGCCGCCGAGGTCGCGAGCAAGCTCGGCGAGCGCGAGCAGGCGCTGCAGATCCTGTCGGCCGTGCTCGGTCGCGCGACCGCCGCGTGGCGCGGCACCACGCAGGTCAAGAGCGCGCGCTCCGTCGACGCCGTCGCGAAGTGGGCGATCGACGCGCTCGTCGACCTGTACCGGACCGGCGGCCGAGCCCGCGCCGCCGTGGACACGTTGATCGAGGCGGCGCGGCTGCCGTTCGACCAGAACACGCGGCGGGACATGCGCCTGCGCGCGGCCCAGCTCGCGACGGTCGAGCTCGGCGACAACGCCGCCGCGATTGACATGTACCGCAGCGTGCTCGCCGCGACCCCGAACGACCTCGAGGTCATCGAGCGGCTGGCGCACCTGCTCGGGCTCGAGGACCGCGTGCCCGAGCTGCTCACGCTGCGCCAGATCCAGCTCGGGCTCGAGTCCGATCCCGAGAAGAAGCTCGAGCTCCGGCTCGAGCTCGCGCGCCTCGTCGGCATCGTCGAGGAGCGCGGCGGCCGGCTCGACGCGCTCAAGGCGAACCTCGAGGATCGGCCCGGGCACGAGGCGTCGATCGACGCGGTGTCCGAGCTGCTCGCGGGCAAGGGCCAGCACCGCGCGCTCGCCGATCTGCTCGAGAGCCAGGCCCAGCGGCTCGAGGCCGCCGGCGACGGCGCCCGCGCCGCGAAGCTGTGGGCGCGCTACGCGCACGTCGCCGAGACCGCGACCAAGGAGATCGAGCGCGCGATCGGCGGCCACCGCCGCGTCGTCGCGCTCGCGCCGACGAGTGACTCGCTGCGCGCGCTGGCGCGGCTCAACCTCGAGCGCAGCCAGCCGGGTCAGGCGGTGCCGTGGCTCGAGAGCCTGCTCGGCACCGTGCCGCCCTCCGAGCGCCTGCTCGTCGTGAGCCAGCTCGCGAAGGCACACCTGTCGGCCAACCAGCCCGATCGCGCGATCGCCGCGATCGAGGTCAACCTCGACGACAAGGAGCCCGCGCTCGAGCTGCGCACGCTGCTCGCGGATCTGTACCGCAAGGCCGAGATGTGGGAGCCGCTCGCGCGCCACCTCACGCGCTCGCTGCCGCTGCTCCAGGACGAGAAGCTCGCTCGCGAGTTCGCGCGCGAGGCCTCGACGATCTACCTCACGCGGCTCGGCTCGCCGGCGAAGGCGATCCCCGCGCTCGAGACCGCGCTCCAGCTCGATCCGTCGGACAAGGACCTGCGGACCGCGCTCGCGATCGGCCAGCGCGTCGCGGGCAAGCTGCCCGAGGCGCGAGCCGCGCTGACCGAGCTGATCGCCGACTTCGGCCGCCGCCGCTCGCCCGAGCGCGCCGCGCTGCACGTCGAGCTCGCGCGCGTCGCGCACGCCGAGGGCAAGCTCGACGAGGCGATCGCCGAGCTCGAGGCGGCGTCGAAGATGGACGTCACCAACGCGGCGATCCAGAAGGAGCTCGCCGAGATGGCGCGCAGCGCCGGCCAGCTCGAGCGCGCCGAGCGGACCTACCGCGCGCTGTTGCTCGTCGTGCGCCGGCAGCCGCCGGGAGACGACGAGACGGCGGTCGGCCCGAGCGAGGTGCTGTTCGAGCTGCACAAGCTCGCCGCCTCGCGCGGCGAGGACGCCCAGGCCAAGGAGCTCCTCGAGTCCGCGACGGAGGCCGCGATCCAGTCCGACGCCGAGGTGCGCCGGCTGCGCCGCAGCCTGATCTCGCACGGCGAGGGTCAGCGGCTGCTCGACGTGCTCGAGAAGCGGCTCGCGACCAACCCCGCGCCGCAGAGCCAGGCGCGGCTCCTCAGCGACCTCGCCGAGGCGCTGGTGCTGCTCGATCGCGGCGGCGAGGCGCTCGACGCGCTGATCCGCGCGTTCAACGTGGTGCCCTCGCGCACCGAGCTCCACGACCGCGCGCGCGAGCTCGCGAAGCAGCTCGGGCAGACGCGGAAGTTCGTCGACGCGGTCGATCAGGTGGTCGAGCGGCTGCGCCGCAAGGACGATCCGCCGCTGATCGCGAACCTCCTCATGCGCGCCGGTGAGGCGCTCGAGCGCGACGCGAACGATCTGCGCGGCGCCGCGAACCTGTATCGCCGCGTCGAGATCCTCGGCGAGCGGCTCGCCGAGGCCTTCTACGCCCAGGCACGCGTCGCCGCCGCGCTCGGGGACACCGCAGAGCAGGCGCGCACGCTCGACAAGATGTTCGAGCTCGCCGGCACCGACACCGAGCCCACGCCGGAGCAGGTCGACGCGCTGTATCGCCTCGCCGAGATCTTCCTCGGCAGCGACACGCGCCGGAAGCAGGGCTTCGATCTGCTCGAGCGCGCGTTCGCGGCCGAGCCGCGGTGGGCGCAGGCGGGCCGGCTGCTCAAGCAGGCCGCGGCCCACGATCCCGTCGACGACAAGGTGATGGCGATGTACGAGCGCGTCGCGCGCAACGGCGGCGACGGCGAGCTGCTGCTCGACTTCCTCGAGCGGCGCGCGAGCCTGCCGTCGGCGACGCCGGAGCAGATCCGCGAGGCCGTCGATCTCGCCGTCGAGCAGGGCCAGGACCAGCGCGCCGAGGCGTTGCTCGTCCGCGCCGTCAGCGCGGCGCGCGAGACCGTGGACGGCCTCGGCTCCGCGCCGTGGGCGGTGCTCGCGCTCGCGGAGCGCCGGCTCGCGGCGGGTGACCTCGCGCAGGCGCGCGACCTCACCTACGAGCTCGCGCCGATCGTCGCGGGGACCGAGCGGGACGGCGACATCGACGCGCTCGCGATGCGCATCGCGACGCGCGCCCTCGCCCACCGCCAGGTCGATCTCGCCGCGGAGGTGTACGAGTTCCTGCGCGAGCGCAAGCCCGACGATCGCGCCGTGTGGCAGCCGCTGCTCACGATCTACCGCGAGCTCGGCGACGGCGACCGCCTCGGCAGCGTCATCTCGTCGACGTTGCCGAACCTCGTGACGCCGGCCGAGCGCAACGCGCTCCGGCTCGAGCACGCGAAGTTCCTGCTCGAGAGCCTCAAGCGCCACCACGACGCGCTCGACGTGCTCCGCGACGCGCTCGCCGACGACGCGGACAACCTGGAGGCCGCCGAGCTCTACGAGGCGACGCTGCGCACCCTCGGCGACGAGGACGGCATCGCCGAGTTCCTGTGGTCGCGGTTCGAGGACGCCCAGCGCCGCGGCCACCGTGACTCGACGGTCGACGTGGCGCTCCGTCTCGGCGACCTGCTCGAGCGCGGCGGCTCCTCCGACGCGGTGCGCGTCTACCGCGCCGCGCTGATCATCGCGCCGGACGATCGCGAGATCCTCCGCCGCGTCGTCGCGCAGCTCGGCGAGAACGACAACCCGCGCGAGGGCGCGGTGCTGATGGAGCGCCTGCTCGCCGTCGAGACGCCCGACCGCGCCCCGGAGCTCGCCGGCCGGCTCGCGACGATGTGGGAGGCCGCCGGCGACCGCAAGGGCGTGCAGCGCACGCTCGAGCTCGCGCACGCGGCCGCGCCTGACGACAAGGCGCTCCACGATCGGCTCGAGCAGTGGTACCGCGACAACGAGCAGTGGGCGGAGCTCGCCGAGCTGATGACGAAGGACGCCGAGCGCCTGCCCGACGGTCCCGCCGTCGAGCGGCTGCGCGAGGCCGCGAGCACCTACTCGAACGTCCTCGGGCAGCCGCTCAAGGCCGCCGAGGTCCTGCGCAAGGCGCGCCAGCGCGCCCCGCACCTCACGGAGCTCGTCACCGATCACGCGACGGTGCTCGCGGCCGCCGGCGAGCTCGACGCCGCGCAGCGCGCCGTGGGCGAGGCGCTCGCGAACGTCGAGGGCGCCGCGCGCACGCCGCTCCTGCTGCTCCGCGCGAGCTTCCGCCAGCAGCTCGGGGATGACGCCTCCGCCGTCGAGGACCTGACGGAGGCGTACGAGCTCGATCGCGACAACGTGACCGACGCGCTGGTGTTCGGCCTCGAGCGCCTGCGCGCCCGGGCCGAGCGCGACGGCGACCTGCCGACCGAGCGCACGGCGACCCTGCGGCTCGCGCAGCTGCTCACGCAGCACGGCGAGCTCGAGCGCGGACGCGGGTTCCTCGTGGCGTGGATCGAGCGCGACCCGCGCGACGCCGAGCCGCTGTACATGCTGTGCGAGCTCGACGCGTCGATCTCGCACTGGGATGGCGTGGCCGCCGCCGCGACCCGGCTCGCGTACATCACCGAGGGCGAGGGCCAGGTCGAAGCCGCGCTGCGCGCCGCCGAGGCCGCGACCCAGGCCGGCCGCCCCGCCGACGCGGTGCCCGTGCTCGAGCTGGTCCACCAGGCGCAGCCCGGCGTCCAGGTGCTCCGCGACAAGCTCCGCGAGGTGTACGAGGCCGCGGGCGAGTATCGCCTGCTCGCCGGCGTGCTGATCGCGGACGCCGATCACGGCACCGATCGCGAGGTGCAGTACGAGAACTACCGCCGCGCCGCCGAGCTGTTCCTCTACACGCTCGGGGACCCGGCGGCCGCGCAGGGCCCCGCGCAGAAGGCGCTCGAGCTCCAGCCCGACGATCACGCCGCGCTGATGCTCAACGTCGACGTGCTGATCAGCTCGAACCAGCTCGAGGACGCGAGCCGGACGCTCGAGGCGGCGATCTCGGCGCAGAAGAAGCGGACGCCCGAGCTCGCGGTGATGCAGCAACGCATGGCGCGCGTCGCGGCGATGCTCGACGACAAGGACGGCCAGCTCAGCTGGCTCAAGAAGGCGTTCGACGTCGATCGCAAGAACTCCGAGATCGCCGCCGAGCTCGCGCAGCTCGCGACCGAGCTGGGCGACTACGAGCTCGCCCTCAAGCCGCTGCGCGCGATCACGCTGATGGACAACCCCACCCCGGTGACGCGCCCGATGGCGCTGCTCTGGGAGGCGAAGATCGAGCACGCGCGCGGCAACCGCGCCAAGGCCGAGCTGTGGGCGAAGAAGGCGCTACGCGAGGACCCGGAGTTCACCGAGGCGCAGCAGTTCCTCGACGAGCTCGGTTCGTAGCGCCGCGGCTGTCCCGAATCCGGCGCGCCTAGATCCCGAACACCTGGATCGCGGCGTCGCGGCGCCCGTCGCCGAGCACGGAGATCCGGTCGATGCGGCGGTTGTTGCCGTCGAGCAGGATCTCGAGCCGCGGGTTGCGGCGGTCGATCCGCTGGCGCACGCGCTCGACCTGGCGCGAGCCGTCGGCGAACTCGATCACCACGCGATCGACGTACGACACGCCCGACGCGGCCTGCAGCCGGAGCTGCGTGAACGTGCCGCGATCGCGGACGCGGATCACCTCGCGCCCGTCGCGGAGCTCGACGTGCGGGCTGAGCGCGACCCACGCGTGACGATAGCGGCGCGGACCGAAATCATCGCGCTGGTAGCGGCGGACCTGGCGCTCGCGGACATCGCCGCGGTACTGCGCCTTCGCGGCGCGCGACCAGCCGCTCTCGCGGTATTCGAAGCTGTCCGCGGCGGCGACCGAGGACGCGCCGAGGACGAGTGACGTGATGAGGATCCCGAGCCTGGACATGACGGCGATACTCCTGTGACGAGCTCGACGAGCTCATTCCGGCGAAGTGCACCGCGCGGGCCAGCGCGACGTCGGCGTGATCGCACGGCCGCGCGGCCGCGGAGCCTGCGAGCCCCGCAGCCGCGTCTGCGCGTCCTGCAGTCCGCAGAGAATCACGCAGCCTGCACCGTGTACGAGGCGCGCGTGCGACCGCGGGTGATGACGACGATCCGGTCGATCTCGCGATCGGCGCCGGGCAGATCGAGGATCTTCGCCCCGGTGTTCGTCCCGAGCCGCGCGTTGACGTCGATCGTCCGCGTGCGACCGTTGCCGAACGTGACGATGACCTTGTCGACGACCATCGCGCCGCGCGTCGCCTCGAGCTTGAGCTTGGAGAACCGCTGCTTCGTGGTGACGCGGATGACGTTGCGCCCCTCGCGCGCGCTGCTCGCGTCGAGCAGCGTCCACCGCTTCACGGGCACGGGCTTCGGGCGCACCGGCCGATAGGTCGTCGGCGTGGGTGGCGCGGGGTGACGGTGATCGCGAACCGTCGGCGCGGCGACCGCGACCGACGACAGACCGAGGACGAGCGTGGTGACGAGTGCAGAGAGTTTCATGTGGCTGCTCCTGTGACGGGCCCCCAAACCAGGGCTCGTCGGGGCACCACTGCAGCTCGCAGGCCAGCGCGCATCTCCGCGACGACGCTCGCGATCGAGCGCGCGCACGCCGTCGCGTCCTGCGAAGTTCGCATGCGATCGGCGGACCCTGCAGGTGGTAGCTTCGCGCCATGTCCGACGCTGTACGCTTCGAGGCGCACGGGGACATCGGCGTCATCACGCTGAACCGTCCCGACAACCGCAACAGCATGACCCCCGAGCTGCTCGACGCGTTCACGACGGCGTCGGCGGCCGCGCGCGCGGACACGGGGCTGCGCTGCCTCGTCGTGACCGGCACCGGCAGCTGCTTCTCCTCCGGCGCGGACTTCAAGTCCACGCTGCAGCGCGAGGGCGACGGTCGCGCGCCGCACGAGAAGTCGTTCGCGATGTACGAGCCGTTCCTCTCGCTGCTCGATCTCGAGGTCCCGGTGATCGGCGCGCTCAACGGTCACGCGGTCGGCGGCGGCTTCGGGCTCGCGCTCGTCTGCGACCTGCGGATCGGCGCGCGCGAGGCGAAGTACGGCGCGAACTTCGTCCGAATCGGCCTCACGCCCGGGATGGCGATCAGCTACCTCTTGCCGCGCCTCGTGGGGATGGCGCGCGCCTCCGAGCTCTTGCTCACCGGCCGGCTCGTCGAGGGCGTCGAGGCCGAGCAGCTCGGCATCCTGAACCGCGCGGTCCCGGCCGCGGACGTCCTTCCGGAGGCGATGGCGCTCGCACGCACGATCGCCGACAACGCGCCGTTCGCCGTGCGCGAGACCAAGCGCGCGATCCGGCGCGGGCTCGGGCTCGAGATCCGGGAGGCCGCGCGCGCCGAGGCGCACGTCCAGGCCCGGTCCCTGACGATGGACGACGCGCGCGAGGGCATGGCGGCGCTGCTCGCGAAGCGGGCGCCGAGGTTCACGGGGCGCTGACGTCCGGAGCGGCCGCCCCTCGAACGCTGGGTGATGCGCGTTCAGCTCGGGCGTGAGTGACCGTCGCGAACCGCGTAGCGGACCACCCGCTATCCACCTCGACCGCGTAATCCACTACGCAGCGCGGCGGGGTCCGCCGGACCGGCGCACGGGATTCCAGGCCGTTACGACGCGGCGCGTCTCGCCTGAGTCTTGCAATCGCGGGGGCTCGATGGAAATCGGTGTCATCACCAACCCCAACAGCCGGAAGAACCGCAACCGCCCCGACCGGGCCGAGCGGCTCCAGCGGATCGTGGGTACCCTCGGCGAGGTCCACAAGACCGACTCGATCGCCTCGATCAAGCCGGTCCTGCGCGAGTTCCTCCGCAAGCGCGCCCGCTACTGGGTCGCGGATGGTGGTGATGGCGCCCTGCACTGGATGCTGCGCATGGGCATGGAGGTCCTGCAGGAGGACGAGTTCGTCGGCCAGGCGGTGACGCTGCCGATGACGCTGCCGACCAAGGGCGGCACGATCGACTTCGTCGCCAACAACGTCGGCATCCAGGGCGACGCCGAGGGCATCCTCGCGGCGCTGCGCAAGTACGTCGAGCACGGCGCGACGATCGAGGAGACCGAGGTCGACTCGATGGTGATCGACGGCGTGCAGGTGATCGACGGCGAAGATGTGCCGTTCCGCACCTACGGCTTCGCGTCGGCCGCCGGCGGCGTGGGCCAGCGCTTCTACTCCAAGTACTACGCGGACCCGGACCCGAACCCGCGCACGATCGTGAAGGTCGTCGCGAACACGGTGGCGTCGGCGCCGATCGCGCTGTCACCGCTGTCGAAGCTGCCGCTCGGCGCGTGGACCAGCTACGCGCGCGAGGTGTTCGAGCCGACCTCGTGCTCGGTGCTGCTCGACGGCATGCGCCTGCCCGGCGACCAGTTCACGGGCGTCCACGTCGCGTCGATGTCGATCAACCTCGGCAACGTGCTGCGGTTCTTCGGCAAGGCGGACCAGCCCGGCCTCATGAACGCGATCGTCGGCACGCCGAGCCCGTGGGCGATCATCCGCAACCTCCCGCGCATGGCCCGCGGCGAGGAGATGCGCGGCCGCAACATCCTCGACCGCCCGTGCCGCGAGATGATCCTCGAGGCGACCGGCGACGAGCTGCTCGCGCCGATCATCGACGGCGAGTTCTATCGCAACGTCAAGCGGATCCAGTTCCGCGTCGGGCCGCGCGTTCGCATCCCGAAGGTCGTCGCGCCGAAGGCGGCGTAGCCCGCGCGTCCGCGGCGCTCACTCGGCCGGCTTGCACGAGACCGTCGCGGGCGCGGCCCCGACGCTCGTGCACTCCGTGCCCTTCTTGCAGCGGGCGGCCTTGCACGCCGCCTGCTCGGTCTTGAAGCAGCGCGAGCCGACGACGAAGAAGCAGTTGGAGCGATCGCCCTTGTAGCGCCAGCGGCCCCAGCTCTTGCCGCCGCCGCGCACGGCGTCGTCCTCGCCGCTCTCCTGCGCCTCGAGGAGCTGCTTCTCCCGCGCCGTCGTCGGCTCGTCGGAGCTGCTCTTACGAACCTGGTTGCCACCCCCGCACCCCAGTGCGAGCACGACCACGGCGAGCCACAGGCAGCGCAGCGACATTCCGTCGGATCATGCCATAGTCGAAGGCGTGACCGAAGACGACCGCGCCGTGATGGCTCGGCTGGCCGCCCTCGAGGCCGAGGTGAAGGCGGATTCCGACGCGAAGCGTGCGCGCAAGGAGGCCGCGCTGGCGAAGCTGCGCGAGCAGCGCGCGGCCCAGGAGGCCGAGCGCCAGGAGCTGCGCGCGCGCCAGGCGGCGCTCGTCACGAAGCAGCCTCGCCCCGTGGCCGCGCGCGACGAGGACGCCGACCACGGGGGCGACCTCGGCGGTGCGATCGAGCTCGCCCGGCGGGCGCACGGCATCCAGCAGGAGCTGACGCGGGCGCCGAAGCAGGGGGACAAGTCGTGGGTCAAGTCGGCCGTGGCGTCCACGATGCTCGGGCCGATCGGCTGGCTGTACGCCGGCTCGATGCGCGAGGCCGTGCCTGCCTCGGCGGCGTGGCTCGGGTTCGCGGTGCTGGCGACCAAGTTCCTGCCGATGTTCCTCCTGTTCCCCGTGCTCCTTGTCGCCCTTCCGCTATCGGGGGTCGCCGGGTTGCTTTATGCTTATCAGTACAACCGAACGGGGAGCCGCCAGCGGTTGTTCGGGGACAGCTCCAAAAAGAAGCAGTTACCTAGCGGGTGACCACGGTCCGTCTCACGGACCTCTCACCTGACATGTCCACTCGGCTCACGTCTCCCGCGTTGCCACGGTCGATACGATGAACCAGGTGAACCATTTCGTCCTCGCCACGGTGACGGCCGCCGTCGCGACCCTCGCGACCGCGGGCGTGGCCCACGCCGAGCCGATCAAGGTCGCGATCGTCCCCGGGATCGCGGTCAACCTCGACGCCGCGCGGGTCGATGCGCTGAGCCAGGAGCTCGCGGGCGCGCTGCAGGCGGAGCTCGACATCGTCGCGACCGGTGGGCTCGAGGTGCGCCGCCAGCTCCCCGCCGAGGGCGTGCCCCCCGACTGCATCGCCCGGCCCGAGTGCATCCAGGACGTCGCGCAGCGCACCGGGGCGAGCCAGCTCCTGTTCGTCGTGATGATCGACACCGGCACCGGCGGCGCGATCCAGATCGACACGACCTGGGTCGAGCCCGCCACCGGCAAGAGCGCGTCGCGCCCCGCGCTCGACATCGCGGCGCTCTCCGACGCGCGCGCGCGGTTCGCCGCGGCGGCGACCGAGCTGTTGCCCGACGCGCCGGTGCGGCCCAAGCCCGTCGTCGGAGGCCCGGGCCCCGCGACGAAGATGGCGCCCGCGGTCCCGCGCCACTTCACCACGCCGGCCAAGATCACCGCGGCCGCGAGCCTCGTCGGCCTCGGCGTCGGCATCGGGTTCGGGCTCAGGGCGCGCTCGAAGTACAACGAGTGCGAGGCCGACCCGTCTCACTGCAGCCAGAGCGATCGCGACGGCATCCGTCGCCTCGGGCTCGCCGCGGACGCGGGCTACCTCGTCGCCATCGGCTCCGCGATCGCGACCTCCGTGCTGTTCGCGACCTCGGGCAAGGAAGCGCACCTCGTCGTCGAGCCGTCGGCCGACGGGCTCTCCGTCGGAGCCGTGGGGCGGTTCTGATGGTGAGCTCCGCGTCCCCGGCGCGAGCGGCCGACAAGCTGATCGGCGAGGTCCTCGCGAACCGGTACCTCGTCGAGGAGCGGCTCGGCGAAGGCGCGATGGGCGCCGTCTACAAGGCACGCCACGTCAAGGTCGGACGCGCGTTCGCGGTCAAGGTGCTCCACGCCGAGCTGCTCGAGGACGACAAGGTCGCGCAGCGCTTCGAGCGCGAGGCCGAGCTCGCCGGGCGGCTGCGGCACCCGAACGTGATCGGCGTCGTCGACGTCGGCGAGACCAGCGATGGCTTGCGCTACATGGTGATGGACTTCGCCGAGGGCGAGAGCCTCGCCGATCTCCTCGCCGAGGCGCCGATGCCCGCGCCGCGGATCCTCAACCTCACGCGGCAGCTGCTCGAGGGGCTCTACCACGCACACGAGGCGGGGCTGATCCACCGCGACTTCAAGCCGGAGAACGTGATCGTCGAGCGCGACGCGCACGACGCCGAGGTGCCGCGCATCGTCGATTTCGGGATCGCGATCCTGCGCGAGGGCGGTGACTCGCCGCGCGCGGAGGGCCGACTGACCACGAACGGCCTCGTGCTCGGCACGCCGCATTACATGGCGCCCGAGCAGGCGGTCGCGGATCCGATCGACCACCGCATCGACCTGTTCGCGCTCGGCATCGTCGTCTACGAGATGCTGTGCGGCAAGCTGCCGTTCGACGGCTCCGGCGCCGACGTCGCGCGCGCGAACCTGTTGCGCGACCCACCGCCGATCGAGCAGCGCGTCCCCTACCTCGAGGTCGATCCGCTGCTCGAGGCCTTCTCGCGCCGCCTGATGGCGAAGAAGCGCGACCAGCGACCGGCGACCGCGAAGGCCGCGCGCGAGCTGCTCGACCTGATCGAGCGCGACCGCGCCGCGGCGGCCGCCGAGCTCGGCGTGATGCTGACCCCGAGCACGCGGATCCCTGCCGCCACCGAGCCGGTGTCCCAGGTCCGCGTCGATCCGGATCGCCCCTCGGATCAGTTCGACGTGCCCGCCGCCGCGCACGCCGTCACGCGGGCGCAGAGCGTCGCGGAGGCGCCACCCGACGGCTCGTCGCCCGCGAGCGACGGAAACGAGGTCTCCACGGTGCCGAGCCCGCCGCTCGCGTACGACGAGGCGGCCGGCGGCCCACGACGCCCGACGTGGATCGTCGCCGGTATCGGCGTCGGCCTCGCCGTGGCGGGTGGGATCGCCGCGCTCGTGCTCGCCGGAGGTCGGGACGGCGATCGCAAGGAGCCGCCCGCGAACGAGGTCACCACGCCGATCGTGATGCCTACGTCCGAAGCGGCGCGGACGGACGATCCGGCGTCCGGCGCGGCACCGGACACGGCGATCGCGCTCGCCCCGGACACCGCGAGCCCGGACACCGCGAGCCCGGACACCGCGAGCCCGGACACCGCGAGCCCGGACACCACGAGCCCGGACACCGCGTCGGGCACCGGGGCCCAGGGGGCACCGAACGGCACGTCCGACCGGCGTGCGCACCTCGCGGACCGCCGGACGGGGCCGGACCGCACGCGCTCGCCGAGGACCAAGGTCAAGGCCAGCGCGAGCGACACGGAGCGAAACGGCGGCGCGCCGAACGCGACGAACGTCGCGCGCAAGTACCAGGAGATCGGCAGCAAGCTGCGGTCGATGTCCGCGGCCGACGATCTGTGGAGCCGTTACCGGCTGATCCGGATCTCGGACGCGATGCGCGACCCGGCGAAGCTGCAGCAGACCTCGGACGCGCTGCTCCAGCTCGAGCGCGAGATCGCCGCGCGCAAGAAGTCGCGCTGAGCCGTCGCCCGGACGCGCCGCCCGCTACGGACGGTACAGGTGGACGACGTGGATGCAGGTCCGGGTGTCGGACGTCGCGGTCGCGCCCTCGACGAGGAGACACAGCTCGTTGAGGCCGGGGAACAGCTCGCCGGCGAGCGTCAGCGTCTTCATGCCGTTGTTCGCGACGGTGTCGTCGAACGGGCCGCGCACGTCGGCGCCGTCCTCGCTGACGATGTAGTAGCGGAACCCCGTGAGCGCGCCCCCGGTGACCGTGATCTGCGGCCGCGCTTGCGTCGTGATCAGCGGGACCGAGGCGAACATCGGGCCCCGGTAGTGCGCTTCCTGGTTCTGCAGCGTGGCCGCTCCACCCGCGTCGAAGCGGACGCGACCGGCGATCGGCTGTCCGCCGACATCGATCGTGCCAGCCGTCAACGTGCCGCCCGCGCGCAACAGGACGATCCCGCCCGAGCCACCGCCACCCGGGTTGGCCACGCCCGAGGACTCGCCAGCGGCGCCACGCGCCGCGAGGTTCACGATCGAGAGATCCCCGGCGGCCGTCAGCTCGATGGAGCCGCCGCCACCACCACCGTTGCCGCCGCGCGCCCCGAGGATCGCGCCGTTGCCGCCTGCGCCACCGCTGCTGCGGTTCGGGTTGTCGAGCGTGGTGAGCTGGGAGTTGCCGACATAACCCGCGTTGGCGCCCGACGTCTGCCCGGCCGCTGGGCCCTCACCAGCCTTGCCCGGATCTCCGTCGAGCAGACCTCCGGCGCCGCCGTTGCCGCCGCGGCCGCCACCGGGACCGGGCGTCGGGCCGGCCGCGGAGACGTTGACCGAGCTCTCCGTCGCGATCGTCAGGCTCGACGTCGACCGGATCCGCACGGGGGCCGCCGCACCCGCCGCCGCGACGAGCGTTCCGCCCGTGATGTTCACGCGAGAGAACTCCGAGACACCCGCCGGCAACCCGGCCGGCGCGTCGCCGTCGAGCTCCGCGAGACCACGCAGCATGAGCGCACCGGGGAGGGTCTGCGTCACGGGACCGAGCGAGCCCTCGTGCGTGACCGTGACGTCGAGGGAGATCGTCTCCCCCGCCCCCAGCGTCTCGTCGACGGGCACCGTCACGGGGATCGCCAGCCGGCGGCCGTTGCCGTCGGTCTGCAGCGCCTCGTTGTCGACCATCACCATCGGCGTCCGCTTCTCGCCTGCCGCCGCCGTGATCGTGACCGTCGTGTTCTCCTGGACGATGTGGTGGCCGTGGACGACGACCAGCGCGGGACGGCTCCCTCCGACGCCCTGTCCCTCGACGAGGATCGTCGGCGAGACGGCCTCGAGCGTCAGCATCGTCGGGTCCGCGTCCACGATCACCTCGGCGTCCGCCATCGCGTCCGACGGTCGCGCGTCGGGATCGGGCGTCGGGATGTTGCTCGGGTTGTAGACGAGCGAGCAGCCCCCGAGCGTCGAGACGAGGAAGACGTTTGCCAGGGCGTGCCGCATCCGGCGATTATAACCGCGTACGCGCGTCTCCACGCGTGACTCGGTGCGCCGTCGCTTCACGGACGGCTCACGCTCTACCGCTTCCGTCGACGAACGTCGTCGATCGATAATGCACGAATGCGACACATCACAGTCGTCCTGAGCATGGTGGTACTCGGCGGCTGGTCGCGGTCGGCGTGGGCGCAGCCTGGGGGGGCTTCGCCACCGCAACAACCGCTACCGCAGCAGCAGCAGCAGCAACCGCAGCAACCGCAACCGCAGCAGCAGCAGCAGCCACAGCAGCCGTACCCGCAGCAGCCGTATCCACAGCAGCCGGGCTACCCGCAGCAGGGC
>Ga0164243_10001760_pt1 | contig 36296 bp, 27 predicted proteins | sample OricompcompostOP_FD_108781 | JGI IMG/M metagenome (GOLD analysis project Ga0164243, IMG submission 108781) | Organic Plus compost microbial communities from Emeryville, California, USA - Original compost - Organic plus compost (OP) | ecosystem: Engineered > Solid waste > Mixed feedstock >...
TTGATCTGCTCAATGGAACAGATCACAGAATCAACAGGAACTGACATTGCGCTCCTTCTTGGAGGGAAGGAGCCTCCGTCCATGCGGTTCTGTTTTCCACTCTTCAATTGTCAAGGTACTCGCTATACTTTCGTCGTTTGCTCGGGCGGCTCCTCCGGCTTTCCCGGGGTTCCTTTTGCCCTCTCTCCCGACGGCTCCCGTATTATGCCATAGGGCTATGAAGTTGTCAATAGTTTTTTTGCTATTTTTTTCAAAAATTATAAAATTTTATAAATTTCCAAAAAACGAAGCCCACCCATTTCTGCATGGGCAGGCTTGTAATGCCGTCGGAGAGTACTTAGCTTACCAGTATATTCACATAATTCCCGGGGAGCGAACATCCCTTATAGAGCTGCGAGAGGAGCTGTATCTGATCGCGTACCGGTGTTTTCTTCCCTCCGCAAGTAAGTTCCAAAGTCATCGATCCCGGCGCCAGATCCTGGCGCAATGGCTTGGCCTTGCCCTGTGGGTCAGCCACCCCGATTGGCCAGATAATGCCCTGATCAAAGAAGTCTCTCCCGCTAAAGTAGAAGAACGGAACCTTATACTGCATCGCGGTCTGCACATCAACAATCAGGCCGAAGATATGCGCTTTCGCGATCTCAGACGGATCATTCTCGTTCACCCCACATCCTTTGAAGCAGGCGGTTCCTTCCACCACCCAGAGATGCTGTCCGAGCTTGCCGCTATTTATATCGACGCCAAATTGTTGCGCCCAAAAGGCGAACTGATCCCGCAGATTGTTCTCATCGGGATTATATTGCCCGTTACTCCATCCATTATGCCAGCTATCGATCAGCCCAACAGCCTGCTGTCGCCACTGCCAGTTGCTCTTAGGATGAAGCTTCTGCATCTCTGCCTGCACTTCATCCAGATAGGCGACCTGGCCATAAAGATTCTGAACATCGAATCGCGCTACCTGTGGATCAAGCGAGCCTAATAGCGTTGGGATCCCTTTCCGAAATGAGTGCATGGTGCGCTCACAGAGATCATAGAAACGGGCGAATTTAGCGGGCTCAAGATGCAGAAATGCAACACTTGGATCATTCTTCATCTGTTCATTGCCACACTGAACAGCATCGGGGAGACTACGAGCTGCGTCCCCAAGCAGCCTGGTGTCGTATAGTTTCTTGTCATCATTGCTGGTCTGGCAAACGGTCAACAGGACACGTACTTTCTGCTTATGATAATCCTCCACAAGCTTCTGTAGATAGGTTCCTTTGTTTACCTGCGTTCCACAGGTGGCGTACGGGACGCGCACCCACGGAACCTGGAAATTGACCCCACGACTTCCCTCTATACCGAGCACTTTGGCAGGATTGTTTTCCACTGGTGGAAGAAGGTTCGTTTTCGGCGTTGCAGAAGGGAAAGGAAGGATTGCGGTTGGTGTTGGTGTCGGCGTCACTTGAACCGGAGGGTGAGCCGGTTCAGCGGTAAAGCGATAAGCCATAAACGCCAGCGCGATGCTGCATACAACCAACACCAGAAACACGATGGTAATCGGTTTCTTGAATATATTTCGCATCATATCAGCTCATTTCGGATAGTTTTTCGAGAAATTGACTCAACAAGAGAGCGGGGCATATCAGCTTATCAACAATCCAGACTCTTTTGAAAAGCATCCCGGGCGTCCTGACCGCCCCATCTCTCATTACTTGCCAATACAAAAATCCCTGAAGATACGATCCAGCAGGTCATCTGAAGCCGTTTCGCCGGTGATTTCTCCAAGCGCCTCATACGCCGCCCGTAAATCAATCGACACAAAGTCCAGTGGCAAATACTGTTCAAGTGATGCCTTCGATGCCTGTAAATGCTCATTGGCCCGGCGCAGCGCATCCTGATGGCGCGTATTCGTCACCAGCACGCTATCACTGTTCACGGCTCGCCCTGCCAGCACCAGTTCTGCAAGCGTCTCTTCCAGAGCATCAAGGCCCTCATTGTTGAGCGTTGATGTATGCACAATGGGCGCAAGCGGCCACAACTGTTTCAACTCATCAAGCTCGATTCGTTGATCGCGATCCGCTTTATTCACCACGATCACCACAGGGCGCTTGTGTGTCTGCTCATCAGCGCCAAACCCCATCATCTCCAGTTCGGCTGAGACACGGCGATCCTGCTCGGCAAGGGGCTCCGAACCATCAAAGACAAGCAATACAGCATCAGCACTCTCAGCGGCGGCCCGGCTTCTCTGCACCCCTATCTGTTCAACGGGATCATCGGTCGGCGTAATCCCGGCTGTATCAATCAAATGCAGCGGAATACCACGCAGGTTCGCCACCTCTTCAACAGTATCACGTGTGGTACCGGCAATAGGAGTCACAATCGCCCGTTCAGTACGAAGCAGGGCATTCAACAGGCTCGATTTTCCTACATTTGGCCGCCCGATAATGGCTGTCCGTAAGCCCTGGCGAAACAATTTTCCCTGTTCCGCACCAGCCAGTAGCCGTTGAATCTGCTCAAGAGCTGTCACAATCGGGGGCGAGAGTTCCTCGGCCTCGGGTGTTGGCACATCCTCTTCGGGAAAATCAATACTGGCTTCGATCTGTGCAATCACACCCAGAATGGTATGTCTTATCTCCTGAACCTGATCGGAGAGCCTTCCGCGCAACTGTTGCAGCGCGAGTCGTTGCCCTGCCTCGGTTTGTGCGTCGATCAGATCCATGACAGCTTCAGCCTGAGATAGATCAAGGCGACCATTCAAGAACGCCCGCATTGTGAACTCACCGGGCTCGGCCATTCGTGCGCCACACGCCAGCACGGCGCGCAGAATCCGACGCAGCACCAATGGGCCACCATGCCCTTGAATTTCAACAACATCTTCACAGGTATAGGTATGGGGAGCCCGCATGAAGGCGACAAGCACTTCGTCCAGCACTTCTCGGGTCTCTGGATCAATTACCAGTCTATATGTGAGCCGATGGGATGGAGGCACAGGAGGGAGTTCATCGGGTTTTCCAGGGCGCCGCACCAATGAGGAGACAACGGTGAACGCCTCTGGCCCGCTTACCCTGATCACACCAATACCGCCCACCCCTGGCGGGGTAGCTATAGCAGCAATAGTATCGTTTCTCATGACCGGATTATACAGTACCAACTAAGGAAGAACAAGAGCGCGTCTTCTGTCTGTCCATGCCTTAAAATAGACCTGCTCAGGCCATCTTATCCCCTCAATTCAATCTCTCCACCGCCCTATTTTCCCATTCTCGATAGGAGAAGTAACAAGAAGATCATCTCTCCAGAAGACGTTCAGGATGGGCATAAACATTCATGGAGCGACCACGCAGAAAGCCGATCAGGGTTATATTGGCCTGTTGCGCCAGCTCAACCGCCAGACTCGATGGAGCAGAGATTGCTGCCACACAGGGAATGCGAGCCTTCAGCGCTTTCTGTAGGATCTCGAACGATGTGCGCCCGCTCACAAGTAAGATTGAGCGCTCAAAAGGAAACTGCTGATGCAACAGGCCATAGCCTATCAGCTTATCTACTGCGTTATGTCTACCCACATCCTCACGCAGCAAGAGCGGATCGCCATCCAGCGAGAAAAGCCCCGCTGCATGCAGTGAACCGGTATGACTGAATACTGCCTGCTGCTCACGCAAGAGATCAGGCAGACGATAGAGGACGGTCGTGGAGATGCGCACCCGATCGCTTGCAAGGGGAGGTACATCTTGAACCAGATCGGCAATGCTGTTCTTGCCACAGAGGCCACAACTGGAAGAAACAGCAAAGCGGCGCTCACCACCGGGCCGTGCAGGAGTGATACCGGGTTGCAACCGCACATCAACCACGTTGGGCTGAGGAAGCCCATCAGCATCAACAGCGGCCTGGATCTCTGCAATCGCAGATGGAGCATGAAGCACACCTTCTGTAAAGAGAAAGCCAGCGGCCAGCTCGGCATCATGACCCGGAGTGCGCATAATCACAGCCAGACTCTCACCGTTGACACGCACCTCGAATGGCTCCTCAACTGCCAGCATATCTTCACGTTCCTGCATCGTTGCTTCCTGCCAGTGGGTCACGGTCCCTCTAGCCACTCGCAACGGGTCTTGCGGTGAGCGCCACAAACCATTCATTGCTCTTATCTCCATTTTTCTGAAGGTATCTGGTGCTCGGCTGTCTGCCGATTGAGCGGGAGCTTCTGCCGCTTAAAGTAATACTTGCATGCTCCCGGGCGAATGGGATCGGGTGGTTCAATCGCAACCAGCCCCCAACCAGTCTTCTCCAACCAGCACCAGGCGTCATACTCATCATCAAAATCGCGTACAACGTCTCCCGCAATGGTAAAAACCATACTGCCGAGAAGATAACGGTGTTCCCAATAGACCATATTGTATACGCGCCCTTTCGTAATCACAAGCCAGCATACAAGAACTGCTTTCCTTGAAAAAAACGTGACCTACAGGGCAATATAGCATACAGCCAGGGCCTGCTTCAGCTATCCCTGAAGCAGGCCAGTACGTGTACAATAGTTGGCATCTACCGGTTCTGGCTCCTGAGCCTGCATCAGCTTCTGAGAAAAAATCTGATCATACATGGATGCAATCATCGGGCCGACAGTCGAACCGCCCTCTCCACCGTTCTCTTTCATTGCCACAATGGTCAGCGCGGGCAATTGCGAGGGCTGCTTGAGCGAATATGGTGCTGAGGTCATCATCCAGGAGTGAGCCGGCACACTACCATCATCGGAAACCTGAGCCGTGCCAGTCTTGCCAATGATTCCCCACTTTGACGAATGCATTGGCGGGATCAGTAGGCCAGAGCCGCACTGTATGACGCCTACCTGCGCCTGACGCACCAGAGTTGCCGTCTGCTCGCTCACCTTCTGCCCCAATGAGGTCGGTGAATTTGATGTGACTGCTGCACCGCTCGGGTCTACAATCTTCGAGATTACATATGGACGCATCAACGTTCCATTATTGGCAACCGCATTTTGAATCAGCGCTATCTGCAACGGCGACATCTGGTCGTATCCCTGCCCAAATGCATTCGCCGCCAGCTCGCTCAATTTCAACGTCTTCTGATCCTGCTTCATCACTGAACTGGACGCGACAGGCAGATCAAAGGGAATCGTATCGCCAACATAGAAGCGCTTGTTGTATTCGAGCCAGGTATCCAGACCGGTCTTCACTCCAAGCTGCGCGAAAATGATGTTATCAGAATGCGCATATCCATACTCGGTATTGACCGGGAACTGTTCCGTGTAGTCTTCAATATTGTTACCAGAGGGACCAAATCGCACCCCATCGATCACAACCGGCCCAATAGCGTGCTTCTCATCAAACTGATCATGCAGTGTTACTTTCCCGGAATCGAGCCCGGCAAGCAGAGTCATAGTCTTATAGGTGGAACCAGGGCTATAGAGAAACTGTGTCGGGCGCCAGGACAAAGGATGATCCTTTCGCTGCGTCAGTTCCTCATAGTAGGAAAAATCACCGCTTGCCAGCGTATCAACCAGCCTGTTCGGATCGTAGCTCGGGCGGCTTACCATCGCCAGCACTTCCCCGGTTTGTGGATTCATTACAACGACAGCGCCGCGATCCGTCTTAAACGTGTTCTTGTTATCAATTGAAACCGGCTGATCAAAGAGCTTATTGACCAGCCTTTGTATGCGTACATCGATCGTCAAATAGATATCGCTTCCGACAGGAGGCCGATGCAACAGCTTATTGACAGTATTATCAAGCGTCGTCATTCCTACCTGGCCGGTTAAATACTTATTGTACTGATTCTCAATTCCCGTCACAGAAAAGAGTGGGCTGACATAGTACCCGATCAGTCCGGCAAGCGAGGGCTCGTAATAGACCCGCAACCCACCACACCCCTTCTTTGACGGTTTGGTTTCAGCCAGTAACACCCCATTCCGATCAAAAATACGGCCACGCTGCGGCGCATTATCCGGGAGGCAGGGACGATTGTTGCGCGGATTCGAGAGCACCTGCTGCGCTACCACCACCTGCCAGTACACCAGCCCGGCAGAAAGGGCCACAAAGAAGGCAAGAAAAAGAGATGCCAGGCGCAACGCATTCTTTCGGATATTCATTCAGTGCCTCCCCTCATCACAAAATAGCTTTCTTCTCTCTCTTCTATATTCGCAGAACAGGTTCGTCTGGTTGTACTCCCAATGAAAAGAGCTCTTTCCTTTTCAGCGTACCAGATTTCAGCCAGATACATTCCATTGTAACAGCGCAATACGGCAATAGAACAGGAGGAAAAGAACAGGGACCTCCCACTTCCTGGAAGATCCCTGTATGTGTTTCGTGCTGTTAGCAGCCTGGTCCCTGTTGCAACAGCTTTGCATCACAGCAGTAGGTTGGCGGGGTAGCAGGCGGCTGCTCTACCTTGACCAGATTGTTTGAAAAGATCTCATTGTAGATGTTCGTTATCATCGGGCCAAGCGACTTACCGGCTTCGCCACCATTCTCACGAATGGCCACAATGGTAAGTGCGGGCTTCTTCTCGGGGTTATTCAAAGAGAAGGGAGCCTGCGTCATCAACCAGCTATGGGCCAGCTTATCGCCACCAAGCTCAGCCGTACCGGTTTTGGCCCCGATACCCCACGGGGAAGTAGGCAGCGCAACTCCATTTTCCAGACCGGAGCCGCAATTGACCACACCGAACATCGCTCTGCGCGTATCCATCGCTGCCTGTTTACTCACCTGGGGCCCATCCCAGGTCTGCGGAGAGAACTCTTTCAAGACCGCGCCATCATGTGTCTTGATCTTTGAAAGCAGAGCCGGGCGCATCAACTGCCCATTGTTCGCAGCAATATTATTGATCAGCTCGATCTGGAATGGCGTCACGAAGTCAACACCCTGGCCGAAGGCTCCATCAACCATTGTATTGGTATCGAGCGTGCCATCTGCCTTTGTAACCCGGCTGGTTGCAACCTTGAGGCCATCAATATCATACGAGGTGCCGACCTTAAACTTCTTGTTATACTCAAGCCACTTATCAACACCCATATCCTCGCCTAGCTTCGCGAAGAGAATATTATCCGAGTGGGCATAGCCATAATGCGTGGAGACATTAAAGTTATGGGTATAGCCCTGAATATTACTCATGGCAGGGGTAAACTGGTGATCGCCAATCACAACCGGACCAACCGTATATTTTGGCGGATAGACCCGTTCCAGTTCAGTCGTTCCCGAGTCGATCGCCGCCAGGAGTGTCATCGTCTTATAGGTTGAACCGGGAGTATACTGACCATAGAGTGGACGATAGATCAACGGCTGATCGGGGTCTTTGGTGAGCTGTTGATAGTAGGATTCATCTCCGTGAGAAAGCGTTTGCACCAGCTTATTGGGATCGTAGCTCGGGCGACTGACCATAGCCAGGACCTCACCAGTGCTTGGATCGTTGACAATGACAGCCCCACGATTGGTGGCGGCCACATTATCTGGATCGTTGACGAGCAAGGGATCATCAAAATGCTTATCAACAATACGCTGTATGCGGACATCAATCGTCAGGTAGATGTCATTTCCCATGGGCTGACGATGCAACAGCTTATTCATGTGATTATCCAGAGCGCTCATCCCGACTCGTCCCATCAGATAATCATCGAAGGTCTTCTCAAGGCCGGTCGTGAGATAGTTCGGTCCTGGATAATAACCGATCAGGCCAGCAAGTGACGGCTCATAGTAATGGCGAACATATCCGCCGCATACCTTTGGATCTGGCTTCGATTCGGCCAGCACCACCCCGTTACGATCCAGAATGCGGCCTCGCAACGGTACATTTGTGGTCAGACAGCGGCGCTGATTACGCGGATTCGCAGTCACCTTTTCGGCGGCGTACACCTGCCAGTAGACCAACCCCGCGCTCATCGCCAGAAATAGGGCGACAAAGACAAACATCAAACGGCGAATGCCAGATTTTGTGGTCATAGGTGATCCCTCGCGTCCTTACTTATGTGGTTTTTACCCTGGGTGACGCCGGCATAGTGCGGCGTTTTCTCTTTATCTATTTCTTTTCTACGCTCATTCAGGGTAGAAGGTGTGGGTTTACTCTGCTTTATAGAACGAATAAAGATGCGGTAATGCCACTGAAAAAGCAAACGTACCCGCCTATCTTCTGCGTAATAAGTCAAATTGAGACATACTTATACAGGTTACCATATACAACAGGTACCTTCTCAGCTTGAATGTATACCATTATTGCTCAGAAAGAGCAAGGAAGTAGCACAGGGAGGGGATAAGAGCAGGGGCCGGTCGGGACGCCATGCGGCGTCCCCTCCCGCTCTCAGGCGCGCGCATGCCTGAGCATTTCGTCCATACTATCGCCGCCATACTTCTCAAGTAGCGCTTCGGTCAGTACCACCGCCATCATCGCTTCACCGACAACTCCGGCTGCGGGGACAACACAGACATCGCTTCGCTCATAGCGGCTCTGATCAATATTTTCACCGCTCGCAATATCAACTGATGGCAACGGATGCGCCAGAGTGGGAATAGGCTTAACACCAACACGCACCACAATTGGCTCGCCATTCGAGATACCGCCCTCAATACCACCTGCGTTGTTCGTCAGATGATACCAGCTTCCATCTTCCCGGTGTCGCAAGACGTCATGGACATGAGAGCCAGTCGTTCGTGTGGCACCAAAGCCAGCACCAATCTCAACCCCTTTCGCAGATGGAATGCTCATCATCGCCATTGCCAGGCGAGTACTCAAGCGACGGTCCCATTGACTGAAGCTGCCCAGGCCGATGGGCACACCGAACGCCACGACCTCAAACACGCCGCCACAAGTATCACCGTGTCGCTTTGCTTCCAGAATACGCGCAATCATTTTCTCAGTCAGGGCGGCATCAGCACAACGCATTGGCGAGTTCTCTACTGCCTCCCACATCTCCTCGGGGTATGCGTCGGGCGTCATCGGGCGCGGCTCCTCATAGCCCACTTCAACCACCGAGAGCACATGACTATGGATCGTGATACCAAACTGCTGCAAGAACTGGCGGCAGAGTCCTCCCACAGCGACGCGGGCAGCCGTTTCGCGTGAGCTAGAACGCTCAATCACATTCCGAACATCGCTGTGACCATATTTGATCGCGCCCGTGAAGTCAGCATGGCCGGGACGAACACGGGTCACGGGCTCCATCTCTACATCAACCGGAGCCGGGTTCATTCGCTCTTCCCAGTTGACCCAGTCACGGTTCTCGATCTGCATGGTAATAGGAGAGCCGAGCGTCTTTCCATGTCGCACCCCGGAGAGAAAGCGCACCTCATCCTTTTCAATCTTCATACGGCCACCACGTCCATAGCCGCCCTGCCGCCGCCGCAAATCAGCATCAATCAGCACCTTTTCAACAGTCAACCCTGCGGGCAGCCCCTCCACAATAATGGTCAGGCCGGGACCATGAGACTCACCAGCAGTCAAGAATCGAAACATTGGCTTTTTTCTCCTTGTCAAATATTCCTGATAAGAGCATTCGATGAAATCACCTTATTATATCCTGTTTATTCTCCTCAATGCACCGTACCAGGATTCTTATCAAGCCTATCTTGATTGGTCACTTTGTTGTAGAATACAATGCGTCTGAGGGAAGAATGCTATTCTAACGAGCAGGCAGGCTATATAGAGTTTTCATAGATAAACAGTTTATCTTCCCATATTGATAGACGAAAAAGGGTATGGAGGCGCGTTTTCTACATAGCTAAGAATGCGCTGGAAAACCTGCTCGATAGGGAATGCCAGAATATCTGGCGCCTTCCAGCTATAATAGAGCCCATACGAAAGGAGGTCGGTCTTTTCTCCTTCCCGTCGCTCTATTCGCTCTTTAAAAGCTTGAAAAACAGCAACTTTGCTGCAAAGAATCAGACTTCCTTTTTCGTGCAAAGCGTTGCTTACACGGCCAGTAGTACATCTACACACCCTATACTCTACAGAGAGAGCGAAGAAACCACTTTACTTGTAACACAAGCAAGATTTTACAAGTATCTTTATAACATTTATTGCACTAACATATTGACAGAAAACATATGTGTATTTTACAATACATTTGACCGTTTATTTTGTGTATTTATTGACATGCATTTTCAAGTACTATGTAGGAGGCGATAATGTCCCCTGAGCCATCGTCTAGCAAAATTGGAAAATCAGTGGGGGAAAAGCTACGAGCAGCAAGGATTGCTCAGCATTTAACGCAAAGTCAACTGGCCGCGCCTGACTTCTCTGTCAGTTACATTTCTGCTATAGAGCGTGGACAAATTCATCCATCGCTCCGTGCGCTGGAGATTCTGGCACAACGGCTAGGATTGTCATCCACGCAGCTCCTGCCCGCACGCAATCAGGTCGATGATCGACTGAACGGCCCCCTGGGCATTGCAGAGCGTGATGATGATGAAATTGATCTGGCATTTCTCGAAATTCAAGTCCTCATCCGCGAACACTCCATCGAGCAGGCCCTGGAACAGCTCGGCAAGATCCCCCAGAAACGACTGAAGCGACACCAGATTCTACAGTACCAGTACCTCTACGGTTGGGCCCAACTCAGGGCAGCACACTATCAGGAAAGCGAATACGCCCTCATTGAAGCCCTACAGATCGCCAAAGAGCTGAATGATCAGTTCCTTACGCTCCGCATCCTGCATCTTCTGGCACAAACCTATCTGGGAATGCGTAACCATACACAGGCACTCCTCTCCTATCAGCGTTGCCTCCATACGCTTGAGACGTCGGAGCAGCATGATCCTTTTTTCGCCGCACAATTATATATGCAGATTGGGCAATATTATACCCAGCAGGCTCAGCACAATCTGCATAATCAACAGGAGCATCTGGAACAGGCTATTACCCACTTCTATAAAGCGCTGGAAACCTGCGACATCTACTCAACCCCGGAAACCATTCAAGCTGCATATCTGGAACAGGTTCGACATTACTGCAATATCGATGAATTGGAGCTTGCAATCCAGTATGCGTATAAATGTCGCTATCTTGCGGACGCTACCCGTCTCAAGACACAACGGAGTGAACTCTATCACTACCTGGGAGCAGTCACCCTGAAACAGGATGCCAGTGAGGCCCGCACCTTCCTGGATACAGCACTCCAGCAGGCCAGCAAACTACAGGAAACTGACCCGCTTGCACTGGCAAGCCTCTACACAACCAACGCCTCCTGGTACTATGCCCATCAGCAGCTCGATGAAGCCACCACCTACGCCACGAAAGCCGAAGAACTCGCCGCACCTTTTGGTGATACACTCATCAGCGCAGAGATGCATATTGTGCTCGGACGCATCTACTACGCTCGGGGAGAGGCCGAGCAGGGAGATCGCCACTTCGTCACCGGCCTGGAAATGCTTGAGAAACTGGGCCACCATGAAGAGCTTGCCGACGAAGCTGTACAATACGCACAGCTTCTTGAGGAGCATGGGAAGGCACACGAAGCATTTACCTATTTCCGAAGGGCGTTCCAGAGCCGACAAAAGCTTGCAAAATAAGGTTCGCCCTGTGACCGACCGCTATACAGTCCTTTCCTGATACAAAAGGTAGGGGCATTTCTGGTAATGCCAGTGCATGCAAGAGGGAGCAACACGCTGCAACAGGCACGATCCTTTCGTCTCAGAAATGCCCTGGTAGTTCCTCCTCGTCATGCCTCACCTTCTGATGGTATACTCCTTGCCATAGGAGGATTTATGTCGTATGTCTTCATCTGAAAAACACGAAGCACAACAGCTTACCCATCTCGATGAACAGGGTAATATTCATATGGTCGATGTGACCGACCGCCAGGAGACGCTGCGTGAGGCGATTGCGCATGCCCGTGTCCGCATGCGTCCTGAAACCGTCAAGCTGATTGCGGAGAATCAAATTGCCAAGGGGAGTGTGCTGGAAGTCGCAAAGATCGCCGGGATTATGGCCGCAAAAAAGACGCCTGACCTGATCCCGCTCTGCCATCCGCTCCCTATGACGCATATTCAACTTCACTTTGTCCTCGATAGCACAAAGGGCTGGATCTCGATTGAGGGACGAACGCGCACGACCTATAAAACCGGGGTAGATGTTGAGGCGCTCACAGCCGTAACCGTTGCTGCGCTGACCATCTATGATATGTGTAAAGGAGTCGACACGACTATCACGCTGGAACAGGCCTATATCGCGCAGAAAAGCGGAGGGAAGAGCGGTACAGTCACATTCTCACCGTCCGCTCCCTGACCCTTCGCGTCTCACTCGGCCTGACGCACTTCTAAAAGCAAGAAGAGCGTCTCTAGCAAATTGTGTTCTTCAGGATCGCTCAGACGCAAACTCGTTGTGCCAAGCGTCATTATCAGGCTTCCCTGTGCATCAACAGGTTCTTCACTGCGGATTGCCAGCGGGTTGCCCCCCTGCCAGCTCACGGGTTCAAGGAGCGATCCCAGAGGAATGGTTACAAGCAGATGCTTGCCGCGCAGTTCTGGACCCAATCCCTGAAGCCGTAATTCGAGCATCTCTCCCTGTTGTTCAATCGAGCCTTCCAGGCCACGGGACTGCAAGGAGATTAGCGAGGGAACCTGATCGCGAGGCCGCCCCAATAGCTCAGTATGGCGAACGGTCTTGCGTCCACGCACGCCGCCGGGCGTTGCCAGCATTGGAGTGTATTTATATACTCCGGTATCAGCATCCTCTGACGCAGGCGCCGTTGGTCCGGAAAACAGGGTCGCAACACGCACCAGATCCTGCGTCGCCTGCCGCCGAATCGCGCTCTGTTGAATCCGAGAACTGAAGCGTAGCGCCAGTTGCAAGAGCGACCGCGCCGCCTCTACCTCGTCTCGATGCTCACGACGGGCCTGCTTCAGTACCGCCTCAGCCTGACTGATCAACACCCGACAGAGATGCCCGACCATACGAGGAGGTGTATTGGTCCCCGGCTCCCGGGTAAGAATGATCTGGGTCTCCTGTGGCGCAAGCGCAAAGCTCAAAGCATCATAGAGTTCCAGATATCCTTGATGACACTCTTCACATCCGGCAAGATGATACAGTAATGAGGCATAACGCAGCGTAACCCCGGGCTCGTTCTTGAGGAGCGCTTCTATAAAATCGGGCAACTGCTGATAAAAACGCAGGTGATAATCGCTACCCATTACCATTTCTAGTTGAGATTCAAGCCGGGAATCGCTCCATGCCTTTCGTGGTTTCGGCCCTTCAGTCGGCGCGCGAGGCGGAGTATACAGAATATTTTGCAACCATTGAGCAAGCTTGACCTCACTCGGGCGGGGAGCAGGCATACCGCCGAACTGATTGATATTGCTCATACGGGTCTCCTTTTATAGGCAGATCAACTGGGAAGCAGTTCATCTGTTGCAGTCATCTCTATTTGCCGGGGCTACTCCTCGCGATAGAAGCGAGTCAAACGCTTTGCCTGAGAGGCAGTCAGGTGAACTGTCTCTTCTTCTTGCCAATCAAGCAGACCCTCGGCAGCGAGCTCTCGTAATCCAATCTTGACATCGTCAAAAGAGAGATCATCACCGACCAGTTGTTCTGTCGAGATCTGACATTCCTTTTTCTGGGATGCCATACACTCAATCAAACGTAAAGCAACAATAACCGTCAAATTGGTACTCTTTTGTTGGAGACAATGACGCAGTTTCCTATGAGCATGATCCTTATGCTGACTCAGATGAGGATTCTGCGTCGCCGCCGGAGGCTCCATATTCAGTTCAACAAAAATATCCTCTAACAGCTCATCCGCGCCTATATCGCGCAACTCCTGAACCACCGCATTCAATTGCAACGGGGCAGCACGCAATACGACAATACAATGCTTCAGCAGATCACGCAGCTCGAGCTGTGAGGCCAGATGGACTGTAATCTCTTCCGGAGTCGAAAAGGGAGCCGCCCCCCAGACGGGCTCTACAGCCTCATCTAAAGGGCTCTCATCCCCCTCATCCCCCTGAAAATATTCCAGTTCTGCGGTCGGTTGTACCCTGAGTCGACGTTTGCGCTGTCGATCAATCGCCTTATTATGAACCATTCGACTTAAGAAGGCGTAAAACTGTGCATCTGTCATACGGTCAAACACTGTTTCCGCGGTTGTATCACCACCGCCAAACAGCCCAAGACGCACTAATTGCTCAATAACATGACCAACGACGGTATCAACTTCAATTGCATCATATTGTAACGCTCCAAGAAAGCGCTGGGCATTCCGCTGGAGATAAGCGTATAAGACAGGAAAACTCTGTTCTGGATGATACCGCAGGTCGTGTGCAGTAAATGGCATGGGGGTAGGCCCTCCGTAATGCCTCAGTACATTTTTTTGCCGCTTGATGAATTTTTCGCTCAATTCCTGTAAGAGAGCTTTATGCTACGGCTGGCAGACATTCACTCTATGCATTGTACAAGGAATAGAGGGTAAGCGCAATAAAGCACAGCAAGCCAGCGGGAGAAAAAAAGATCCCCGCAAAGGCCTGCGGGGATGAACATCTCTGATACTTCGCCCGATTCAAAGCAAGGGACTCATCCTTCATCCACGTGGTGCCCTCATCTGCCAGTTTCCAGACAGCGAGAAACGCCCATGTGTCCAGAAAGCGCCTGACAGCGGCGCTCGCGCGTTCCTGGCCGCTCAACTATATGAGCATGTCACAAAGGAACATGCTTTTATCCCCGCTACGAACAAAAGCTTGCTGAACCGTTACCTGTAAGTCTACCTATTCAATGTCGCCGCGCTTACCCAGGCGTTGATGTTCATACGCCTTCTTAATTGCGGACAGGCTGCGCTGCACCTCGCCACGCTCTTCAAGCAGGTTTGCATAGCGGAAGTAAGCGCTCGCCGCGATCTCATGCGCATGGGAGGCATCCAGGAGATCGAGAGCCTGCGTGAAGAACTGATCGGCTGCGTCAAAGTCGCCCCGCTGATGATAGATCTGAGCGAGCGCAATCAACGCCTGACCTTGCGTCTGGGCATCATTGCTGGAACGTGCAAACTGCAACGCCTCAGATGCCTCTTTCTCGGCCTCTTCAGTCTGACCGCGCTTCAGCAGCAGTTCAGCGAGTGATGTATGACAAAGGGAAGCCGCGATCTCGTCGCCCAGTTCGCGCTCGATCGCAATCGCCTTGCGGTACTCTGTCTCAGCACCTTCCAGATCGTTCTGTTTCTCAAGCGCTTTCCCCAGCCGCTGATGGGTCAAGCCGACCATTCGCTGCTCGTCGCGCATTTCATAGATAGCGAGGCTGTGCATCGCATATTCTCGGGCCATCGCAAGCTTGCCGACAGACTTATAGTGCTGGCTGATCTCCATATATTTCTGTGCAAAGCTGCGGGTATCCCGGCTGATCTCGTCCAGAACCTCAAGTGCCTGATGATAGAACTGAATCGCGCGTTCCAGTTCACCAAGTCGGAAATAGTCGCTTGCCAGATTGCTGTATACCTCAAGTGCAAACACTGGATCGGTAATCTGACCATTTTCGATTGCTGAACTACAACGAGAATGATTCTCCATCGCGAGGGTATAGTTATAGAGCAGGAAATAGGCTTTGCCGAGCAGGTTGCGCGCACGTTCTGTATACTCGGTATCGTTCAACGCTTCTCCCTGGCTGACAGCCTGCCGCAAATCAACGACGGCTTCCTGATACTCATTGGAACCCAGATGGACCTGACCTTTGAGCAGATAGAGACGATAGGCCTGATCGGTGGTGATCCGCTCGGGCTGAATTGGCTCCAGCAGCTCTTTCGCCTGCTCATACGCTCCTTGCTGAACAAGCACATTAGCCTGAAGTAGATCGACATCAACGCGCTGATCCGGGCCGGAATCGGCAGGAGAATAACCGACAGCGCGGGCCTCAGCAGCACCGGCTGGCGAGCCTTCGAGCAGGAATGTCAGAGGAACGTCCAGACGACGAGCAAGAATTGAGAGGGCTTTGAGGGAAGGACGAATCTTACCGCGCTCAATGGCAGAGATATACGAGATTGAGAACTCAGGAGCAGCCAGTTGCGCTTGCGTCATACCAAGCTTTGTGCGAACCTCACGGATATTGTTCCCCACACGGGCTGCAACAGCCTTCCCGACATTAGCAGTTTCAAGGGACGGCATGAATGTTTCCTTTCAGCACACAGATAATATGAAAAGGCACGCTAAACCAATTGCGAGAGCATTCGCCGTTACCACTATCTAAGCAATTCCCACTGGTGAGGTAATCGTTTTTCCTGTAAAAATGTTGTATCCCACCTGTAAATTACCCTTGCGATTTACAGCGGGATAATCTCACAAGATAGGAACTCGCTAGATAACGTTTTTATATCACGTAGTCTATCATACTCACATGATTCTAGTCAACCCATATTGTACTTCTCTCATAGTTTTATTATAAAATCTTGCTCATAGGTAAATCAGATTCTAATAAAATTTTTTTGAGTAAAAAACCAGCCCTTTTTGCATTCATATTGTTGCTTCCTGGTTGTATCTTTGCGATCAAGTTTCAATACACCATTCGCAAGGTTTCTATCTCAACTCATACCACAATAGTTCATTCTGTAATAGAACGGTCCCCTCGCTCCCGGCCTGACGAAAACATCCTACTACCTGTATCACTCATTGTATGTTACACTCTATACGGACGCAGCAATGAAAGGCATCGTTCACGCACAATCCAGATCAGTTCTTTGTACGATAAGCTGAATGACTGCAATTCTTTCTCTCTTATTTGTGAGTCGAAAAGGGCCGTCCTCACTCACAATACGACGCAGTATATCACAAGGAAGTACAGTCTTTTATCCGTATCGAGAAAGGCTACGAGATGGACACTATTCCTAAACTTTTTTATCACACCGTTGACACTTTCGCTCAACGACCAGCCCTTATCGAGCCAGTTGAAGCCAATGCCATTCGCCGACTCTCTTTCCACATGCTCAAAGAAAAAGTCCAGCAATTCGCTGGCTATTTACAGCAAGAGCAGGTTCAACCCGGCGAACGCATTATGATCTGGTCGGCCAGCCGCATTGATTGGTTAATCGCGTATTTCAGTTCTCTCCTGGTCGGCATGACCGTCGTCCCACTGGATGTCAACAGCAGAGAGGATTTTTTCCAGCGCGTTGCCCGGGCGACCGAGCCCAGATTCGTTGTCACCACCCGGAAACAATATCAGAGCCTGATAGATCCCACCATCCCTCTCATTGACATTGACGCCCTTCCCGCTGCTCCCTTTGACCGCGATGCACTGCCTGAAATGCAGCCGGATGATCTGGCCGAACTCGTCTTTACATCGGGCACCACAGGTCAGCCAAAGGGTGTCATGCTCAGTCACAAAAACATTGTCTCCAATGCGCTTGCTGCGCTTCAAGTAGTCCATATCCAGGCCGATGATCGCGCTCTCTCGATTCTCCCGCTTTCACACATGTTTGAACTGACAATCGACCTGGCTATTCTGTCGAAAGGAGCGAGTATCGTCTATGCTCGGTCCCTCTCGCCCGATACAATTCTACGACTCTTCGGTACGGAACATGCTACATTAATGGTTCTGGTTCCTCAGGCACTTCAACTATTTATGAATGGTATTGAACGCGAGGTACGCAAGCAGAAGAAAGAAAAAGCGTTCGAGCTGCTTCACCGTGTCGCTGCCCTGCTTCCTTTTGCGCTGCGTCGCTATCTCTTCGGCATGGTGCACAAGCGCTTTGGCGGCCACTTCCGCTTCTTTGTCAGTGGTGGCGCGTATCTTCCTCCGACCCTCGGGAGGCGGTGGGAGAATATGGGATTCCGCGTCTTGCAGGGCTACGGCACAACCGAGTGTTCACCCGTTGTCAGCGTCAATCCAATGAACAGCCACAATCTTGAGTCGGTCGGCCCCCCGCTTCCCGGCGTTGAAGTGCGCATCGCCGATGATGGCGAGATTCAGGTGCGCGGGGACAATGTCACCAGTGGCTACTGGCAAAACCCTGAAGCAACCGAACTCGCTTTTCAGGACGGCTGGTATTGCACCGGCGATCTGGGCTATTTCGACGACAAGGGCGACCTGTATATCAAGGGGCGCAAGAAAAACCTGATCGTCCTTGCAAACGGATTGAATGTCTATCCCGAAGACATCGAAAATATGCTTCATGAGTACACCGAATTGAAAGATGCGGTCGTTGTCGGTCTGGAAGCCGAGGGCAAGAATCCCGAGGTTCATGCAGTCATTCTGATGGATCCGCCCGACCAGGCCAAAGCGAAAGCCGTCATTCAGCAGGTCAATAAAAAGCTTGCGTCCCATCAGCAGATCAAGGGCTTTACGATCTGGCCCGAAGCGGATTTCCCGCGTACCCATACCTTAAAAGTAAAGCGTCAGGATCTGCAAGCACAACTCGAATCTTTGCGGAAGGAACAAAAATACGCCTGATATGCTGTATCTGGTTGCTACTCCTATTGGAAATCTGAACGATATCTCGCTGCGGGCTCTGGAAACGTTGCGCTCCGTCGACATTATCGCGAGCGAGGATACCAGAAAAACCGGCCTGCTGCTCAAACATTTTGATATTCAGAAACCACAGCTCTCTTTTCATGAGCATAATGAGGAACGCGCAGGCCAGCGGATCGAAGAACTGCTCAAAGAGGGAAAGTCTGTCGCGGTGGTTTCTGATGCAGGGACGCCGGGTATCTCTGATCCCGGCTTCACTCTGGTTCGGCGGGCCGTGAATGCCGGGCTGGATGTCACCATGATTCCCGGCCCGACCGGCTGTATTATGGCGCTTGTCCTCTCAGGTCTGCCAGTACACAGCTTTACCTTTCGCGGCTTCCCTCCTCGCAAAGCGGTCGGACGCCGCAAGTTTCTGGAAATTGATAAGGATTCGCCCCACACACTGATCTTCTATGAAAGTCCATATCGGCTCGCCGACTTCTTACGTGATGCGCTGGAAGTCTATGGTGATCGTCCCGCCGCCGTCGCAAATGACCTGACTAAGATGTTCGAGAAGGTCGAGCGTGGCACCCTCTCAACGCTCCTTGCGTCGATCGAGCAGAGTAAGCTGAAAGGCGAGTACGTTGTAGTAATCGCAGGCAAAGACAAAAAGGACCGTCATACTGAGGAACAATGAGTAGCCCGCTCGGGCTACTCGATCCCGGTTTCAGGGTGCAAAAAAGTATAGACTGGCAGGTAGGAGAAAGAGAGCGAGGCCAGGCGAGGCACCGGCGAGGGAGGCGGCACATCCCAGTACACAGGACAGAGAAAATCCTGTCGCAGCTCACTCTGCTTACGCAGGGCAAGCTCCCATTCCTTTGTGAGGAAATCCGATTGTGCCGCATAGGACGACCAGAAGAGTTGAAACAGGTCCGCTTCGGCAATCTTATGCTCTAGCTCGGGTGTGATTGCACGTCTACGGCGTACTGCCTCCACTTCCAGAGGGAAAGCAAAATGAAGCGCCTGAGCCGTTTCCAGACAGGCCCGGGCAATCATGGTATCATTGAAACTATATGCCGGGTACACCTTCCGGGCAATCCGGGTTGTCACACGCTCCAGTGGTACATGAGACGTACGCTGCTGTGTCGCCTCAAGACAGAAGGATGTCATCTTCAGGCGGGCAACCAGTAACGGCCCAATATAGATTGAGAGTGTACATGGAACTCTACAGCCAACCCACTGCTGATTTACAGCGAAGCTAAACGATGAACAGTGGACCCCCTCAATCCCCTTAAATGTCAGGCGCTTCGGACTGAAGTGGATCCCTTCTCCTTCTGGCACCAGGGTAATATTGCTTGTCTGAAGCAGCGCCGGCAAGCCTGCCGTTGCCAGTGGAAAGCGCCGCCGCTCAATCTGAAAACGCTCGATCTCCTGAAACACATACTCGCGGAAAGCTTCAAGATAGCTATAGATCAGCAGCGTCTCCCAGGTCGCCGCGCTTAGTTCCCGGGGAAACACCGCAGTGAAGAAGAGCTCAGCAGGGCTGGCACTTACTTCTCGAGGTGTAGTCTTGCGCGTCCCGGCGAAAATCTCTTCGGGCACCTGTTGAATAACCGTTGGCAAATCCTCAATGCGCTTCGGCTGTTCAAATTGAAGCTCATGGCTGCCAATCCGAATAAGCATGCCATCCTGAAGGGTATAGGACCGATGCGGGATCAGCTTTTTTCCATTGATAAATGTACCGTTTAAACTTCCTTCATCAGTCAGCAGATAGCGCTCTCCCTCACGGGCCAGCATGGCATGATGACGGGAGGCGACCTTGTCCCCGGTCAGGGCAATCATGTTTTTCGAGGAACGACCAATAGAGGTTAACCGATGGAGCAACACATGTTCCTGAAGTACCTGCCCCTCCAGCTTCACCAGCAGCCGCGCAGGAAGTGGCTCCGGCTCAGGAGGTGGCACCGGGATCACGCGCTCCGTTTCAGCCTCCTGAGGTGACTCTTCACGCAGACGATAGCCACACATCATACAGAAAACATCGTCCGGTCGCACCCAGGCGCCACACCTCGGACAATGCGGGCCTTCAACGGGAAGTGGTGTGGAGGAATGCAATTGAAGCGGCTCAGCAGCGACTGGCACCGAACCAGAGGCAAGCTGCTCGCCCCCGGAAAAAGCCGGAACCGGCGTCTCCCTGTCTCTTTTCTGCACTATGTAGAGCAAGAAAGCGAGTATCGGGATCAGCACAATCAACAGAAGCACGGCCAGAAGCAGAATCATCTCAACCGTTAACGGCGGAAATACCTGTAGAAGCAATGTCCCCATGCTGCTCACCTCTTTCCAGCAGGGATAACCAATGGTAGCTGTATAGTTCCGCTGAAAGAAGCATAACAGAAAGCAGAAAAGAATACAAGATTTCAAATCAGCAAATTGCAGGAAAGAGGTTTCGCTTTTGTTCAATCAGCAGCATTTTATTGCAGCGGGATAAGAGGCAGCAAAAGAAAGAAAAAGGCCCACAGCACAGAGGCCATGAGCCTTGTCGGGACAGTTGCGTTACAGTCCCATAACCTGAATCAATTCTTTGACGGCGTCAGCGGACTTCTCCAATGCATTCCGCTCTTCCGGCGTCAATTCGATCTCAATGACCTTCTCTATTCCTTTTGCGCCTAGCTGTGCAGGCACACCAACGAAGATGTCATTGAAGCCGTACTCTCCCTGCAAAGAGACCGCACAGGGCATAATCATCTTCTTATCCAGCAGGATCGAATCAACCATCTGTAACACAGAAGCCGACGGCGCAAAGTATGCGCTCCCGGTCTTAAGCAGCTTGACGATCTCAGCGCCGCCGTCACGGGTTCGCTGCACAATCTGCTCGATCCTGTCTGCCGGCATCAATTGCGAAATAGGGATACCGGCAACGGTACACATGCGGGCCAGCGGCACCATTGTATCCCCGTGCCCTCCAAGCACATACGCCTGAACATCGCGGACAGAAGCGCCAACTTCCTGCGCAATGAACGTGCGGAAGCGGGCGGTATCCAGCACACCGGCCATGCCAATTACACGCTCACGCGGGAAACCGCTGACCTTCAGGGCAACCTGCGCCATCGCATCGAGCGGGTTCGTCACTACAATAATGATACAATTGGGCGAGTGCTTCACCACCTGCTCTGTCACCTGCGCAACGATTTCCTGATTCTTCTTCACCAGATCATCGCGGCTCATGCCAGGCTTACGCGGAAAACCCGAAGTGATCACAACGATATCGGAATTCGCGGTATCGGCATAATCATTTGTACCGATAACCAGCGAGTCATAGCCAAGAACAGGACCCGCCTCCAGAATATCAAGCGCTTTTCCTTGAGGCATATCGGGAACAATGTCAAACATAACTACATCGGCGTAGTCACGTTCCGCCAAGCGTTGAGCCAGGGTACTCCCCACAAAACCGGCTCCGATAACAGACACTTTACTTCGCATTGACGTATTCCTTTCGACGTTGAAAAATAGATAGCCATTCACTTCTGGAAAAGAACCAGAGGCGAATAGCATCGTACATGCATTCTTATTTGCTATACGTATTGTATGCCCTGAAAGGGAGACATGGCAATTGTCTACACCTCTCTTCCTTCTTTCTTCCCTCAACAAGAAACGCCATTCCCCGCGCAAGCTCACCTGTAGTCTTGACATCCTCTCTTGCGTTCCTGCTAACGGATTTGCTCCACATCGTGTAGAAATTCCTGGGTCTGTAATACCTCCAATGAACAGAGCGGACATTGCGCCACATGGGAAGCAATCGCCTCACTCTCCGCGCCAGAGAGCAGGCCAGCACAGAAGAAGCCAAGTTGCAGGCTTGAGGGACACTGTGAACGATACAACCGACTCAAAAGCTTAAAGTGCAGTTCCTCATACTGTGCCAGCGTACTCTGACAGAGCGGACAATGTGCAACATGGCGTGCCACATTAGCAGGGAGAGGTGTACCGTCAAGCACAACTTCCATTAATCTCTCATTCTGAAAACAATTGTGCAGGTTTGTACATTCTGTCACTTCAACTTACCTCAACATATTGTTTCTCTTTTCATTCCACTTCTCTATCTCTATTACTTCTCACGTTCTATACCAATAAACGGTACACCCTGCCTGAAGTAGAGGGCTACCATCTGTCTATCGGCAACCTCGCCACCACCATGATACTCTAGCTATACACATATTACGTTTTGCAACAAGAAGACAGTTCAACTCCCTGTTCGCTTTCTCCCCGGGCAACAGAGAGCTATTTCCGCCTCTTTTCTGTGAGCGCAAAAAAAGATGGGGAAAAGGGGTTGACAAACGGCAGAGAAAAAGGTATTATACTTCTCGCAGCGAGGAAGAAACGTTGCAAAGGGGAAATTGGGGTGTCGTTCAACGGTAGGACGGCTGACTCTGGATCAGTTAATCGGGGTTCGAATCCCTGCACCCCAGCCACAAAGAGGAAGAGTGTTACTCTTCCTCTTTTTTTATTGCTCTCCTCACAGCCATAAATATACATGTTTCTGTAGCATGAAACGTTATAGTATATTTTGGTACACCACTCATCGTTTTGAGCAGAAATACAACTCTTTTTGCTACAATGACTAAGAAACACCTGGCTTCTTTTTGCCTGTGCTACCACTTTCCAGTAAAGGTAGAACAAACGGTTGGCGGCGTGGTTTGGGTAGAGGAACATATGTTATTACCGCTTGCACGAAAACGTGTTGAGGCGAGCAAGCCCTTTCGACTATATTTTGCTTCCTGGCCTGTCTTGCTCTCTTTCGGCTCAACACTGATCAGTGGCTATATCTCTTTTCGTATCATTCAGTATCTGGGCTTTGAGGACTTCGGCACCTACATTGTATTACAGTGGCTTGCCACGCTGATACTTCCCCTGGTAAGTATTGGCTCCTCGGCCCTGACAAGCCGGGCGCTGGCCGAGTTGCAAAGCCGCGAAACTCCGCGCATTGCTGCCGGTATTTTTTACCTGCTCTGGTCCCGGCAATCACGCGCCGCATTGCGCTTTATCATGCTGATCGTGCTTGGTGTCTATCCCCTGGCGCTACTCCTTCATCTTCCGTGGCACCTGCTGTTCCTGGCAAACCTGGCAACGCTTCCCATGCTCTTTAACAGCATTGCAGGCATCGCGCTTTCCAGCCAGCGCCGCCGCGATCTGCTGACGCTGCTTCAGCTCTTCAATGCGCTGCTGACGCTCTTTCTCTTGCTCTGGATCGAGCAACTTCAGGAGCAGAAGCTTCTTTTCCTGTTCCTCATCAATGTGATCGCAGGAGCGCTTACGCTCGCGGTTGCGATCTACTGTGTGACCCAGTTACTCCCGCTGGACCATCCGATGCGCCCGGGGATCTTTCTGCGCGAACGGCTACTCAAGCACTGCTATAGCTCCCTGAAAGAGTTTGTACCGGATAGTATCATCTGGCAAAATGGCGAATATTTCTTTCTCCTCTTCTGGCAGCCACACTCGGCCATCGGGATCTATGCACTCAGCGTCTCGCTCAGTACCTGGATCATGCGGGCCGTCCCACACCTCTTTTCGCTTGTCCTCTATCCTTTCCTGACGCGTTCCCTCAGACGCGCTGCACGGCCACAGGATATGTTTCTACGCCATTCCTGTTATCTGGCACTTGTAGCCATTCCGCTCTTTTTTCTTGCTGCTCTTCTCGTACCCATCATCGTTGAGTTCCTTTTTGGGCCCCAGGTGTACCCGTTTGTCCTGCCTTTCTATATTCAGCTTCTGGCGAGCGCCGTCGGCTGCGTTGCCACCGTCAGCTACACCTACCTCGCCTCTCTGCCTCAGCGAAACTATCTCTTGCGCCTGAACTGGTGTGCAGCGCTGCTCAAGCTCGTGCTGGCCGGTCTCCTGATTCAGGTCAGTGGCACGCTCGGCGCCGCGCTGGCCTGTAGCTGTGTGCAAATTTTCGCGGCGGGCGGCGCTATCTGGCTCTGTCATCATGCCTTGAAATGCTCAAATGTTGATGAGCTCCCTCCGGGACTGCATGTATAAGAGAAAGGAGCACTCATGACGCTTCAACACCCCAAACGACAGGAACAACAACAAGCATCTGTCTTTCCTCGCATCAGCGTCATTCTCTGTACCTATAATCGTCAATCCTTGCTCCTGAGCGTCCTGCGGAACCTGTATCAGCAAACACTCCCCTTCTCACACTTTGAAGTGCTGATCGTCGATAATAGCTCAACCGATATGACGGCAAAAGAGGTGCAGCGCCTGGTACATGAGCTACAACGCAAAGATGCAGAGGCTCGCACATCCTGGCGCGTCTTCTACCTCTCCGAGCCTCGCAATGGGCTGGCCCATGCCCGCAACCTGGCGATTACAAAAGCCAGTGGGGAGATCCTCGTCTTTCTGGACGATGATGTTATTGTCAACAACGGGTTTCTCAAGGCGCTACTGCATACCTACGATACCACGACAGCAGCGGCTGTGAGCGGACGCGTGGAACTGCATTGGGAAGGCCGCCGCCCATACTGGGTTCATGATCGGATCTTGCCTGATCTCGGCTATTTTGCTCCCGCCGAGAAGCGCACTCGTCTGACAGAGGAGACTGTCCCCAGTAACTGCTGCTTCTCTATCCGCGCTTCGGTGCTTCACGCGCTGGACCTCTATTTTATGCCTTGTCTGAACAAACGCAATCGCTTCCCGATCAACCTGGATATTGAGCGCATCTGTATCAGTCTACAGCAAGCGGGCTATGAGCACTGGTATGAGCCCGAAGCAATCGTCTATCACCGAGTTCCGGCAGAGCGCATCCAGCCCTCATTCTTTATCGGTCGCGCCTACTGGCGTGGATGCGCCGAAATCCTGGAAGAGTACGTGATCCCGGCATACCTCCAGGGAAGGCTGCTCTCTTTTCAGTTGCTTCTGTGGGAGGGACTCCTTTCCTTCCTGAACTGGCTGTTCTACGCCATCTTCCTCCACCCGCTGCAAACGCTCTCTCAGCCCTCAACTGGCGAACGGCTGCACCATGCCATGACACAGGCCTATCTCAGTGGCCGCTACCGGCAGGTGTTCAGTCTCCTCTGGCAGCCCGCAGCATTGCTAGAGAGTCCATCAGCACTCTTTGTCCAATCCTCTCTGGAAGAGGGACCGCCACCTGAGCTCTGGGAAACCTTTTCTCCACGCCCAATCATCCATTGCGGTCATCGCATTCCGCTCTGGTGGCTCTGGCATAACCGTGCGCCACAAAAAGGGGAAGCGAGCCGTGCTCTGCTCCATATCTACCGACCAGGTGCCTTTCAACTGACCTACAGACAGCGGCTTGCCCTCCGTCTGCGGCTGCATCTTGCCTTGCGATTTGGTATTCGGCTTCTTACCACCGATGGCGGAGGCTGGTGGCAAAGCGCCTCTCATCGCACGGCGATGCCCCGAAAGGCTCTTGAAGGCTTTACGCTGCGGCATAGCCATCAGATTATTACCTTTGCCGGAGATGCAGCCCGCCTGTATCAAGATCCCACGCTCGGTCAACGCACCCTCTGCTGTCCCTATCCGGGCACAACTGGCCCACAGCTCTTACCATCTCGGGCCGTAGCACACGCAGAACTCGGCCTGCCAGAACATAGCGGCTTTGTCTACCTCTGCTTTGCTCACTATCACACGGAACTTGAACTGCTCTATTTGCTGACAGCCTTTATCGCGGCGCGAAATAGTGCCTCGACGCCGCTTGAACTGTTGCGACCGCAGGTCATCATTGCAGGCCTTCCAACGGATACAAATCAGCCGCGCCAGTTGCTTCAGCTTGCAGCGAATGCGTCCGACGTGCATCTGTTCTTTGACGAGAAACCGCTAACAAACGCGCAACTCGGACAGTACCTCTCGGCAGCCGATGCGCTCGTGCAGCCTCACCAACCTATCGCAGCCGCTGGAGAACTGGCGCTGACCTGGCTGGCTCTGCTCCATCGACGACAGGTGATTGTTCCAGCCCTGCCGCGCTTTCAGGGAACCCTCCCTCCACAGCACTGTATCTTTTATCTGCCTGAAAGCCGGGCATCTCTAATCGAGGCGCTGTTGTCGGCAGCCAGAAATGCGGCACAGGAGCGCGTCGGCATTTGCGATGAAACGTATTCCTGGCAGACCTATAGTGCACTGATTCAACAGCTCTATCAGCGCTATCTCTTTCCCGCTCAATAGCCTGATCTTACCTTTCTCATGGCACACATGGAGCGAGAGCCGTGATCTTCAGTATAATGGGGAGAAAGAGAAGATCATTAGCCCGTGTGGCCTATGAGCTGAAACAAATACCAGAGAATAACGTACAACATGGCATGTTGCGCAAAAAAATTCATATTGACAAATCTCAATGCTACTTCCTTGTGTTGATAGGCGTAGCGGGGTTGCTGCGGCTTCTTCTGATCTATGCACACTGGCCTACAACCGATAGCGACGAGAGCGTTATCATGCTGATGGCGCAGCATATCGCCTTTCAAGGAGAGCATCCCGTATTCTTCTACGGACAGCCCTATATGGGAGCGCTGGAAGCCTATATTGCCGCTCCTCTCTTTCGCGTGCTCGGACCTTCTACTCTTCACGCTCGGCTTGTGCTAATTCTGCTCTTCCTGCTCTTCCTGATCGCGATGTATATGCTGACGACCCGGCTTTTCAGCAAGGGGCTGGCGTTCCTGACGGTTTCGCTCCTTGCCCTGGGAACACCGGATATTTTCCTGTATCAGCTTCGAGCCTACGGGCGCTACCCTGATATTCTCCTGCTTGGAGCGCTGATTGTCCTTTTTACCAGTCTCCTGACCACGCGTACCTTTCACCCGAGGACCCGGCATATACTCTATACGGCCCTCGGCGTCACAATAGGGCTGGCGCTCTGGATCGATCAGATTATTTTGCCATATGTGGGGCTCTCGCTGCTCACTATCTTGCTTTTTCGGCAGCAGGATCTCCGTCACTGGTCATGGCTCAGTTTGCTGCTCGGCTTTCTGGTTGGGGCTGCGCCCCTGCTCTACTACAACGTGACAGCGCCAATTGACCGCAACTCGCTCAATGTGCTGCTGGACATCAATCGCAGTATTGCGGCGAAAATGGAAGCTCAACACCTTCCGGCAATTCGCAAGCCCATCGGTGCCCTGTTGATCGCGCTTCCTGCTGCGACCGGCCTCACGTCATCCTGCACCGCTCATGATTTCCCGTTCTTTGGTACCACATCGTCCGCCTTCTGCGTCGTCACTCATGGCCTCTGGTCGCTTGGTTTTCTCTGTCTGCTAGGCGGAACATGTGTCTTCACCATACGAGCATGTATCCGGGCTTTCAAGCACACAGCGGACAAGGAGCGAGCTGCGCTGCTCTGCAATCGTCTGATCCTGCTTCTGGGGGCGGCAGCGATTTTCGTGCTCTACCTGAACAGCGCCTCGGCCGCGGTCGATCCGGCGCCGACATCTCGCTATCTCTATAGCATGAGTCTGGCCACGCCTGCGCTTCTCTGGCCACTCTGGCAGGGGATGAGAACGTTTCCTCGGGTGAGCACGTGGCAACGGAAAGCGATTGCCCTGCTCGCCAGTGCGTTGCTGGCGCTTTGCACGGCATTCTTCTGTGCAGGTACCTATCGGACCTTCGCGGATATTCCACGTGCGCAACAGATTCAGCAACAGCAAACCGAGCTGGTTCAATACCTGCTTCGTCACCATATTACACGGCTCTATACCGAATACTGGACGTGCAACAAGCTTATTTTCCAGAGTCAGGAGCAGGTTATCTGTGCGGTCCTTGACGAGTCGCTACGCCCGGGACAGGATCGCTATACGCCCTATCTTGAGCGCGTCAAGGCGGCCTCAAATCCGGCGTATCTCTTCCCGCAGCATTCACCACAGGCGCAGCGTTTTGAGCAAGAGATATACGCACATCAGAAGCATACGTTCCGTCGTGAGCTCGTTGCAGGCTATGTTCTTTACTATCCGCATCAGGAATGAAGGCGAGAAAACCAGTTGATGGAATGACAGTTGACCTCGGTTTCCGCTATAATGTGGAGCGATGGGTTATGCGATGAGTTATAAAGATACATTCCGCTGCGTGTGAAAGAAGCACACGCGATACCGGAGAACAGGCGAAACACGTCGCAGTCATAGAACTCCACACCAAAAAGACAAAACCTGTACTGAAGCCAGTTTGTAATTATGCATAAAGAGGGTTGAAAAGTTGAAACGTTCACACCTACTGCGCGAAATTGTTGAGATCCTTGCACTCGCATTGTTGATCTTCCTGGTGGTTCGTCTGGTGGTTCAGAGCTATCATGTCGATGGTGATAGTATGAGCCCCAGTCTCCAATCAAACCAGAACGTTCTGGTCAATAAGATGGCCTATCTGTTCCGAGGGCCAGAGCGGGGTGACGTTATTGTGTTCCACTATCCTAAAGAACCCAATGTCGATTACATCAAGCGTATCATCGGGGTTCCGGGCGATACCATTCGCATTGATAGCGAACATGTCTGGGTGAATGATGTACAGCTCAACGAACCCTATATCAAGGAAGCAATCAACCCATATGCGAAATCATGGAAGGTTCCCGCTGACAACTATTTTGTCCTCGGAGATAACCGACCTGTCAGTAAGGACTCCCGCTACTGGGACTTCGTGCCAAAAGAGTACATTGTTGGGAAAGCGGTACTTGTCTACTGGCCCACGGATCAGTGGAAATTCATTGATACGTACTCAAACACCTTTGCGCCCATCACGACAAAGCAGTAGCCTCTTCTTGCTCTCTGATGAGCCGCATCGGGAACAAGTGCTAACTGGCGCAGCATATGGGGTGGAGTGAATTTGAAAGAACGAAAGAATGGGCTTGAAATGAAAGATGTAGAAGGAAAGACAGCACGACAGCGAGCCGAGGGACAGACACAGGCAGCGAATCCCAAACGCACCGCCATCATCTACGGCCTGGGCATCGGCGTCATCGGTCTTATCATTAATATTGCGTGTGCGTTTGCCAGTTCGCCGATTCTGGAGCAGCAGAAGAATGTCCCGACCGCCAACGCGCTGACCTATATCGGTCTGGGACTGAGTTGTCTGCAAGTGATCCTCAATCTGGCGCTCTGCTTTATTGGCGGGTGGTTTATCGGCAAACGCTTTCTCAATGGACGGCTTGGCTTCTGGACAGGCAGCATCTCAACACTGCTCGTCTATATTGTCAGCACAGCGCTGAACTGGATTCCTGGCTACCCTGGAAATCAGTCAACGGTGTCGTCTCCAACAACCGAATCTCCTATTCCCGCACCGCTCGGCGGTATTCTGCTCCTCCTTATCGGAGTCTTTGTCGTATTTATTATTGGGGGCATTTTCGGGCAATGGGGATCAACCCGCGCCGCCTACAAGTATAGAGCCCAGTATGCCGCCGCAGAGGAAGAGGAGGCGGAGGAGGACTAAACCACAGAGAGGATCTGATAAAGGGTGAAGCGACTACACATTCGTGAAATTCTCGAAATCGTGGCGCTTGGTCTGCTGATCTTCGTAGGATTTCGCTTTATTTTACAAAGTTACCAGATCAACACGCCCGCGATGGAACCGGCACTGTCAACCAACACCTCGGTTCTGGTGAACAAGGTTGCGTATGTCTTTCGGGGGCCTGAACGCGGTGACGTTGTTGTCTTTCGCTACCCGCGCAACCCTGATATTGAGCTGATCGCTCGCGTTATCGGCCTCCCTGGCGATACCATTAAGGTGAATAGCCAGCAAATCTGGGTGAACGGCAAGGAACTGAAAGAGCCGTATGTGAAAGATGCAACGAACCCAATCGCTAAAACCTGGAAGGTTCCAGCAAATCAGTATTTTGTCATGGGGGATAACCGTTCGCTCAGCAATGATTCGCGTCGCTGGGATTTTCTCCCGAGCGGCTATATCGTCGGCAAGGCCGTCGTAGTCTACTGGCCCTTCTCCCAATGGCAGATTGTCAATTCGTACTCGGATACCTACCGCTAGACGAAAAAAGAAGCTCTATCGTTTTGAAGAGACGATAGAGCTTTTCTCTATTTGGCGTCGGTCTATTATGACTCAGTGATCTCAATCGAGTTGATCGCATCACCGGGCTGGCGGTCGAAGCGCGGGTCACGCTCGCGAATAGACTTCAGCACATCCATTCCCGTGGTCACTTTACCGAAGACAGCATGCTTGCCGTTCAGGTGCGGCTGTGGAGCATAGGTGATAAAGAACTGGCTACCATTGGTATTCTCTCCGGCATTTGCCATCGACAGAATACCGGCGCTATCATGCTTGAGCTCCAGAGCGCTCTTCTCGTCGTTAAATTGATATCCCGGGCCACCTGCACCGGTACCGGTCGGATCGCCGCCCTGAGCCATAAAACCACCAATAACACGATGGAACGTTGTTCCGTTATAGAAACCCTCGCGGGCCAGGAAGACAAAGTTATTGACGGTCACTGGCGCTTTATCAGCAAACAACTCAACCGTGATGTCCCCTTTGGCAGTATGGAAAATCGCCGTGTATTTCTTGCTCGGGTCAATCTGCATCGCTGGTGGAGCGCTGTATCGCTTTGCCACTATGAACCTCCTTTGACACTCCTCACGGCTCAAGCCGTGGGATTCTTCATTCAGCCAGCATGCTTGCAAGCCGCCGCTGTGCGACAACCCGTAGAGGCACGCTGTCCAGAAGGTTTGACGAGTTTCCCTCGTCGGTTCCCGCCTGCCCGCCGGTACCTGTTCGTGAAAACGAGTATCGCAGCAGGCGAGGTCTCCTGTCAAGCGATGTTCACGTTCTCCCCTCCCGAGGATGTAGATGCGCATGCATCCCCATAGCTTGAGCCAGGAGCCTTCTGGTGCTTTCAAGTAAAGAATGAATGCATTCACTTCTTCCGTACGCTCCCGACCAGGAGACCGGAAAGAAGCAATGCATTCATGCACAAATTTGTTCTATTGTACCACCGACCCCCTCAGGTTCAAAATCCTGGATCTGCTCATCACCAGATGGGGCCAGTCGATGAACACCGCTTACTTACTTGCAGGAACTACCACGACATGGTTAATCAGGTCTGGCGCAGGCTGCGGAGCATTCTCGTCATCAGGATTCGGTCCCTGAATGGCAAGGGCAACGTCCATACCCTTCACAATGCGCCCGAAGAGGTTGTATTCCTTCTGCAAGGCCTTACTGTTGTCGCTGGTATTGATGAAAAACTGGCTACCGCTGTTCTCTTTCTCGCCGCTCTTCTTTGCCATTGCCAGCGTTCCGGCGGTATACTCACTCTTCACCGTCTCTGCCGGGATCTTATATCCGGGATCACCAGTGCCATCGCCCTTAGGATCGCCAGTCTGAGCGATATGCATGGTGCCGGTCGTCAGCACGCGATGGAACTTGATACCATCATAGAACTTGTTCTGGGCCAGGAAGACAAAGTTGTTCACCGTCTCAGGAGCCCAGTCGGGACGCAATTCAACAACAATCAAGCCACGCTTGGTATTGATGCCTGCACAATACGTCTTGTTCTTATCAATGGTCATAGCAGGCGCCTTGTCATAACTATGCTTGATTTTAGCAAACTCTTCGTCGGAAGGGGCAGGTGAGCTATTCGTAATCTGCTTGACGATATCATCCTTCACGCAAACGGAATCGGTCATTGCCTTCTGTTGCTCAGCGGGCATATTCTTGACAGTCACGGTCGCAGTTGCCTGCGCGTTCGCCAGAATCGAGGCATCAGCCGTCGCGGTTGCGGTCGCGTTGGCCGCAGTCTCATCTTTCTTCGGCGCGGGCTGCGCAAAGGGACCCCAGTGGTTAAAATAGGCCAGGAAAGTGCCCACTGCGACCAGGATAATCAGCAGGCTGATAGTCGTCGCCCAGGGATACCGTGCCAACCCACGAGCGGGAGGCTTCTGGTTCGGTGTGCGCTTCTGTGCCGCCTTGATATCTTCTTTCTTTGGCGCTGGCGGCTCAGTGTGCAGCGCTCGTTGAATACGTGCTGCTCGCTTGGACAATGTTCGTTTCGTTGACTTAGGCATGAGTTCTTAGCGATGCTCCTTATTCTCATTCATGACTTTTCAGAATGCTTGCCATTCTTGATTGAGGGAAAAACCGCCAGGCAAAGCGGCAAATAAAAGAAAGGGCCATAGCAAAAGAAATACAGGAAGGAATGCAACACTCCCGGGCGCTCTCGGCTCACGCTCCTGCTCCCTGTTCATGAGCCAGCCTATTTTAACGCTCACTCCCGATGTCAGGCCGGGGAAAGCGGGATGTGGTGCATTTAGCCTTATATCCTGAAACTCTAATTCTTTGTGCTATAATAGCTTCCCTCCCTTATCGGGTCAAGTCCTTCCGCCTGGCCTGTTCCTTCTCTAGCATCTGAAAGCGCTCCTCAGGCCAGCTCGCATTTATTCAGATCTTCTCGAAAAGGCATCGCCTACAGTGTAGCATATTCACATCCAGAGAGCCCCTTTCAGGGGTAGCAAAGTCATCCAGACACATAGACATGATTTCTAATAGCCCAGGATTCCCCCTCTCGAAACAAGAGACAAGACCAATTTTGTCAGAAACAGACCAATTTTTGGTGGATAACTTTGTTGATAACTCTGTGGATAATTGGGGATAACCCTTCTATTACGGTGGATAACTGGTTGATAACTTCTTTTTCTCTCCCGTTTTTGTTCAAAATTCCCTCACAGCACGTCACTTATCCACACAGCAAAGAGCCAGGACCTATTTGATTTTACCGGCAATATTCGGTACACTTTTTTAGCACATAAGGTTTTTTGCTCGTCTGCATTCACAGAAACAACCAGATAAACCAGAAGAATTATAGAACAGACGTCACATATTTGAAAAAATGTGATATGATAAAGAAAAGAGAAAAGCCGCTTCATCTGAACTTTACTGCGTAGCCGGGCAAAACCAGTTCAACCATCGCCGCCCTCGCTCATCAGTAGCCAGAGGGCAAGCAGGCTCAAACCATTTCAGCTCACACGCGCCCTCTGCCGATTCGGACCGAATCGGTCAGGACTCTTTGCGCCTGTTCGCGCTGAAAGGTACCAATAATCTGACAGTAGATGCTGGAGTGGAGACGTGGAAAAACTGTTGCCACAGAACATCGAGGCTGAATGTGGCGTTCTTGGAAGTATCATTATCGATCCAGATGCCATCGTCCAGATAGCCGATTTCCTGCATCCGGAAGACTTCTACCGCGATGCACACCGGGTTATTTATAACGTGATCATGCGGCTTTACGAGCAGCAGGAACCGGCAGACTTTATTACCATCTGCGACGAACTGGAACGCCAGAACCAGCTAGAGGCCGTTGGCGGCCCCGGCTACATTACAGCGCTCGTCAATGAGGTACCAACCAGTGCCAATGTTGAGTATTACGCTCGCATTGTGCAACGCACCGCCATTTTACGCCGCCTGATTAGCGCAGCAGGACAGATCGCCGCAATCGCCTATGAGGAGAGCGACGCGGAGATTGCTCTCGATAAGGCAGAGAAATTGATCTTCGAGATCAGCCAGGGGCATACGCAGAACAATTTCGCGACGATCCGCGAAGTGCTTGACGAATATATGGACAAGCTGACGCAACTGCACGAGCGCCGGGGCAACATTGTCGGCGTCCCCACCGGCTTTACCGATCTGGATAGGCTGACCGGCGGCCTTCAGCGCTCGGACCTGATTATTCTCGCGGCACGTCCAGCAGTCGGGAAAACCAGTTTCGCGCTCAGTCTGGCCTATAATGCGGCTTCACGCTATCAACAAAACGTCGCGATCTTCAGCCTGGAAATGAGTAAAGAACAGCTTGTTCAGCGCTTTATTTCAATGGCTGCGGGCATCGATCAGCAGCGCCTGCGTACCGGTTGGATTGAGGATGAGGAGTGGGACCGCATTTTTGAGGCCATGAACAGGCTGGCCTCCCTCAACGTGTTTATTGATGATACCGCTGGCATCTCGACAATGGAGATGCGCAGTAAAGCCCGCCGTCTGATGGCTGAGCATGGCCTTGATCTGGTTGTTGTCGACTATCTACAGCTTATGCAGTCCGATATCGGTGGAAAGCGCAACGAGAACCGCGTGCAGGAAGTTTCTGAGATCAGCCGCAACCTGAAAGGGCTGGCCCGCGAACTCAATGTTCCAGTGCTGGCACTGGCGCAGCTCTCGCGTACCGTCGAGACACGTCAATCCAAGGTGCCTCAGCTTTCAGACCTGCGTGAATCGGGCTGTCTCACAGGCGAAACACAGGTCTATCTCCCGGATGAAGGCATCACCCGCCCGATTGAGCAACTGAGCGGGCAAAAAGGCTTCCGTGTCCTCGCTTTTAATCCAGAAACAGAGCTGCTAGAGCCACGGGAAGTCACCAATGCATTCTGTACTGGAGAGAAGCCGGTCTTCTGTCTACAGACACGCTCCGGACGCTCCATACGCGCAACCGGGAACCACAAATTCCTGACGCCCACTGGCTGGCGGCGACTCGATGAGCTTGCCCGCAATGACCGCATTGCGATTCCTCAAATGGCGCCAGGATCAGGCATCGACTGGGATACAGTCGTTACCATAGAACCAAACGGCCAGACAAAGGTCTATGATCTTACGGTTGAGGGATTGCACAATTTCACCGCAAATGACATCATCGTCCATAACAGCATTGAGCAGGACGCTGATATTGTTATGTTCATTTATCGCGACGAGGTCTATAATCCCGAGACCGAACGCAGGAATATCGCCGATATTATCGTCGCCAAACATAGAAATGGCCCGGTGGGAGATGTCAGTCTCTTCTTCCAGGCCAGCCAAACAAGATTTGCTGATCTTGAACTACAGCCACCTACAGAAGAAGGATAAGAAGTAAAGGTGGTAGAGCTTATGACTGGATTTGTCGGGTTTCCAAGTGGAAAGAATAATCCCTATATCCCAATACCTGAAGTCTTTTTCACGCAGGTATTGCCAGAAATCGAGGATATGGTGGAACTGAAGGTCACCCTTCACCTGTTCTGGATTCTGGCTCAAAAACGGGGAAACCCGCGTTGCATCAGTGACCGCGAACTACAGCATGATCAGGTCCTGCTGCATAGCCTGCGGCGCCGTGGCGATCCACGTCCGCCAGAAGAACGACTTCAGCAGGGATTAGAGCTTGCCGTTGCCCGCGGAACCCTGTTACGCGCTCATCTCCGCTTGATCAGTGAGGGAAGCGATCAGGCGGCAGTCATCTACTGGTATTTTTTTAACACGGCTCGTAGTCGGAAAGTTGTAGAAGAACTTCAAGGGGGTGAGATTGTGCCGGTTCGCATGCTCGATCAGGAGCAGCGAGTCCATACCGAGAGAGAAGAAACTGCTCTTTCAGTAGAAGAGTATGCTACATCTAGAGGTCTTGTTTCTCCATCAAATCAAGCGCTTACAGACGTTGAAGTTCATGTAGAACGACCGAATATATTCAGCTTATATGAACAAAATATTGGTCTCTTATCACCTATGGTTGCCGATGAACTCAAAGATGCAGCCACGCACTATCCACCGGGCTGGATTGAGCAGGCGTTTCGTGTGGCTGTCGAACAAAATAAACGAAAGTGGTCTTATATTCGCGCCATCTTGCGGCGCTGGGAAACGGAAGGCAGGCATTAAATGGAAAGCCTGAATAGTATTCTTGGACGAACACAGCGGCGTTTCACACAAATGGATCGCTCCCGCCAGCAGCACTCTCGACAGCAGGGCTCTGTCCGTGATTCCCTTTCAGAGCAGCGCGTTCGGCGGGGACAACATACATCGCAGCAGTACTCACAGCAGCGAATGCCGCCAATAGCACCCAAAACGCACTACACCTATCAGCAGGATGCTGATGTGCTGTATCAGGACGAGGAAGACTATCTTCCTCAGATGCCCTCCTCTACCAAAAATCGCAATACACGCTCTTATCCGCAACCCATCCAGAAGACCCGCCCGATACCCGATTATATTCCCGAGGAGAGCACTCCTCATTTGCAGGCTGATGTGGTAGATGAGTATAGCAA
>Ga0164243_10001761_pt1 | contig 36263 bp, 36 predicted proteins | sample OricompcompostOP_FD_108781 | JGI IMG/M metagenome (GOLD analysis project Ga0164243, IMG submission 108781) | Organic Plus compost microbial communities from Emeryville, California, USA - Original compost - Organic plus compost (OP) | ecosystem: Engineered > Solid waste > Mixed feedstock >...
GGACTTCGCCGTTGCGACGGCTCAGATCTCCAAGTGCGCAGACCTCGTCCCCGTCTTCACGGAACGCGCCGAGCGCCGCGCGCGCCTTGCGCGCGAAGCGGAGGCGGCCGGGCGTTCGGTCACCGCACGGGAGCACTACTTCCACGCCGCCCTTCTGTACGCGACCGCGGAGTGGTCCATCTGGGAGGACAGCCAGCAGCTCGTGGAGCTCGACGACCGGAAGAACGAGTGCTACGCGGCGTACGGGCGGCTGGCCGATCATCACGTGGAGCGCGTCGAGATCCCGTTCGGCGAGTCGTACATCCCTGCGTGGTTCCACCTTCCCGTGGGCTACAGCGGTGGGGCGATCCCGACGGTCATCGCGTGCGGCGGCATGGACGCGGCGAAGGAGCTGAACGTCAACATGTACGGCGACAAGCTCCTCGAACGCGGCTTCGCCGTCCTCTCGTTCGACGGCCCCGGGCAAGGAGAGGCACCGATCCGCGGTGTGAAGTTCACGCCGACGGCGTGGATCGACGCCGGCGACGTGATCATGGACTGGTGCCGCAGCAGGCCGGAGGTCGACAACGACCGCATCGTGGGCTTCGGGCTGTCCTTCGGGTCGTACTGGATGTCGCAGATCGCGGCGACGCAACCGGACCTGAAGGGGGCCGCTGTCGGCCTGGTCTGCCATGAGCCCGGCGGCCACATGATCTTCGAGATGGCGTCGCCGAGCTTCAAGGCGCGCTACATGTGGATGTCGGGGCTCGAATACGACGAGGCGGCGTTCGACGAGATGGCCAAAGAGATCGATCTTCGGCCGCTCATGCCCAAGATGCGGGTTCCGTGGCTGGTCGTGGCAGGCGACGAGGACGAGCTGTCGCCGATGCAGCACAGCTACGACCTCGTGCGCGACTGCGCGAGCCCGGCTGCGATGCTGGTCTATCAGCAGGGCCGTCACGCGCTTTCCCTTCCCACCCCGTCCGTCGCATCGGGGCCGAACTGGCTCACCTACAGCGCCGACTGGCTGCTCGATCGCGTCAACGGGGTGCCCGCCGAAGAGTACGTCGACTACGTCCCACCGTCGGGAATCGTCGAGCGACGGCCCCATCCGAAGGAGGCAGCGCGATGAACGCCGAAGCACTGATCCGGGCCGGCAAGCCGGCCGTCGTCACCATCGACATGCACCGAGGACACCTCGACCCGTCGGTCGCGACCATGCCGCTCGCGGCGGAGGCCGCGGAGCGGGTCACCGCGGCGAACGCGGTGCTCGTCGACGCGGCCAGGAAGCACGGCATCCCGGTCATCCACGTCGTGACGAGCTACCACGGGGTCGAGGAGATCGCATCCAACCCCTGGTGGTCGCGCGTCGCCGGGACGGACGCGACCCGCTCGAACGTCCTCAACCATCAGCTGCCCGGGAGCCCTGGGCTCGAGGTGATGCCGCAGCTGCTCGGCGAGGGCGACATCGTGCTCTTCGGCAAGAAGCGGTACGACTCGTTCGCGGCCACCGAGCTCGATCACGTCCTGCGCTCTCGCGGCATCGACACGCTGCTGCTGACCGGGGTGAACACGAACAGCTGCGTCCTGGCCACGACGGTGGCCGGAAACACGCGCGACTACTCCGTGGTGGTCGTCGAGGAGTGCGTGGACACGATGGATCCGTCGCTGCACGACGCCGCGCTGGCGGTGATCAGGCAGGCCTTCGGCTGGGTCGCGACGCTCGACGACGTGGTGTCCGCGCTGTGACGGCGTCGGTGAGGGTCGTCGACGTGCACTCGCACGTCATTCCGCCGGTGCTCGTGCAGTCGATGCGAGACGGGACCGCCCCGGACGGCATCACCATCGACGATCGGGAGTCCGGACCGTGGGTCGTTCACAGGCAGGGATATCAGTACCCGCTGCTCGGCGCGTTCAACGATGTCCAGGCGCGCCTCGCCGCGATGGACGAGGCCGGCGTGGATGTCGCACTCCTGTCCATCGCACCGCCGCTTTTCCTGTACTGGATCGAGCGGGAGAATGCACGGTCGGCCAGCGTCGCCATCAATGACGCCATCGCCGCGATGGTCCGGCAGGCACCCGACAGGTTCGCCGGCCTCGCCACTCTGCCGATGCAGGATCCGGACGCCTCTGTCGCCGAGCTGCGCCGCTGTGTCCAGGAGCTGGGGATGCGCGGCGCGCAGGTGGGCCCGCACATCGAGGGAGTCCCGTTGGATGACCCGTCCCTCCGGCCGGTCCTTCGGACGGCGGCCGAGCTTGGTGTCCCCCTCGTGGTGCATCCCTATTACGTCGGTTCGTCACCCGACCTCGACGACTTCTACCTCACGAACCTGCAGGGCAACCCCTGGCAGACGGCCGTGTGCGCGTCGCGGCTCATCTTCTCCGGGGTGCTGGACGAGCTTCCGGGCCTCGACATCGTGCTCGTCCACGGCGGCGGCCATCTGCCCTATCAGATCGGACGTCTCGACCACGGCCACTGTGTGCGGCCCGAGGCCAGGACGCCCGCCTCGGCGCCGAGCGCGTACCTCCGTCGCTTTCATTACGACAGCCTGACCCACAGCGCCGAATCGACGCGTTGGCTCGCCCAGCTCGTCGGCGCCGACCGGGTGGTCTACGGTTCCGACATGCCGTTCGACATGGCGGGCGGACCGCTCGACGACCAGCTCGCGGCAGTCACCGACGGCGGCGCGAGAGAGAGCATCGCCTGGCGCAACGCGGATCGCCTCTTCAAACTCGAGGGAGGAGCAGACCGTGCCTGAGATGCTCGACCTGCACATCGCGGGGCAGAAGGTCCCGTCGTCGGATGGGGCCCGATTCACGGTGACCAATCCGTACTCCGGCGAGCCCCTCTACGAGGTCGCCGCCGCGACGGGGGAGGACGTCGACCGTGCGGTCGCGGCTGCGCGCGAGTCGTTCGAGGATCACCGGTGGCGCGGGATGCCCGCGCGCGTGCGCGCCCGTGTGCTGAACCGTGCGGCGCAGTCGCTGAGCGAGCGCATCGATGAGCTGGCGCGCATCGAGTCCTTGCAGATCGGCCGCACCTACCGCGAGATGCGCGCGCAACTCCGGCGCCTCCCCGAGTGGCTCGAGTACTTCGGCGCCGTCGCACAGACGGCCGAAGGATCGAGTCCCGACTTCGGCGCAGGCCACCTCAATGTGGTGAGGCGTGTGCCGCTCGGAGCCGTCGCGCTGATCACGCCCTGGAATCATCCGCTGCTGATCACGATGAAGAAGCTCTCCGTCGCGCTCGCAGCCGGCAATTCGGTGGTCGTCAAGCCGAGCGAGCTCGGACCGGTGGTGCCGTCGATCCTCGTTGAGATCCTCGAGGAGGCCGGTGTGCCGGCGGGCGTCGTGAACGTGGTGCACGGGCTCGGCCGCGAGACCGGTAAGGCCTTGTCGGAGCATCCCGGACTCGCGAAGCTCGATGTCACGGGAGGAACCGACACCGGCCGCGCGATCGCAGCTCACGCCGGTCGCTCGCTCATCCCCGTGACCGCTGAGCTCGGCGGGAAGGCGCCGGTCGTCGTCTTCGACGACGTGGACATCGATCGGGCGGTTTCGGGTGCGCTGTTCGCCTCGTTCATCGCAACGGGGCAGACCTGCGTCCAAGGTTCGAGGGTGCTCATCCAATCGACGGTGTACGACGAGTTCGTCGCCCGATTCGTGGCGCGCACGCGCGCGCTGATTCTGGGGGACCCCATGGACCTCTCCACGCAGATCGGTCCCCTCGTCTCCGAGGCTCAGCGGCGGAAGACGGCCGAGGCCGTCGACGGAGCACGGGCGGACGGCGCGACGGTGCTGTGCGGGGGACGAGTGCCAGAGGGACCCGCCTTCGATCGGGGCTGGTTCTACGAGCCGACCATCGTCGCCGGCGTCACGGCCGAGCACTCCCTCTGGTACGAGGAGGTGTTCGGGCCGGTCGCCGTCGTGAGAGCGTTCGACGGCGAGGCCGACGCGATCGCTCAGGCGAACGATGCCCGCTTCGGCCTTGCGGGCTCGGTCTGGACCGGTGATGTCGCCAAGGCGTTGCGCGTCACCTCTGCCCTCGACATCGGCATCGTCTGGGTGAACGACCACCATCGGATCGATCCGTCGTCGCCGTGGGGCGGCTTCAAGGAGAGCGGGCTCGGATCCGAGAACGGACTCGACGCGTACCGCGCATACACTCAGGCCCAGAGCGTGATCGTGAACACCTCTGAGGAGAGCTTCGACTGGTTCGGCACCAGCGACGACCTCAGGTACTCGTGACAGCAGCCGGACGGTCCGGACAGACAGGCCGGACGGTCCGACAGATAGGAGAGAGATGCCCGAACTTGATCTTCTCGTCAGGGGTGGCACGATCGTCAGCCCCGACGGCCGCAGGAAAGCCGACATCGGTGTGAGCGACGGACGGATCGTGTCGATCGGTGGCTCCGATCTGAGCGCATCGGAGGTCGTCGATGCGAGCGGGATGCTCGTGCTGCCTGGCGGGGTCGACACCCACGTGCATCTGATGGATCCGGGCAGCACCGATCGCGAGGACTTCCCCTCAGGCACGAGCGCCGCGGCGGCATCCGGTGTCACGACGATCATCGAGCACACGCACAGTCGGCCGGTGCGCACCGTCGCCGACCTCGACGAGAAGGTCGCCTATCTGCGGGGGCGCTCGCACGTCGACTTCGGGCTGGCCGCCCACGCGTGGCCCGGTCGTGAGGACGATGTGGCTGCCCTGTGGGCGGCGGGAGTGTCGTTCTTCAAGGTCTTCACGTGCACAACGCACGGCGTTCCCGGACACAGCGCGGCGGCGCTGAAGAGCCACCTGGCTGCGACGGCCCTCGTCGGCGCCGTGAGCCTGCTCCACTGTGAGGACGAGTCGCTGACGGAGGCTGCCGAGGCGGTGCTGAAGGAGGAGGGCCGCACTGACTTCGGCCTCCTTCCGGAGTGGCGGAACCGGGATGCCGAACTCGTCGCGGCGGCCGTCGCCGCTCTTCTGGTGCGCAGGACCGCGGCCCGTGCGACCATCGCGCATGTGAGCAATCAGGAGGTCGCCGAGTACGTCGCGAGCGAGCGTCGGCGTGGCGCGCGGCTGGCGGCGGAGGCGTGTCCTCAGTATTTCCTCCTGCGTGAGGAAGACGTGCACGAGCATGGGACGCTACGCAAGTTCACGCCACCGGCTCGAGCCCGGACCGACGACGACGAGGCCCAGATGTGGCGCCTGCTTCGAGAGGGAACGCTCACCCATATGTCGAGCGATCACGCACCGGCGACGCTCGAGCAGAAGGCCGACGGTGACATCTGGTCGGTCCACTTCGGTCTCCCCGGCCTCGACAGCACCATGGCTATCCTGCTCGACGCCGCCGCGAGGGGGCACCTCGCGTACGAGGACGTCGCGCGCGTCTACAGTGAGGCGCCCGCGAAGACCTATGGACTCTGGCCCCGCAAGGGCCGTATCGCCATCGGAGCCGACGCCGACCTCGTCCTCGTCGAGCCCCGCGCAGTGCGGACGCTGCGCAATCAGGACGTGCACTCGAAGGCGCGCTGGACGCCATTCGATGGGCGTCAGGTGACCGGTCGCGTTCTGAAGACGTTCTCGAGGGGCAGGCTCGTCGCCGAAGAGGGCAGGGTCGTCGGGGAGCCCGCCGGCCGCTTCCTCCCTGGCGCGGGAGCCACGCAGCGGTAGGGTCGCCCCGAGACCTCAGCGGCCGGTCGCGATCTGCGGCGGGTCGGGCGGAAGGAGGTGCTCGACCCGGACGCCGAGCACCTCTGCGATCGAGATCAGCGTGCGGAGTCTCGGGTTGGCAGGGGTACCGGGATTCGATTCACCTCTCTCGAGCTTCTGATAGGTGAACGCGGCGATTCCAGCGGCGTGCGCGACGCGTTCCTGACTGAGGCCGAGCCGCAGCCGCTCTCTCTGAATGTTGACGCCGAGCTCGGTGGCGTATGCCTGCCATGCTTCTCGGTTCGGATCGTGAGTCACTCATCAACTCTGAGGGTTGTTGCGGTCGGACATTGCCATGTAAGCATGATAATGCTGGCGCGACCTCATGCAGGAGGGGCGGGGCACGCCGAGTCGGCGTCGACGAGTCGTAGTCGCCGGCCCACCTCTTCCATGAGGCGTCGCGCGCTCTCGAGCGAGACCTCGATCTGCTGCCCGGGTGATGCGCCGATGTAGACCCAGGTGTCCGGGTCACCATCGACATGCGACACGCCGATCTCGAACTCGAGAGCCTCGGCTCTTCGCACGAGCGCATGGCCGTCTACGTCGGTGGCGACGGCGACGACGGGCACCGACATCCCCGTGCCGAGATGGTGTCGTGGACTCACGTCGTCGGTCGAGTGATCGACCGTGCACCATGAGGGGCATTGCTCTGGTGGGCTCGTTGCGGCGCTTGGCATAGCAGTCTCCAGTCAAGGCTCCGGCGCGAGCATCGTCAGTATGGCAGCTGCCTCCGACACGCCCCGACGTTGCACCGAGACCATTTATACATGCTAATGTGTTAAGGGTACCAAGGGTGGTGCCGCTTCACGAGCCCGCAACGCTCACGCGTCCAGGTGCACCGTCGCCCCGGGCAGCGGGTGGGCGTCGCAGCTTCAGCGTTCGTGATCATCACCGACTGTTCACCGCGCGAAGAGGAGGTAGAGGATGAGCCGAGCGTGGTTCGCGCGAGCGCGCGGCGGAACTCGCATTCATGCGGGTGACGGTCGCGGAGGCGGGGCCGAGGCATGACGCGGAGAGCGTTGCTTCTCATCGACATGCAGAACGACTTCTGTGCGGTCGAGGGCGCACTCGGGCGTCGAGGTGAGGATCTCAGGTCCGTGCAGGACGCCGTCACCGTCGCCGGTCACCTCCTCGATGTGGCACGCCGAACGGACACGCTCAGGATCCTGGTCAGGGTGGTCCACGGCGGCCGTCTCGACGACGGCAGCTGGGGGTCGCGGCACCGGGGCCGAGGCGCATCGCATGCCGACCGCAAGGCGGTGGAGGGGGAGTGGGGCAGCGAGTTCTACCGGCTGTCTCCTCTCAGCGGCGACGTCGTTCTCACGAAGACGCGCTACTCGGCGTTCGTCGGCACTCCCCTCCGCCAGATCCTGCGCGGCGCCCGTGTCGACGAGGTGCTGCTCTGCGGAACGCAGACGGACGTCTGCGTCCTCACCACGGCATTCGACGCCATCCAGGAGGGGTACGACGTCTCCGTCGTAAGCGCGGCCGTCGGCTCGACCCGCCCGGCGCTCCACGAGGCAGCGCTCGAGATCGTCCGCAACCGCTGCGGCCCGGTGGTCGGCGTCGACGAGGCGATCAGCCTGATCGAGACGTCCGACTGACGACACCGTGCAGCCGGAAGGGCGACGACCGTCCAGACGGCACGGGCATCGCCGTACGACCGCGGCGGTGCACGCATCCGAGCGGCGCGCCACCCGAGCGAAACACACGACACGGAGGCAGGACACGAGGCACCACGTCCGCGACACAACGACAGTGAGGAATCACACATGACAGCATTCAGCAGCGCCCGTTCGGGCGTGCTCCCACTCATCGCGCTCTCAGCGGTCCTCCTGGGAGGATGCGCAGCGACACCGCACGCCGACGCGTCACCGGACGACGGAACCGCTCCGGTCGACACCCTGCGGATCGGATTCGCCTCTGACCCGGACTTCACCCAGATCGCCAACTACAAGTGGCTCGCCGATCTCGAGGACAGCGAGGGCATCACGGTCGAGGAATCGTACTTCACCTCGTCGCAGGACTCGTTCCGTGCGCTCGTCTCGGGAGAGCTCGACATGGCGTTCGGCACGTTGTCGTCCGGGATCGCGCTCGTGACACAGGGCGGCGATCCCATCAGCGCCATCGTGAGCGACATGAAAGCGCCGGACTACATCCTCGTCGCCGACGATGCGTTGGACGATCTGAAAGACCTCGAAGGCAAACGGCTGGGCATCTCGACACCGGGCGACATCAGCGACAGCCTCACGAAGGCGGTGCTGACCCGAGAGGGCGTCGACATCCAGAAGATCCAGTTCCTGCAGGTCGGCGGGACCAGTGCACGGATGGGCGGACTCGTGAGCGGGCAGATCGATGCTGGGCCGGCGCACGCGGCCGACGGTCTCGCTGCGATCGCCCAGGGCGGCCTCAAGAACCTGTACTCCTACGGCAACACCATCGGCGACTACCTCCAGCAGGTCGTGTTCGTGAACGACGACTGGGCCACCGCGCACGCGGACTTCGTGCAGGCCGCGGTGGACGGCTTCATCGAGAGCGTGCGATGGGCGGCCGCCAACAAGGACGAGTACATCGAGCTCGCGGCCGATTATGTCGAGGGGCTGGAGCCGGACGTCGCGTCAGAAGCGTACGACGTCTTCAGCGATGTCGGGATGTTCGCCGTGAACGGAGGCATGGACGAGAGCCTGCTGGAGAACACCGTCGCCATCGAGCAGGAGGTCGGTGCGCTCTCCGGCGAGGTGCCCGCGTCCTCGGAGTGGGCTGACACCCGGTTCGTCGAGCGCTATCTGGAGGAAAACGGTGAGCAGTAGGGATGCCACCGTGCGCGGAGCGACCGGGGCCAGCACGCGACCTCCCCTCGCTCCCGGTGACCGCGACGTCGACGCGTCACGCGGCCGAGACTCGGAGCGGGGAGCGCTGTCGATCGTGAACATCGCCAAGACCTACGGGGGCTCCGCGCGTCCCGTGCTCGACGGCATCCGCCTCGACATCGGTGCCGGGGAGTTCGTCAGCCTCATCGGTCCGAGCGGATGCGGCAAGACGACCCTGCTCAGGATCGTGGCCGGGCTGCTCCGGCCGTCCGAGGGAACCGTGGAGCTCGACGGCCGCCCCAGTCTCGAGCCGTCGAGGGAGAAGGGGGTCGTCTTCCAGCACTTCAACCTCTTCCCCTGGCGCAAGACCATCGCGAACACCGCATACGGGCCCGAGCTTCAGGGGGTGTCGCGGCCCGAACGGGAGGAGACCGCGAGGCGCTTCCTCGCAATGGTCGGCCTCAGCGGTTACGAGGAGCACTATCCGGCTCAGATCTCCGGGGGGATGAAGCAGCGCGTCGGAATTGCACGCGCGCTCGCGATCGAGCCCAAGGTGCTGCTGATGGATGAGCCGTTCGGTGCGCTCGACGCCCTGACGCGCGAGTACCTCCAACGGGAGCTCGAGCGGATCACGCGGAGCGAGCGGCTCACGACGCTCTTCGTGACGCACTCCCTCGACGAGGCGCTGTTCCTCTCCGATCGCATCGTCGTGATGGGAGCGCGGCCGGGCCGGGTCCTCGCGGTGTTCGATGTGCCGTTCGGGCGACCTCGAGCGCAGAACGACATCCGAAGCGATCCGTCGTACGCCGAGCTGCGCAAGCGGCTCTGGGACCTGCTCGAGGGCGAGCTCGCCAGGGCGGCGACAGAGGCGCCCGGACAGGAGACCGGCGCATGAGGAGGATGCGTGAGACCCGCCGTCGGGTCGGCGAGAACGTCCTGCTCGCCGGGTTCCTCGTCATCGTCCTTTCGGTGTGGGAGCTGGCCGGGCGGGGGAATCCGCGGGTCCTCTCCTATCCCTCGCAGATCGCGACCTCGGCGTGGGAGCTCATCGTCGTCGAGAACAAGGTCCTTCCGGCGCTCCTCGCCACCGTGGAGGGACTCGCCTACGGGTTCGTGATCGCCGCGGTGCTCGGCATCGTCGTCGGGTTCGCGATGGGACGCATCCGGCTCGTCGAACTGGTGCTGTATCCGTACGCGATCGCTCTGTATGCGACGCCGAGGATCGCGCTCGTCCCGTTGCTGGTCCTCTGGTTCGGGATCGACCTGGAGCTCCGGGTCGTGGTGGTCGTGCTCAGCGCCGTCTTCCCGATCATGATCAATACCTACAACGGGGCGCGACAGGTCGACCCGGCCTATTTGGATGCGGCAGCCGCCTTCGCCGCCACGCCGTGGCAGACGCTGAGGACCGTCGTGATGCCCGCATCAGTGCCCTATGTGTTCGCCGGCCTACGCGTGGGCATGGTGAGGGCATTGGTCGGTGTCGTGGTCGCCGAGATGACGGCATCCGTCGTCGGCACGGGGCGGCTGATCATCGAGCTCGGCGCGTTCTTCCAGACCGGGCGGCTGCTCGTCCCGGTGATGGTGCTCGGCGTCCTCGGGGTCGTCCTGAGCGTGGGCATGGCGAAGGCGCAGACCCTGGCGGCACCGTGGGCGATGAGGGAGGGACGGTGAACGATCAGCCGACGAACCCGGACCCAGGTGTGACGGCTCCGGTTGCGGTCCGCGCAGGCGGTCGCCGTCTGCTCTGGCGGCCTCCCGTCGTGTGGACGATCCGCGTGGTCGTGTTCGTCGTGATCGTCGTGGCCTGGGAGGCGTACGGGCACACCGTCAGCCGTTCCCTCTTCGCGCCGCCGAGTGCGATCGCCGTGGCAGTCTGGCGGCTCTTCGTGGAGCAGCAGGTGATGCTCCCGGCCCTCGCCATCAGCTTCGGGTCCCTCATAGCCGGCTTCGTCCCGGCGATCGTCGTCGGGGTCGTGGCGGGGCTGGTGATGGGCAGGGTGCGGATGATCGAGCGGCTGTTGACGCCGTACATCGTGTTCGTGTTCTCGATCCCGTACATCGCCCTCATCCCGCTGCTCGTGGTCTGGTTTGGCGTGGAGGGCCCACTGAGAGCTGTGCTCGTCTTCCTGGCGAGCGTGTTCCCGGTCCTCGTGAACACGATCGCCGGCGTCAAGGAGGTCGACAGGGATCTCATCGACGTGGCCGTCGCGAACTGCGCGACGAACCTCCAGCTCATTCGCACCGTCGTCCTCCCGTCGGCGCTCCCGTACATCTTCACAGGAGTGCAGGTTGCGCTCGGCCTCGCCCTCGTCGGGGTCATCGTCGCAGAGATGACGGCGGCCGTGACCGGCATCGGCGGCCTGATCATCACCTACGCCAATTTCTTCCAGACGGCCGAGATGTTCGTGCCGATCATCACGCTCATGATCGTGAGCGTGATGCTGAACCAGGCGATGCTGGCCGTGCAGGGCCGGCTGTCGCGGTGGCAGCGGTCGGGTGAGTGAGACGCGCTCTCGGCCCGGATCGGGTAAGGGATGGACGGGTCCGGGCCGGGGGCGTCAGCATGGCGGCGGCGTTTAGACTGGTCGGGTGAAGATCCTGGCCGCGATGTCCGGTGGAGTCGACTCCGCCGTCGCAGCCGCCCGCGCCGTGGACGCGGGACACGAGGTCGTCGGCGTGCACCTCGCATTGAGCCGCATGCCGGGCACTCTCCGCACGGGGAGCCGCGGCTGCTGCACCATCGAGGACTCGATGGATGCGCAGCGCGCGGCGAACGTCATCGGCATCCCCTACTACGTGTGGGACTTCTCCGAGCGGTTCAAGCTCGACGTGGTCGACGACTTCATCGCGGAGTACTCGGCCGGACGCACCCCCAACCCGTGCATGCGATGCAACGAGAAGATCAAGTTCGCGGCACTGCTCGAGAAGGCGCTCGACCTGGGGTTCGACGCGGTGTGCACGGGTCACTATGCGTCGATCGTGACGGACGCCGACGGCAATCGCGAGCTCCACCGGGCGAGCGCATGGGCGAAGGACCAGTCCTATGTGCTCGGGGTTCTCACGGCCGACCAGCTCGCGCACGCGATGTTCCCCCTCGGTGACACCCCGTCCAAGGCCGAGGTCCGGGCGGAGGCCGCCGAGCGTGGACTCAGCGTCGCGGCGAAGCCGGACAGTCACGACATCTGCTTCATCCCCGACGGCGACACTCGCGGGTGGCTTGCCGAGCGTGTCGGCGCCGAGCGCGGGCGGATAGTGGATCGTCAGGGCAACGTCGTCGGCTCGCACGACGGCGCAACGGCCTTCACCGTCGGCCAGCGTCGCGGGCTCAGCCTCGGGGTGCCGTCGCCGGACGGTCGTCCCCGTTTCGTCCTCGAGGTGAAGCCCCGGACCAACGAGGTCGTCGTCGGTCCCAAGGAGGCGCTCGCCACGGCCGAGATCGCCGGTTCCCGGTTCACCTGGGCTGGCCGGGCGCCCGAGGACGCCACGACGCCGTTCGAGTGCGACGTGCAGATCCGTGCTCACGCCGATCCGGCGCCGGCCGTCGCCGTCGTGCAGCGGAACCAGGACTCCGGCGCGGAGGAGCTCATGATCAGGCCCCACGCGCCGTTCGACGGCGTCGCGCCCGGGCAGACCGCTGTGGTCTACGTCGGCACCCGCGTCCTCGGGCAGTGCACCATCGACCGCACGGTGAGCGCGGTCCCCGTCGGCGCTTGACGTCCGACCGGCCCGTCCTCACGCCGAAGGTGCTCGTCTCTGGTCGAGGGTGGCCGGTGCTCGGGGCACTGTGGGTGATGAGCGGGCACCCTCGGCGGGTCGGGTCCGACCACTCGGGCCGGTCAGGGGTCTTCTCTAGACTGATGGCGTGGCAGAAACCCCGGTATCCAGCGAGCTCGAAGCGGCACGTGACGAGGCTCAGGCCCTGACCTCGCGCATCCTCGAGCTGCGCGACGCGTACTACCAGCGTGACGAGGTGCTCGTCTCAGACCAGGAGTACGACGCCCTGATGCGCCGGCTCGAGGACCTCGAGCACCTCTTCCCGGAGCTGCAGGGACAGGACAGTCCCACGCAGACCGTCGGGGGGCGGGCTCAGTCGCTCTTCGATCCGGTCGAGCACCTCGAGCGGATGCTCAGCCTCGACAACGTGTTCAGCATTGAGGAGTTCGAGGGCTGGGCGGCCAAGGTCGAGCGGGACGCGAGCCGTCACATCGACTGGCTCTGCGAGCTGAAGATCGATGGTCTCGCGCTCAACCTGCGCTATGAGTACGGTCGACTCGTATCGGCGGCGACTCGCGGCGACGGCGTCACCGGAGAGGATGTCACCGAGAACGTCGCGTACATCACGAGCATCCCGAGGCGACTGGCCGGGACGGGGCATCCGCCCGTCGTGGAAGTGAGGGGCGAGGTCTTCTTCCCGGTGGAGGCGTTCAGGGAGCTGAACGCCGCCCAGGCCGAGGCCGGCGAGCGGGTGTTCGCGAACCCGCGCAACGCGGCATCCGGCAGTCTGCGGCAGAAGGCCGAGAAGAAGACCCCCGCCGGAATGGCGCTCATGAGGAACCGGCTCAGCCGATTGAGGATGCTCGTCCATGGCATCGGTGCGTGGGGGAATCCACCCGTCGACAGCCAGTCGAAGGTGTACGAGCTGCTCACCGAGTGGGGTCTGCCGACCAGCACTCATTACCGCGTGGTGGGGTCCGTGAGCGAGGCGGCCGACTTCATCCGTTACTACGGAGAGCACCGTGACAGCGTCGAGCACGAGATCGACGGCGTCGTGGTCAAGGTCGACGAACTCGCCCTCCACGATGAGCTGGGAGCGACGAGCCGCGCGCCGCGCTGGGCGATCGCGTACAAGTACCCTCCTGAGCAGGTCAACACGAAGCTGCTCGACATCGTCGTGAGCGTGGGCCGAACCGGACGGGCGACGCCGTTCGCAGTGATGGAGAAGGTGCGCGTCGCCGGCAGCGAGGTCCGCCAGGCGACGCTCCACAACCAAGAGGTCGTGAAGGCCAAGGGTGTGCTCATCGGCGACACCGTGGTGCTGCGCAAGGCCGGAGACGTCATCCCGGAGGTGCTCGGCCCGGTGGTGGAGCTGCGGGACGGCAGCGAACGCGAGTTCGTCATGCCCGAGTTCTGCCCGGAATGCGGAACCAGGCTCGCTCCGGCGAAAGAGGGCGACATCGACCTCCGATGCCCGAACGCACGCAGCTGCCCCGCACAGGTCCGCGGCCGCGTGGAGCACATCGGCAGCCGCGGGGCGCTCGACATCGAGGCCCTCGGCGAGGTGGCGGCGGCTGCGCTCACCCAGCCGGACGTTCCGGAGACACCGCCGCTCGTCACGGAGGCACGCCTCTTCGACCTGGGCCTCGACGACCTGCTGCCGATCGAGGTCGTCGTCCGCGACGCCGAGACCGGGCTCGCGAAGCTCGAGGAGGACGGCACCGCACGGCGGCGGGCTCCCTTCCGGCGCAACCCGACCGCTGCCGAGAAGAAGGCGGGGCTGACGGGCCCTCAGCCGTCCGCGAGCGCGGTCACGCTGCTCGACGAGCTCGAGAAGGCGAAGACCAAGCCGCTGTGGCGTCTTCTGGTCAGTCTCAACATCCGTCACGTCGGACCAGTCGCCGCCCGCGCGCTCGCGACCTACTTCGGGTCGCTCGACGCGATCCGGTCCGCCGACCGCGATGAGCTCGCCGCCGTCGACGGTGTTGGAGGCATCATCGCCGACGCGCTCATCGACTGGTTCACCGTCGACTGGCACCAAGAGATCGTGAACGCGTGGGAACGCGCCGGCGTCCAGTTCTCGATTCCGGGGCATCCTGGGCCAGGCGCGGCGGCCCAGGCAGGAGGCGTCCTCTCGGGGCTCACCGTCGTGGCGACGGGGTCTCTCGAGGGGTACACGCGCGAGGGAGCACAGGAGGCGATCATCGCTGCCGGAGGCAAGGCGGCGTCGAGCGTCTCGAAGAAGACCGATTTCGTGGCGGCGGGCCCGGGCGCGGGGTCGAAACTGCAGAAGGCCGAGGAGCTGGGGCTGCGGATCATCGACGCCGCCCAGTTCAAGATCCTCGTCGAGCAGGGTCCCGCGGCGCTCGAGGAGGCAGGCTCGGCTCCCGCCGAGTAGCGGGCGCCCTGAACAGACAGTGAGCTCGCTCGGCACATCCAGCCGACACCGTCGCTCCATCGCACCTGGATGGCGCACGATACGCGTCGTCCGGCGGGCGCTCGTCGCGAGTCGCCGCGTGCCGGCCGCGGTCACGCCTCGAGAAGAGACTCCCGCACCTTCTTGCGCAGCACCTTGCCGATGAGGGATTTCGGCAGCTCATCCACGACGACGATGCGCCGCGGCACCTTGTATGGCGTCAGTTCACCGCGGGCCCACTCACGGATGGCGGCTTCGTCGATGACCGCGCCCGGTGCGGGCACCACCGCAGCCACCACGTCCTCGCCGGAATGCGGGCTCGGAAGCCCCACCACGGCGACGTCGTCGATCGACGGATGCTGGCGCAGCGCGTTCTCGACCTCCGTGGGCGCGACGTTGAAGCCCCCGGTGATGACCAGCTCCTTGATCCGGTCGACGATCGATACGAAGCCGTCGGCATCCATCGAGACGATGTCGCCCGTGCGGAACCAGCCGTCGATGAACACGGCGGCGGTCTCGTCGGGCTTGCGGTAGTAACCCTGGAACACCTGTGGGCCCCGCACGAGCAGCTCACCCTCCGTACCGATTCCGACGTCCCGGGCCGGATCCTCGGGATCGACGACGCGGATGTGCGTGCTCGGCATGGGTAGCCCCACCGTCCCCGCCTTCCGGTTGGGAGCGACGGGGTTCGCCATGAGGACAGGGGAGCACTCGCTGAGGCCGTATCCTTCGACGAGGTATCCGCCCGATGCCTCCTCGAAGGGAGCAACGAGCTCGTGCGGGAGCGCCATCGCGCCCGAGATCGCGATCCGGATGCCGTGCAGAGACTGACCCTTCTCCTCGGCGGCCTTGAGCAGACGCTCGGCGATCGGCGGAACCGCAGGGAGAAAGGTCGGCGGATGCTTGCGCATCGCCTTCAGCACGAGATCGGGGTCGAACCTCGGGAAGAGCACGAGCCTCGCCCCCATGCTCATGGCGAAGGTGAGGCAGAGCGTCAGGCCGTACGCGTGGAACATCGGCAGCACGGCATACACGACGCACGCGCCCTGTTCGATCGTCGGCACCCACGCGCGCGCCTGTGCGGCGTTGGAGAGCAGGTTGCCGTGGGTGAGGACGGCTCCCTTCGGTACCCCCGTCGTGCCCGAGGTGTACTGGAGGATCGCGACGTCGCCGGTCTCCGGCTTGACGTGCTCGGGGTCGAGCGGGTCAGAGCCGCTCAGACTGGACCACGCGATCGTGCCGCGCGTCCTGGTCGTGAGCGCCCGCCTCGACTCACGGGCCCTCGCGACGGGCAGGCGCAATGCGAGCCGCATCGACAGCGGCATCGCCTTCGTCACATCGACCGACACGAGTGTCTCGACCGCGACGTCCTCGGGGAACTCCTGGATCGTCGCGACGACTTTGTCCCACGCGATGGCGACGGTGGCGCCGTGATCTTCGAACTGGTGACGAAGCTCGCGGGGAGTGTAGAGCGGGTTGTGCTCGACGGCGATGGCGCCGAGGCGGAGGATCGCATAGAAGGCGACGATGTGCTGCGGGCAGTTCGGGAGGACGATGGCGACCGTGTCGCCCTGTCCCACACCCAGCCGGCGCAGCCCCTCCGCGACGCGGGCTATGGCATCCCGGAGCTCACGATAGGTAGTGGTCGCGCCGAAGAATTCCAGCGCGACGGCGTCCGGGTACCGGTCGGCGGACGCCTCGACGAGGTCGCCGAGTGAGCCGGTCTGTTCCTCGATCTCATGCGGGACGTCGGCCGCATAGCTGTCCAGCCACGGGCGATCACTGGTGTCGGTCACGGCCCCAGCCTATTCGGCCTCATCCCCTTTGCATGTGGCCCTTCCGGACGGGTGCGCCCGGCGTAAGGGGCACACCCGTCCGGAAAGGTCACCGGGGCCGTGCCGATAGAATGAGGCGATACCCCCGCAACCTGTGTGACGGAGACCCATGTCTGAAATTTCTGAGGAGCAGGTCGCGCATCTGGCGAATCTCGCCCGCATCGAGCTGACCGGCGACGAGATCGCCCGGCTGACGGGCGAGCTGGACCAGATCGTCGACAGCATCGCGAAGGTGCAGGAGGTGGCGACGCCGGAGGTGGTCGCCACGAGCCACCCGATCCCGCTGTCGAACGTGTACCGCCCCGACGTGGTGGGCGAGACGCTGACAGCCGAGCAAGCGCTGCAGAACGCCCCCGAGCAGGCCGACGGCCGATTCAAGGTCTCAGCAATCCTGGGAGAGGAACAGTAGTGGGTGACATCACACGCTTGTCCGCAGCCGCTCTCGCGGACAAGCTCTCGTCCGGTGAGGTCAGCGCGGTCGAGGCCACGCAGGCGCATCTGGACCGGATCGCGGCGGTCGACGGCGGCCTCAACGCCTTCCTGCACGTCTCCGATCACGCTCTTGACGTGGCGAAGAGCATCGATGAGCGACGTTCCGCTGGTGAGCGGCTCGGCCCGCTCGCCGGTGTCCCGCTCGCGATCAAGGACGTCCTCGTGACGACCGACATGCCCTCGACATCCGGAAGCCGCATCCTCGAAGGGTACATGTCCCCGTTCGACGCGACGGTCGTCGCCCGCTCGCGCGCGGCCGGGCTCGTTCCGCTCGGCAAGACGAACATGGACGAGTTCGCGATGGGCTCGTCGACTGAGCACTCCGCCTACGGACCGACCAGGAACCCCTGGGACCTCGAGCGCATCCCCGGCGGGTCAGGAGGCGGGTCTGCGGCGGCAGTGGCGGCATTCGAGGTCCCACTCGCGCTCGGCAGCGACACCGGCGGCTCGATCCGCCAGCCGGCTCACGTGACCGGGACCGTCGGGGTGAAGCCGACCTACGGCGCCGTCAGCCGGTATGGCGCGATCGCCCTGGCATCCTCCCTCGACCAGGTCGGACCGGTCAGCCGGACAGTGCTGGACGCCGGTCTTCTGCAGGATGTGATCCAGGGGCACGACCCGTTCGACTCGACATCCCTCACGGATGCGTGGCCCTCGATGGCCGATGCGGCTCGTGACGGCGCACGCGGTGATGTGCTGAAGGGGCTCAGGGTCGGCGTGGTCCGTGAGTTCACCGGGGACGGCTTCCAGCCCGGCGTGAAGAGCCGCTTCGACGAGGCTCTCGCGGTCCTCGCCCAGAACGGCGCCGAGATCGTGGAGGTGCAGGCCCCTCACTTCGAGTACGCCGTGGCCGCGTACTACCTCATCCTCCCGGCAGAGGCGTCGTCGAACCTCGCGAAGTACGACTCGGTGCGGTTCGGGATGCGCGTGACTCCCCCCGGCGGAGGCACCGTCGAGCAGGTCATGGCGGCGACCCGCGAGGCCGGTCTCGGCCCGGAGGTGAAGCGCCGCATCATCCTGGGGACCTATGCCCTGAGCGCGGGCTACTACGACGCCTACTACGGCAGTGCGCAGAAGGTGCGGACGCTCATCCAGCAGGACTTCGCGAACGCCTTCGAGAGGGCAGATGTCCTGGTGAGCCCGAGTGCGCCGACGACGGCGTTCAGGTTCGGTGAGAAGCTCGACGATCCGATGGCGATGTACCTCAACGACGTGACGACGATCCCGGCGAATCTCGCAGGGGTGCCGGGAATCAGCGTCCCGGTCGGCCTCGCTCCAGATGACGGACTGCCGGTGGGTATCCAGTTCATGGCCCCGGCGCGCGAGGACGCGCGGCTCTACCGCGTGGGCGCAGCTCTCGAGGCCCTGCTCGAACGGCAGTGGGGCGGGCCGCTGCTCTCGCAGGCGCCGACGCTGGAAGGAGCCAACTGATGGCCAAGGACGCACTGATGGACTTCGACAAGGCGCTGGAGCTCTTCGAGCCGGTGCTCGGTTTCGAGGTCCATGTCGAGCTCAACACGAAGACGAAGATGTTCTCGCACGCGCCGAACTCCTTCGGCGCACCGCCGAACACGCTCGTCACGCCGGTCTGCCTCGGTCTGCCGGGTGCGCTCCCGGTCGTGAACGAGCAGGCTGTGCGCTACTCGATCAGCCTCGGCCTGGCTCTCGGATGCGAGATCGCCCCGTCGTCACGGTTCGCGCGCAAGAACTACTTCTACCCTGACCTCGCGAAGAACTACCAGATCTCACAGTACGACGAGCCGATCGCCTTCGATGGCGCCGTGGAAGTGGAGCTGGAGGACGGCACCGTGCAGGTCGTCGAGATCGAGCGCGCGCACATGGAAGAGGACGCCGGCAAACTCACGCACGTCGGCGGCTCCACCGGTCGCATCCAGGGTGCCGAGTACTCACTGGTCGACTACAACCGTGCCGGAGTGCCGTTGGTCGAGATCGTCACTCGGCCCATCATGGGCGCTGAGAAGAACGCGCCCATGCTCGCCAAGGCATATGTCGCGACCATTCGCGACATCGTGATCGCGCTCGGCATCTCGGATGCCCGCATGGAGCGGGGCAACCTCCGTTGCGACGCGAATGTCTCGCTTCGTCCTCGCGGTCAGGAGAAGCTCGGAACGCGCACAGAGACGAAGAACGTGAACTCGCTCCGTTCGGTCGAGCGTGCCGTGCGCTACGAGATCCAGCGCCAGGCGGCGATTCTCGCGGCCGGCGGGACGGTGACCCAAGAGACGCGGCATTGGCATGAGGACACCGGGACGACCTCGGCCGGGCGCCCGAAGAGCGACGCCGACGACTACCGGTACTTCCCCGAGCCCGACCTTCTGCCGGTTCAGCCGTCGGAGGAGCTGATCAGTGAGCTCCGGGCGGCTCTGCCGGAACCGCCGGCGGCGCGTCGGCGCCGGCTCAAGGCCGAGTGGGGTTTCACCGACCTGGAGTTCCGCGACGTCGTGAACGCGGGGCTGCTCAACGAGGTGTCGGAGACGGTTGCGGCGGGGGCGACACCGGCCGCCGCGCGCAAGTGGTGGACGGGCGAGATCAGCCGCGTCGCGAACGCTCAGGGCACCGAGCCGTCGGCGCTCGTCTCGCCGGAGAACGTCGCCGCACTCGCTGCACTCGTCGATGGAGGCACCCTCACGGACAAGCTCGCGCGCCAGGTCCTGGAGGGTGTGATCGCCGGTGAGGGGACGCCGCAAGAGGTCGTGGACGCTCGTGGGCTCGCCGTGGTCTCGGACGACGGGGCGCTCATCTCCGCGATCGACGACGCCCTTGCGTCTCAGCCCGACGTGCTGGACAAGATCCGCGACGGCAAGGTGCAGGCCGCGGGCGCGATCATCGGAGCCGTGATGAAGGCGATGCGGGGCCAGGCCGACGCGGCACGGGTCCGTGAACTCGTCTTGGAGCGCGCAGGACAGTCCTGAGCCCGTGGGCGCGGTGCGTCGGGTGCACCGGCGCTCCGCTCCATTTTGAGGTGTCGGCTGCGCGCGGCACGCACATCCCGCGCGCGGCTCCGTTCAACGGAGCGCACGCGAGCGGTGGACGAGCCGTGCATGGCTGTCCGGCTGGGCTGTCAGCGGGCGATGGCACAATAGCCCTGTGAGCCGGCAGGATGGACGATCCAGGCTGGTGTCGGGCGACAACGTCGACGACACCGGTGCGAGCATCCTGCACATCGACATGGACGCCTTCTTCGCATCGGTGGAGCTGCTCGACCACCCGGAGCTTCGCGGAAAGCCGGTGATCATCGGGCACACCGCCGCTCGCGGTGTCGTCACGAGCGCGACGTATGAGGCGAGGAAGTACGGGGTCACCGCGGCGATGCCGGTCTCGAAGGCGATCAGGCTATGCCCGCACGCAACGATCCTCACACCGCACTTCGATCGGTACGTTGAATATTCCGCTCGGGTCATGCGAATCTTTTCTGAGACGACCCCTCTCGTCGAGAAGCTCAGCATCGACGAGGCGTTTCTCGACGTCTCGGGTGCCAGGCGGCTGCTGGGCAGCCCCGCTCAGATCGGCAGGATGCTCCGGGAGCGTGTCAGGCAGGAGACCGATCTCACTTGTTCGGTCGGAGTCGCGTCGACGAAGTTCGTCGCAAAGCTCGCGTCGAGCCTGGCCAAGCCAGACGGGTTGCTGGTCGTGCCCGTCGACCAGACTCTGGAGTTCTTGAGGCCGCTTCCAGTGCGGGCCCTGCCCGGTGTCGGAGGCCGCACTGAGGAGTCTCTCCGCCGGCTCGCACTGCACACCGTCGGCGACGTGGCAGACACCCCCGTTGATGTGCTGCGCAAGGCGCTCGGCGTCGCCACCGGCACACGGTTGCACGAGCTCGCCTGGGGTGTCGACGCCCGTCCCGTCGTAACCTCGACGGCGGAGAAGAGCATCGGCCACGAGATCACCTTCCAGACCGACATCGCCGACAGGGAGCGTCTGGCGCGGGTCGTCCTCCGCTTGGCCGACCAGGTGGCCGCGCGACTTCGGCACGGTGGGCTGTCGGCGCGAACCGTGTCGATCAAGGTCCGCTATGAGGACTTCACAACGGTGACGCGTTCGCGGACCCTGGCCGAGCCGAGCAGCGTGGGCAGACGGATCTATGAGGAAGCGCTGGACCTCCTACGCGAGCTCGGTGACGAATCACGCCCCGTGCGGCTCATCGGAGTGAGGGTTGAGCAGCTCGTGAGCGGTCCCCGGCAGGAGTCACTCTGGGACGCCGACGAGGAGTGGCGGGACGCGGAACGGACGATCGATGCTCTCCGCGACCGATTCGGAACAGAGGCGGTGCGTCCGGCCTCCCTGCTCGGAGAGAGCCCGCGCGACAACACCGGGCGCGTCCGCTGACCACACCGGCCGGCGGCATCGAGCGACGAGGGGACGATCCGATCCGGGACCCGGCCTTGGAGCGTGGTCGTCGCGCCGTTAGCGTTGACCCATGGACAAAGACAACCTGACACTGCAGCTCGCAGACAAGTTCAAGTCGGCCGGCGTCGGAATGACCTATGGGCAACCCGTCGAGGTCGACGGTCAGACGATCGTTCCGGTCGCGTTCGCCAGCTACGGCTTCGGCGCCGGAGAGGGCGAGGGCGAGGTGACCGCGTCGAATCACGGCTCGGGCGAAGGCGGTGGAGGCGGGGGATGCGCGATTCCACTCGGTGCCTACGTCAAGGGCCCTGAGGGGCTGCGCTTCGAACCGAACCTGGTGTCCCTGCTCGCCGTGAGCATCCCCTTCGTGTGGGTGCTCGGCAAGGCGCTGAGCGGCATCATCCGCGCGCTCAAGAAATAGTCCGGCGGTATACTGGCGTCACACGGGAGTCCGGTGAACCGGGCTGAGAGGAAGGTTCAGAACCTTCGACCGTCGAACCTGATCTGGATCATGCCAGCGCAGGGAGGCCGCTATCTCGAACCCGTGCCCTCACGAATTCACTTCATGAAAGGGGCACGTCAGTGTCAGCAGTATCGTCTTCGTCCACGTCCGTCGGCGCGCGGCGCCGGGATCGCCCCACCCTGCGGTGGCGCGTGGTCGACATCGTGGTCGCCAGTGTCATCGGTGTCGCCGCGGGGGTCATCTTCTGGGCGTGGGGCGTGGCCTGGGAGGGCATCAGTGGTCCGTTGAGCGCGTTGCTGCCCGGGGTGCAGGCATCCCTGGCGGCGATGTGGCTGTTCGCCGGTGTGCTCGGCGGTCTGATCATCCGGAAACCGGGCGCCGCGATCTACGTCGAGCTGGTCGCAGCCGTCGTCTCGGCCCTGATCGGCACCCAGTGGGGTCTTCTCACTCTCGAGTCGGGGATCGTCCAGGGGCTCGGTGCCGAGATCGTCTTCCTGATCGTGCTCTACCGGGTCTGGAGTCTTCCGATCGCCATGCTCGCTGGCGCGGCATCCGGTCTCGCCATGGCGATCAACGACCTCGTCCTCTGGTACGTCGGTTCAGGGCCGCAGTTCGCGGCGATCTATATCGTCTCCGCGATCGTTGGAGGCGCGCTGATCGCCGGCCTCCTCTCATGGCTCGCGGCCCGGGGGCTCGCCGCGACCGGAGTGCTGAGCAGGTTCGCCTCCGGTCGCGAGGTGACGGCACGGGTGTAGGGATGCTCGGCCGACCCGGCGCCGCCTCTCCGGCCGCGGTCTCGATCCGCGACTGGGGGTGGCGGCACGCTGTGCGCACCGCGTGGGCGGTCCGGCACCTCGACCTCTCGATCGCGCCGGGTGAGCGGGTGCTGCTGCTCGGGCCGTCCGGTGCGGGCAAGTCGACGCTCATCCACGCGCTCGCGGGAGTGCTCGGCGGTGACGACGAAGGCGAACAGGAGGGGGAGCTGCTGGTCGACGGCGACCCTCCGGCCCGCGTGCGCGGACGGTCGGGGCTCGTCCTTCAGGATCCGGACTCCCAGGTCATCCTCGCTCGTGTCGGCGACGAGGTCGCGTTTGGTTGCGAGAACATCGGTGTTCCACGCGCAGAGATCTGGCACCGGGTGCGCGCCGCCCTCCACGCCGTCGGTCTCGACCTTCCGCTCGGGCATCCGACGTCCCGGCTCTCGGGCGGTCAGAAGCAGCGTCTGGCCCTGGCCGGCGTGCTCGCGATGAGGCCCGGTCTGCTGCTGCTTGACGAGCCGACGGCGAATCTGGATCCGGCGGGTGTCGCCGAGGTCAGGGACGCCGTCGGGCGGGTTCTCGATCAGACCGGCGCGACACTCGTGGTGATCGAGCATCGGGTCTCGGTGTGGCTGCCGCTCATCGACCGGGTCATCGTCCTGGCTCCGGGCGGGGGGATCCTCGCCGACGGTTCCCCGGAGGCTGTCCTCGCGGATCGTGGCTCCGAGCTCGCGGAGGCGGGCGTATGGGTCCCCGGTCGCGCCCCGCAGGTGGCGCCGGCGCGCTCGATCCGGGCGTCGGGGAGGACGCTGCTCCATGCATCCGAGCTCTCGGTGTCTCGGCAGCAGGGTGTTCCGGTGCAGACGGGCCTGACCTTCTCGGTCCGTGAACGGGAGACGATGGCGATCACTGGGCCGAACGGTGCAGGGAAATCGACCCTGGCGTTGGCTATCGCCGGGCTTCTGAGGCCGGAAGCGGGATCGCTGAGAGCAGCGGACATCCTCCGTCAGGGCGCGGCGCCCGAGCCGTGGTCGTGGAGGTCGCGGGAGCTCCTCACCCGCATCGGCACGGTGTTCCAAGACCCGGAGCACCAGTTCCTCGCGTCGACGGTTCGAGCCGAGCTCGAAGTCGGCCCGCGGGCGCTCGGACTCCCTCCGGCAGAGACCCGTGCGCGCATCGACGACGTCCTCGCGCGTCTTCGGCTCACCGCGTTGGCCCGGGCGAACCCGTTCACTCTGTCCGGCGGAGAGAAGCGCCGTCTCTCGGTGGCGACCGCGCTCGTCACCCGGCCGCGGCTGCTCGTGCTCGACGAGCCGACCTTCGGTCAGGATGCTCGCACCTGGGCGGAGCTCGTGACGCTCCTCAGCGAGCTTCGTGAGGCGGGGACGTCGATCGTCGCCGTCAGCCACGACCGCGAGTTCGTGGACGCGCTGGCCGACGACGTCATGGAGCTTCATCCTGTGCGACCGGTCACGCTCGCGGAGGCGGGAACATGAGCGACACCGCGCCGCCCACCGCTGCCGTTGCCGTCTCGCGACCGCGGGTCAACCCCGTCACCAAGCTCTTCGCACCGATCCCGGCGACGGTCGCCCTGCTCCTGACGCTCGACTGGGTGTCAGCCGCGACAGCCCTGGCGTGCGGCTTGCTCCTGCTCGGTGCGACCGGGCTGCTGAACCGTTCGGCCTGGCTCCGGTCCGTGCCCGTGCTCATCGGCGCCCCACTCACCGGGCTGAGCATGGTGCTGTACGGGGCGCCATCCGGTACGACGTACTGGCGCTTCGGGCTGATCCACGTGACCGAGGGATCGGTGGAGATCGGGATCGCCACGTGTCTGCGCGTGCTCGCCATCGCGCTGCCAGCGGTCATCCTGTTCCTCAGCATCGACCCGACGGACCTCGCCGACGGCCTCGCTCAGATCGTCCGCCTGCCGGCGCGATTCGTCCTCGGCGCGCTCGCTGCCCTGAGGATGCTCAGTCTATTCGCCGACGACTGGCGTCAGCTCGAGCTCGCCAGGCGTGCACGAGGGGTCGCCGATCGAGGACGGGTCAAGCGGTTCTTCGGGCAGGCTCTCGCCCTTCTCGTGCTCTCCATCCGCCGGGGGAGCAAGCTGTCGACCGCGATGGAGGCTCGAGGGTTCGGAAGCGATGTCCGGCGTACGTGGGCGAGGGAGTCGAGCCTGGGCGGGGCGGATTTCGTGGTCGCGATCCTCGCTCTCCTCGTGGGTGTGATCATCGTGTCCGTGAGCGTTGCGACAGGAAGCTGGAACGTCGTTGTGGGCGCGTGAACGGGCACGCGAGGTGGCCGCAACACTGCGCGGGGAGGCCTCGGAGGTAGTCCTGATCGACGGCCCAAGCGGTGCGGGCAAGAGCACCTTCGCCACCGAGCTGCATGCCGGTTGGCGAGGGCCGGCAAGGCCGGTGCTGGTGAGGATGGACGACATCTATCCTGGATGGAACGGTCTCGACGAGGCGAGCAGGCACCTCCACGACGATCTCCTCGAGCCGCGCAGCAGGGGAGAGGCCGCGGGGTGGCGACGTCACGACTGGGTGCGGAACGCCCCCGCCGAGTGGCATCCGGTTGATCGGAGGCGGCCGCTGATCGTAGAGGGATGCGGCACGCTGTCTGCGTCCAACGCGAGACTGGCGACCCTGCGGATCTGGCTCGACGCGGACGACGCCCGCCGGAAGGAACGCGCGCTTGAGCGTGACGGTGGCGCCTTCGATGCGCACTGGGAGATGTGGGATCGGCAGTTCCAGGCGTTCGTCGAGCGCGAGAGGCCGCGGGACCTCGCCGACATCGTTCTCGCGATGGACCCGGTCAGCGGCTGACGGAGTCGATGAGCGCACCGATCACCGGAACAGGGTTCGCCAGGCGCCAGAGCGGTCCAGGGTCGGCGACCCGCTTGTCGGCGCGGATGCTGACGGGTGTCTGTTCCGAGCCGTCGTCGGCGGTGACGGTTCCGATCGTGCCTCCCGCGGTCGTCTCGGAGAACGGTGCGATGCTGGGGGTCAGCGTGAGCGGTGCCCGCACCCATCGGGGCCTCACGGACGAGGGGCCGGCGACGCCTTGCGCTGTGTCTCCCCACGCCGTCCTGATCGTCACGAGAGGAGTGCCCTCTGCGATGACAGGAGACATCGTGACGCCGGCCCTGGCGCTGGCCATGAGAGCTGTCACGTCGGTGTCGAGCGCGTCCCAGTCCGGCTCGCGGAGGATCGCGCCGAAGAAGCGGTATGGTTCTCCCTCCACCTCGACCGTCCCTCCGAACAGCAGGCAGAGACCGGCCGCGTCGGTATAGCTGAGCGAGATGCCGGTCACCCCCTGATCAGGGAGGTAGCTCGTGGTGTTCTCGATGCCCCTCCGGCTGGCGAGTCCGGTGACCGGCTCGGAGAGGAGAGACGCGATCGTCTCGTTGCTGAGCGCGATGGCGGCCAGTCGCGACAGATCCGATGCGGTTCCGACGTTCCCGTCGCCGAGCCCGGTGGCGTCGACGACGGTCGTCTGGGTCATCCCGTTCTGCCGCAGCCAGGCGTTCGCCGCCGCCACGTACCCGTCGACGCTCCCGAAGGACCAGCGCGCAAGGGTGTCGGCGTGATTGTTGCTCGACCCGAGGAGCAAAGCCTGCAGCATTCCGCGCAGGCTCCAGGCATCCTCGGTGTACACGGTGACCGTGCGCGCACCGGCCTTCTGATAGTCGAGGTACGAGAGGTAGTCGTCGCTGGTGATGGGAACCGTGACCCCGTCGGCCTCGGGGGCCAGTGGATGCTCGTCGAGGACCACCAGCGCTGTGATCGTCTTCGCGATGCCGGCGAGCGGAAGGGGCGCCGTGTCGCCCGCCACGGCGAACGGCGCGGCATCCGCTGTCTCGGTGACCGCACTGGCGCCGTGAGTCGGCATCGTCGGCGGGACGGGCGCTGTCGCCGGGCGCGGGGTATCGAGGACCGTGACCGCGGACGGGGGGAGGGGCCCGAGAAGCGTCGCCGGGCCGTATGCGCCGACCGCGAGGATCACGACGGTTCCGGCGGCGATACCGATGACGCGACCGACACCCATGACGCACCTCCGACTGCTGGACCGTCTCAGGTTAACCCGGCGTCCGCCGCGTGACGGTCAGCCCCAGCCGAGGTTGTGCAATTCCTCGTCGTCGATGCCGTAGAAATGCCCGATCTCGTGCACGAGCGTGATCCGCACCTGCTCGCGGAGCTCCTCTTCGTCGTCGACGATCGCGAGGAGCGGCTCGCGGTAGATGCTGATCACATCGGGCAGGTCGCCGTAGCCGTAGTGGCCGCGTTCGGTGAGCGCGACGCCGTGATACAGGCCGAGGAGGTCGAGCGAACCGTCCTCGGGTCGGTCGTCGATGACGATTGCGACGTTGTCGAGACCCTCGAGCATCTCCTCCGGCAGGGAGTCGAAGACATCGCCGACAAGCTCTTCGAATCGGTCGCCGTCGAGCTCGAGCATCCTGGCCTTCGTTGTGTGCGGTCGGCAGGGAAGAAGTGGGGTGAGTAACGGGGCTTGAACCCGCGACCTCCTGGACCACAACCAGGCGCTCTACCAGCTGAGCTATACCCACCATGCGCATCCGGTTCTCGCGAACCTGCGAATGCAACGAGGATGATTCTATTACACGTCAGAGCCGTACGCGTTCACGACGGCGACGGCTGCCGCCTTCGCCTCCTCTGAGGTCGGCCCGGGCGGAGGCACGAACGCCACCTGGCGGTAGTAGGCGAGTTCACGGATGGACTCGAGGATGTCTGCGAGCGCGCGGTGGCCGCCGTCTTTCGCCGGCGCATTGAAGTAGATGCGGGGATACCAGCGCCGGGAGAGCTCCTTGATCGACGACACATCGATGTTGCGGTAGTGAAGGTGGGCATCCAGACGCGGCATGTACTTGGTCAGGAAGGCCCGGTCGGTGCCGATGGAGTTGCCCGCGAGAGGGGCCTTCTGATCGGCGGGGACGTGCTTCAGGACGTACTCCAGCACCTTGTACTCGGCCTCTGCGACGTCGATACCCGAGGGGATCTCGTCGAGGAGACCGGACTCTCGGTGCATGTTGGTGACGAACTCGCCCATGTTCGCGAGCGCGGACGGGTCCGGCTTGATCACGATGTCGAGGCCCTCGTCGAGGGGCTTGAGGTCGAAGTCGGTCACGATCACCGCGATCTCGACGAGCTCGTCGACGTTCACGTCGAGCCCGGTCATCTCGCAGTCGATCCACACCATCCGGTCGCTGACAACGCTCATCCCACAATGCTAATGGCGCGCCATCCGCTCATCCGCCAGGGGCGTCACCGGCGGCGCCAACACGACGCCGTTGTGATGCGCCGGGACTCGTGAGGGCGGTGCGACGGGCTGGAGGTGAGGCCGCTTCGGCGAGCGTCCGTCACCGGCGGCCTTCCCGCGCAGTCTCCGAGCGACCCACGGCAGGGCGTGAGCACCAAGCCAGCTGTGGAATGGCAGGGATGCCGACTCTCGGTCGGCCAGGAGCCCGCTGACGCTCGCGACAGTGTCGGGGTGGACGCCGAGCGCGTTCGCCGAAAGGCGTGCGACCAGCGCGTGACCGCGAGGACTCAGGTGCACCCGGTCCTCAGAGCGCATGTCATGGCGTTGCAGAGCACGCGTGCCCCAGAGATCGATGATGTGAGCTCCGTGAGTCGCGGCGATCGTCCACACGTGGGAGTTGAAGATGGCGGCACGACCGCGCAACGGACGCATCACGGTGGCGAAATGCGGGTCGAAGGAGTTCGCCAGCAGGACCGTGCACCCGATCTTGCGCAGGGCGACGACGCCCTGCTCCAGGTTCGCCGCGAGCCGGTCTGGATCTGCGGCACGCCCGGTCAGGTCGTTGGCGCCGACCATGATCGACACGAGGTCGGCGTTCTGAGCGAGAGCGAGGGGGATCTGGTCGTCCACGACGTCTGCCACACGGCGGCTGCGAACCGCGAGATTGGCGTACGCGAACGGGTGGCCGGCGGCCGCCGCATGCGCGGCGAGGACGAGGGCGAGCCGGTCGGCCCAGCCGCGCCACGCATCCGGCATCGATGGTGAGATCGGGTCGCCCAGGCCCTCGGTGATCGAATCGCCCATTGCCACATATCGTGTCCAGATGCGTGCGTCCACGCTGCAAGTGTGCGATCCTGCCGATGGGGCCGATGATTCGGACGCGCCACCTTCACTCAGACGTCAGCCGATGTTCCCTGCTCATACACTTGCCTGCATGAACACGACACTCTCCGTTCTCCTCCTGGTCAACGCGGCCTTCAACGTCGTCGCCTGGCCCCGGTTCTGGGAACGGGTCAGGCGAGACGAGCGCGCACGGGATGCATCGGGACGGCCGACGCGGTTCCTGATCGTCCATGCCGTGCTCATCGGCGCCGCACTCGTCCTCGCTGTCATCTCTGCGATTGTCGGCGTGATCGGCCTCTTCGGCTGAGCTCCATGAATCTCCCGGGCGGACTGAGTTATCCTGGAAGTGCCCGCCTCCGTAGCTCAGGGGATAGAGCAGGAGCCTTCTAATCTCTTGGTCGCAGGTTCGAATCCTGCCGGGGGCACCCAACGCACGAGGCCCGAGCCGCCGCCCGAGAGGGCTGGGGCTCGGGCCTCGTCCGCGTTCGAGGCCGGCTCATGGGTCGGCCTCTGCCCGCTGATCGTGCGGCATGTCGAAGGCGTGAATGCTCGACGGACAGAGCTCCTCACAGCAGCCTGCCGGACCCGGCACCCGCAACGAGGGCGACCGCGATGACCACCGCGAGGCTGGCATCCAGCACCGCGCAGAACTCTGCGTACGGCCGGGCCACGACGGCGGGCCTGACATGGTGCCAGAGGTCCCATGCTGCATGGCCGATCAGCGCAAGAATCGCGAGGGCGCCGGCCAGCGGGACCGAGCCGATCGCCGCCACTGCGACCGCGCTCAGAGCGAACAGCAGGATGCCGAGCAGTTGCCGGCGGTTCTCGCGCGTGCGCCAGACGTGGTGCGCGCCTCCGATGACGACCAGTACCACGGAGGCTGCCCCGATGAGCACGATCGAGAGCCACGGAAGACCAAGCACACGTCCGATGCCGATGAGCGGCAAGGAGGCGGCGAAGCCGATCCACGCGCTGCCTGGCCGGGCGGTGACGGCGGCGAGGACGTAGATGCTCACGCAGACGAGGATGATCGCGGGGACGTTTCCCGCCGCGGACGCTCCGACGCCGCAGACGACGCCAAGGAGGGATGGCCACCAGCGGATGCCGGTGTCAGGGCGGGGCCCCCGCGGTGAGCGCTCGTTCGCCTGCTGCATGGCCGTCGCATCGGAGCCAGAAGCGCCCGGCTTCACGGTCGCGCCCGACGGTAGGTGATGTGGGTCACGAGGGATGCGACCCTGACCGAGACTCGCTCGAGGCGCTGCGGCGGGACGCCCTCGAAGACGCGCTCACCGGCGCTCAGGATGCAGGGAGTCACGTGCAGGCGCAGTTCGTCGAGAAGCCCGGCGGCGAGGAACTGGTTGACGGTGCGTGCGCCGCCCGCGATCGAGATGTTCCGGTTGCCGGCTTCAGCGCGGGCGAGTTCGAGCGCGGCGTCGATGCCGTCGGTCACGAAGTGGAAGACCGTGCCGCCGTCCATCTCGATCGGCTCGTGCGGGTAGTGCGTGAGCACGAAGACGGGATTGTGGTACGGCGGGTTCGGCCCCCACCAGCCTCGCCATTCGCGGTCCCATTCCCCGCGCACCGGGCCGAACATGTTGCGGCCCATGATGGTCGCGCCGGCATCGACGATGGCGTCGACCTCGGCCTTGTTCTCGTCAGCGGTGTCGAACATCCATCCGTGCAGCCAGTTCTCGTCGATGTCTCCGAACGGTGCCTCCTCCCGTTGATCCACTCCGGTGGCGAAGCCGTCTGCCGAAACGGAGATATCGCTGTAGACGATGCCCATGATGCGTTCCTCACTCTCGTCGTGGCCGGAGGTCGGCGGCGATGAACAAACCCCAGCCCCATACTGTGGCTGGGTCACACCCCTCATCCTCGCGGCGTTGGCCGACGAGATCAGCTGATCGACGGCACGGTGGCAGAAATTCTGGGATACCTGTCTGGCCTGCCGAGCACGAACCCTCTACGGTTGCCTCATGGCACACAGACAGGTGGTCGTGATCGGCTACGAAGACGCCGAACTGGTGGACATCGCTTCCGTGACGACGGCGTTCAGCCTGGCGAACAGGCTCGGGGCCAATCCGTCATATGAGGTTTCACTTGCCACCATCGGCGGCTCGGACATCCGCTGCGAAACGGGCCTGATCCTACGGGCCGGTGTCCCGCTTGAAACGGTTCGTGAGGTCGACACCCTGGTGGTCTCCGGCGGGGACGGGCATCGCCGCGCCGCAGCCAGCCGCGAGCTCACCGGTCACATCAAGCGGCTGGCAGGGCGATCGCGGCGGGTGTCGTCGGTGTGCACAGGTGCCACTCTGCTCGCCGAGGCGGGACTGCTCGACGGGCGCCGGGCGACCACCCACTGGCTGTATGCCGCGGAACTGGCCGCCGGCTACCCGGCCGTGCTGGTCGACGCCTCGCCTATCTTCGTCCGCGACGGGCACGTAGCGACCTCCGGCGGCGTCACCGCGTCGCTCGATCTCACCATGGCGTTCATCGAGGAGGATCACGGTGCGGAGCTTGCGAGATATGTGGCCATGGGCATGGTGGCCTACCTGCAGCGTCCTGGTAACCAGGCGCAGATGAGCATCTTCACGACAGCGCCGAACCCCGACAATCTCGTGGTTCGGCAGACCCTGAACCGCATCCTCACCCGCCCGGACGCCGACCTGAGCACCGAGACCCTGGCCGCGCTTGCACGGGTCAGCACGCGGCAGCTCACGCGGCTGTTCCATCAACACCTGGGCGAGCCTCCCGGCACGACGGTCCGCCGTATCCGCTTGGAGATCGGCGCACGCCTGACCGCGACGACGGAGTTGCCGCTGTCGCGCGTCGCCCGGCGCTGCGGCTTCCGGTCGGCGGAGACCTTCCGCCAGGCATTCGTCGCACAGTACGGTGTCAGCCCCCGCGTCTTCAGGGCCACGCAGACACGCACCCGATCGGCGGCTGGCGTCAGCGATTGAGCTGGAGTCGCGCCCAGCTCGTGCAGGTGAGGACCCCGAGGATCACGCCGAGGGCGAGCGTGAGGCTCAGCTGAACCGGATCGGCGCCGGTGCCGTTGCTGATGGCCCAGAGGGCGGGGGCGGCCAGGGGCATCCATCCTCCGGCGCCGGCAAGGACTCCGACCTGCGCGATGACGACGAGTGCGATGGCGCCTCCGACGGCGGCGAGCAGGGAGCGTGCGATCGACGCGATCCAGGCGACGGGGGTGGCGACCACGGCGGTGAGTACTCCGAGGACAACCTGCCTGCCGAAGGCGGCCCAGACGTCGGGCGAGGGCCATCCGTAGCCGAGGGTGAGACCGAGGACGAGGGTGCCGAGTGCGAGCGCGACGCTGATGGCAACGCTCCACGCCGCGTAGACGGTGAGCTTGGCGAGGGCGATGCGGGCGCGCGTGATCGGCAGGGCGAAGAGCCCGGTGATGGTGCCGTCGCTGAACTCTCGGGCGAAGATCCAGGAGAGCACGACGCCGAAGCCGAGCAGACCCCCGGCCGAGGCGATCTGCGCTGCGGCCGTGAGGAGCCCGCCCCAGTCCAGCGCCGCAGCGATGCCGGCCTTGGCGGTCAGTGCCGGATCCCCGGCCGCCAGCGCCGCGGTGATCCCGGCCAGCAGCGCGAGCGTCCCCAGGATGAGCGCGAGGGAGCCGATCATCCCGACGGGGGAGCGGACGAGCTTGATGGTCTCGACGCGGATCGCGGCCTTCACAGCGGAACACCCTCGGTTGCCGCGCGGAGTTCGTCGTCCTGGCGGATGCGCTCGAAGAAGGCGTGCTCCAGGTCGGTCCCGGTGCTGTCGAGCTCGCCGATCAGCCGTCCGGCGTTCATCAGCAGCACCCGGTCGGCGATCCGGGCCACCTCGTCCAGGTGGTGGCTGCTCACCAGGATCGCCGCACCGTGCTCTGCTCGCCGGGTGAGCTGATCACGCAGCATGATCACAGACGCCGGGTCGAGAGAGTTGCTCGGCTCGTCGAGCACGATAAGATCGGGGTCGTGCTGGAGGGCGGCAGCAAGCCCGGTACGCTGCCGATTCCCCAGTGACAGGCGGCGGAATCGGCGATCCGCCACGCCTTGCAGCCGCCACGCTTCCAGCGAATCCAGGACGAGGCGGCGAGGGTCCGCGCCGTGCAGCAGACAGGCGATGTGCAAGTTCTCCCGCACCGTCAGCTCCGGATAGGCCAGCGGCACCTCGATCAACGCCCCGACCGCCGCCCATGACGCCGAGGGCAGCGTTGTGAGAGGTCGGTCGAACACTCGCACGGTCCCCTCCCGTGGGCGGAGCATTCCCAGGGCGAGCCGCATCAGCGTCGTCTTGCCGGCGCCGTTCAGTCCGATGAGAGCCACGATCTCGCCTGGCGCCACCCGGAATGTCAGGTGCTCCACCCCCGCACCGCCCGGAAAACGCACGGTGACATCGTCGAAGTCGAGCACGTCACGCGCCTCCCAGAGTGTCCAGGGCGCGCTCAAGCACGTCGTCGATGGAGGCGTCCTCTTCCCTGGCCCACTCGAGCAACGCCGCACTGAGGCCGGCGACCACCGCCGTCGCCGCAACCTTCGACTCGACCGCGCCTACCCCTCGTTCCGTCAGCGCTTCAGTGAGGGCGGAGACGGTCGCCGCGCTGTTCCGCTCCATCGCGCCGTGCAGCGCTGCCGTTTCCGCCACGATTCTCAGCCGTGGACGCAACGAGCTGACACTCTCTCGGTCGACATCGCGCCACGCCTGCCGAACACCCTCGGCCACGGCGCGCATCGGCGCCTCATCGCGGGGGCGGGAACGGATGGCATCCGCCATCAGTGGATCGAACGGATCGTCGAGCAGAAGCGCTTCCTTGGAGGCGAAATGCCGGAACAGCGTCATCTCGCTCACTCCGGCCCGAGCAGCGACCTCGGCCGTACCGGTCGTGTCATACCCGTGCTCCGCGAACAGCTCCAAGGCTGCCCTCCTCAACGCCTCATGTGTCCGCATCCAACGCGTCATTCTTAAATGTTAGTCACTAACATCCGAGAACGGAAACCGGCGAGCCGCGCGAACGAAGACGGTCGTGGCTTTGTTAGTAGTTACTTACTACTAACATGAGGGCCATGGGAAAACGGATGAGCGGGGACGCACGGCGAACGCGGGTGCTGGGGATCGCCGCGCGCGAGTTCGCCGAGCACGGGCTCCACGGTGCCTCCATCGAGGCGATCGCGCGCGAGGCCGGGATCACTCAGGCATACATCTTCCGGATGTTCGGCACCAAGAAGGCGTTGTTCCTGCAGCTCGTCGGAGCGGCGTTCGAACGGTTCAGCGATGGCATGGCGGAAGCCGCGGGAACGGCGATGGGCCGGGAGGCGCTCGCGTCGATGGGTCGTGCCTACTACGAGCTGCTGGCCGACCGGACGACGCTGCTGCTGCAGTTGCAGGGAATGGCCGCTTGCGGAGACGACGAGGTGCAGGCATTCGTCCGCGCACGCTTCGCGACGTTGTGGACGGTGGTCGCGGCCCACAGCGGGCTCGATGCGGTCACGGTGAAATCGTTCCTGGCGTTCGGGATGCTGCTGAACGCTGGTGCCGCGCTCGGCGTCGAGGACATCGACGAGCCGTGGGCCGACGGCGTGCGCACTCGCATCAGACCGGGTCTGTTCGACCACATCACGGCGGAGACGAACCGATGACGGTGCGGGAGACACGAGCGCGCGCCCTGGGTCCAGGGCTCGTCGCGGTGGCGCTGCTCTCGGCCGTGATCGGCAGCGTGGGGGCTCCGCTCATCACGTCCGTCGCTACCGGCTTCGGCGTGTCTCTCGCCGCAGCCCAATGGACGCTGACGGTGACGCTCTTCAGCGGCGCGATCACCGCGCCGCTGCTGGGGCGACTCGGAGCTGGCCAGCACCGCCGTCCGACGATGTTGGCGACGCTCGCCCTGGTGGCGCTCGGAGGCGCCGTCGCCGCACTCCCGTTGCCGTTCGCGGCTCTTCTCATCGGCCGCGGCTTGCAAGGGCTCGGGCTCGGCGTGGCTCCGCTCCTGATGAGCGTCGCCCGCGATCGCCTGTCAGAGCAGCGCGCGACCTCGGTGATCGCGACGATCTCGGTCGCCTCTACTGTCGGCATCGGCGTCGGCTACCCGCTGATCGGGCTCCTCGACCAGCTCGCCGGCCTCCGCGCCGCGTACGGTCTGGGGTTGGCGCTCTCCCTGGCGGCTCTCTGGATTGCGTGGCGGGTGATCCCGAGCGATCCGCCGGGAGCATCGGTCCGAATCGACGTCGCGGGCGCCATCCTCTTGGCGGTGGGCATCTTCGGTGTGCTGCTGGTCATCGCGCAGCCAGAGGTGTGGCGGCTTCCGATAGCGGGGGCCGGGGTGCTCGTCCTCGCCGGCATCGCGCTCACGGGATGGATGGCCGTCGAGCGGCGTGTGCCGTCACCGCTGGTGGATCCGCGCCAACTGACGGTGCCGAACGTGTTGCGCGCGAACGTTGCGATGCTGCTCGCCGGCGCCGGTATGTACCTGCTGTTCAGTCTGCTGACGCGCTTCCTGCAGACGCCGGCGGGCGCCGGCTATGGGTTCGCGCTTCCCGGTCTCGCCGCCGGGGCCGCCCTCATTCCATTCTCTGTGCTCGGCTTCGTCGCAGGCAGACTCGCGCCCCGAATCCTCGCGCGCGCGTCAGCAGAGTGGGCCTATATCGGAGCGGTGGTGGCGGTCGCGGTGTCAGCGGGCGTCTTCGCATTGGGCAGAGACTCGCTGCTCGCCGTGTTGGCGGCGATGGCTGTGCTCGGCGCGGGTGTGGGAGGCGTATCCGCACTCATGCCGCAGCTCGTTCTCACCGGCGTTCAGCGGGCGGAGACCGCGAGCGTCCTGTCGATCAATCAGATCGTCCGCAGCATCGGGTTCAGCATGGGCAGTGCCTTGGCCGGCTTGCTCCTCGCCTCCTCGACACCATCGGGCGCGCTCCTGCCGGATCGGGACGGATACGCCCTCGCGGCCCTGTGGGCCGGGCCGCTCCTGCTGGCGAGCATCGTGCCGGTGCTCACGCTGCGCGGACACCGGGCGCGATAGCGGACGACGACGTGACGCCCGCTATCGCGGCCCTCACCGGTGTCACGGGCGACGGGACGCGAGACTCATGGCACCCTGTAGCCGGCGGCACGGAAGAGCTCGTACCACTCCGCGCGAGTGAGCGGGAGGTCCGACCCACTGGCGGCGGCGGTGACTCGCTCGGGAGTCGTCGTGCCGAGTACGACCTGCATCTGCGCCGGATGACGCGTGATCCACGCGACGGCGATCGCCTCTCCGGGAACGCCGTACTTCTCCGACAGTCGGGCGATCACGGCGTTGAGCTCGGGGTAACGGTCCGAGCCGAGGAACGGACCGTCGAAGAAGCCCGCCTGGAACGGTGACCACGCCTGGATCGTGATGTCGTTCAGGCGGCAGTAGTCGAGGATGCCGTCGTCACGCACGATCGACTGGTCGAGACCTTGCATGTTCGCCGCGATGCCTTGCGCGATCATCGGTGCGTGCGTGATGGACAGCTGCAACTGGTTCGCGACGATGGGCTGCGTCACCTGCGTGCGCAGCAGATCGATCTGACGCGGAGTCTGATTAGAGACGCCGAACGCGCGGACCTTCCCTGCGGCGGACA
>Ga0164243_10001762_pt1 | contig 36259 bp, 49 predicted proteins | sample OricompcompostOP_FD_108781 | JGI IMG/M metagenome (GOLD analysis project Ga0164243, IMG submission 108781) | Organic Plus compost microbial communities from Emeryville, California, USA - Original compost - Organic plus compost (OP) | ecosystem: Engineered > Solid waste > Mixed feedstock >...
CCGGTGATCAGAGTATCGTTGACGTAACTACGAGTAGGCTGAGCCCGGTAGTTCTCCGAGAATTCTACCGACTTGATCATGCTCGGGAAGAACACGTTGCAGGACGGCGGGATGCTGAAAAGCATCTGCGGCTTGACGAAGTAGTTTGCCAGGCGCAGCGGCTCCTTGTGTGCCTTGTCCGGCTGACTTGGAGGAGTGTCCGAAGTACCGATCACAGTTCCGTCGGAAAGACGAACCCGGTAACACGGCGCTGTAGGCAGCATGGCCAGCTCGCAGTAGACGACGCCCAACACGTGCTCTAGGACATCGTACACGCTACCGGTGCCGCCAACAGTAGCCGCCAAATTCTCCTGGATCGTACTGAGGGCGAAGTCCGCTTGAACTGCCTTGAAGATAGGGAACACCCCCGCGCTGTCATCCGCCTCGTCTTCGAACACAGGGAGGGCGATGAACCGGTTGATGAAGTTCCGCTTTCGCACCAAACGTGCGAAGAAGTTCGCCGCCGGCAGAGTCCTGTGTTCGGGGGGTAGATCGGAGGACAGGAGGCCGCGGAGCACGTTGTAGACGAGCTCATACGGGCGATCAATGTCGGCAGGGGGCTTCTTCGAGCCCGACAGTAAGCCCTTCTTGAACAAGGAGAAGGGGTAGAACGCCCCCGGCTGCGAGACGTTGTTGGCGTTGAAGCCCGGCGTGGTGGCCGCCCCGACGGCCGCCTCGACGGTGTTCATGAAGAAGAAGTAGAGCTCCTTGAACACGGTGATGTCCGCGACCGCGTCAAATGACATTGATCTTCCGGAAGGGGAGTTCCGATAAGACCACCCGAGAATCTCGCCCTCAAAAAGAAGGCGATAAGCGGGTTTATCCGGGTCGAGCGTGGTGTCGAGGTAAAAGATCACAACCTCAATACGGTCTTCGGACCCTAGGCGCTGGAGTAACCTATGCGGTGCAAAACTGAGCGTCGCAGAAGGAATCGTACCGACGCCGTAGTCGACCACGACGCTCGGACAGGGGATCTCGATTCCGTTCATGTACACCAGCCAGGCGCCCTGGTGAAAGGCACCCGGCGAATAAGGCTCGGTCGACAAGGTTTACTCCTGATCGCTTAGTAGAAGCGCCGCCAGAAGAAGAACAGCGCACATCGCCGCCACACGGTGCACGAACGAGGGGCTCTCCATATGCTCTTGCAGCAAGTCCGTGTACTGCCGCGGAGCCCCGAGGAGGTGTAGTTCCGCGAAGGCGCGTTGAGCGTAGGGCCGAAGCAGGCGCAGGCGCGCGTCCATCGTCACGACCCGGTTCTGCCACGGGAGGTGTTTGGCGTAGGCGGGAAGCGCGCCTACCAGATCGCGGAACACCGCACGCAGTTCCGACTTGTGGGCAAAGCCTACGACGGCCTGGGCAGCAGCATAGTCACCTCCGGCGGTGACCGCGGTGTCCATCACCAACCGGCGCAGCTCGTCGAGCGCCTCGTACCCCAGCCCTCCAGCAAGACGCTTTACCGCTTTATCGATCAACCGCACAGGGATCTGTGGCGGTTTGATGTCAGGTTCTTCGAAAGGATCGCCCAGACCAAAGGCGAGCGCATTTGCAAGGTACGCCACAGCCGGACTCCTTTACGCGGTGCGGGCGGAAAGCTTCCCAGCCACGGACGTCTGACCCGAAGCAGGAGGAACCATGGTCGTTCGGACCGGTCGCACACGAGTACGGAGTCCGTCCGTGTCGAACGGGAGAAGATCGCTCGGCGCAAATACCTCACTCAACGATACGATCCCGTCGCTGTCGTTAGGTAGGATCGTGATGCTCTTCACGAGAAACGCGAAGCCGAAAGGTACGTTGACTTCGTTTTCTGCATCGAGACCCCAGTCGAGACCCATGTACGTCCCGCTTACGACCACGCCGTCGTAACGAAGACGCGCCACCTTTTGACGTCTAGCGAGCTGCGTCCCGCGGAGAATGTCGCGGTAGAGGCGGACCATCTTCATGGCCTGGTCATCCTGGATGCTGTTTACCAGGAACCCTGTGTAGTTGAAGATCGGCGCCCCCTGCCCAAAGAAGTAGGCGACGTAGTTGTCCGAGAGGAGCTCGACGACCTCCGTCTTCTCCTTGAGGCTGTGCTGCGCCCGGGTAAGCTGGAAGTCGACGAAACCGGCGCCACCGTTGGCCCCTCCTGTCGCCAGGTTCGTCCCTGCGAGCACGCGCGCCAACGGTTCGGAGCGGGGGTCCGCGGCGGCCACGGAGTCGACGAAGCGCTGGTACTCCTGGGGACCAACCTGCACAAACAGGCGTGCGAGGGTCTCCCGGAAGTCGTACTCCCGCGGCCCCGTGTTTCGTGCGTACTTCGGGGTTACCCCGATCTCCTTACCATACATTCCGATTGGCGGGCGTACGTTAGCCCCGCTGCTGAGGCGCTGATCTTCCTCGAAAACAACCCCAGGAAGGATGCCGGGGAACGTGGCCATCTGACCTCCAGTTTACCGCGTAATGAACGTCACGGGCACCACCTCGTCCTCCTGGACGGGGAGTACACCCTCCTCGTTCACGACCATGCGAGCCCGCTGTAACAAGCTCGGCAGTCGGACCTCGGCTACCGTTCCCTGGCGCCGGTTACGAATGACGGCCCCATTCACCATGCCGACGACGTTGATCGCGGTGGGGATGAGGAGAGTTGTCTTTGCCATCAGTCCGACTCCACGCCAAGAGTTGTGTCAGGGCTGAGGCGCCCGAGGTACTTGGCAGCCTTGAGCAGGTCCAGCGAAGCCTTCTGGAAGGTATCCACCGCCTGAGGAAAATTGCCCTTCATCTCTGCTGCGAGCGACGCGACATCGTCTCGCTGCTTGTCGATATTGACGTCGTCCGCGGTGATGTCGTTGGAGCTGGTGCGGTCCTTCGTCGTGGCGGATCCAGAAGCATCCGCGAGGCCCTCGAACTCCGAGGCGATACGTTCCCGTTCCGATTCAGTCGTAGCGCTCGCGAACTCGTCTGCGAGGCTCTTCGCTTTACCTGTGAGACCCGCACGCAGATCGTCGTCGCTGGTCAACCGAGTAAGCGCGCTGTAACCGCCCTGCGTCATCATCGTGTCGACCATCGACGAGTCTGCGACACCCTTGAACATCTGGGTAGCGCCGGAGCGGCGATTTACCGCCCGCAGACGCCCGAGGTGCATCGCGCGCGCCTTCTTGAAGGTAGCCGTGAGCTCGTCGTTCGACTTACCGCGAAGGCCCTGTGCAGCTTTGCGCATCAGGTTGGGGTCGAGCTTTTTCGTCTTCTTCGCCACCTTCAACGCCTGGTCGATCAGCTTAGACTGCTCTTCCGCCGGGATCGAATTCAGGTAGTCCAGGTAACGACGATGACCTTCTTCAGTAGGGTCTCCGAGCAGCGTAGCGAGAACTGCAACACGCGGATCGTCGTGTATACCGAACAGGTCGCTCATCAGGTCGCGGCGCCCGCCGTTACCGATCTCCGAGTCGAACCACCCGTTTTCTCCGAAGATCATATTTGCGGCGTTGTCACCGACCTTTTCAAGGGCGCTGTTCTCCATGCGGAAGTACTCGTCGTTTCCGCCGGAGAGGTTTACGGCCTTGAAAAAGTTGGCGCCGACGTCCCCTGCCATTGCTTCGGCCATGCGGCCGGAAAGGACGTCCATCTCCTGCATAGTAACCGAAGAGGGGTCTACGCCCGCTTCGACAGCGGCTTCGCGCAAGAGTCGCTGGCGAACCTCGGAGGTGGTACCTTTCTCTTCGAATCCGACGGCGTTCTGCAACGAACTGCCGCGTTCGCGAGCGGCCCGTGCGAGCTTTCCGGCGTAGATGTTGGCCAGGCGCCGCGCGTTGGCGGCACCTCCCACGCGCTTGCCCACGCCCGCCAGAGTCTGATCCTGCTCAGTCACAGATGCTGCCAACCCGCGAGCAATGCTCCAGCTGCTTGCCTGCCGGCTAGCGAGCTCACGCCCCTGCGCATCTGGGTCGATCAAGCCGCCGCCGAGGAGGCTTGTTACGCGCATGGCGGTAGAGGCACCTATGACACTATTCCACCCGCCCCGCACGCGGTTGAGCTCGTACATCGTGGAGGCATCTCCGCCCATGAGCTCCTTGATCCGCCCGTAGGCGCGGGTCCTGCCGTAGTCGATCCCACCAACAGTCATCAGGGATTCGGTACCGTCGAGGTCCCCCATCGCGCTGCGGTACGCCGCACGAAACGTGTCCATGTCGGCGGAGGACACCCCGTCCGCGAGCCTCTGCTCTCGCGCGTCACGTGCGAAGAGACGGCGCGACATCCTCCGTGCGCGCCCCTCGCTAGATCCGAACGCGTCCTCAGCAGCCTCGGTCCAGAAACCAGCAATATGCTCAGCAGCGTTCCGCCCCCGTCGCCCGAGGCCCGACCAACCCTGTAGCGACGAGCGTACGAGCCCGCCAAAAAAGCCGTCCCGATCCGCAGCCACATCGAGGAAACCAGGCGAATCGAGCGCGCCCTGGGCGCGGTTTGTACTGCTAAGATCACGCCGCTGCACTTCGAGCTGGCGCTGAATGTTTCGGAAGGTCTCGGGGCTGTTCGCCTCACCCATCAGCTGCAACGCAGAGTGAGCGTCCATACCCATCGCCGACGCGGCCGTGACGAATCCGCCGGGGCCAGAGAGTCCCAGCGTCTTCTGTGTGTTCAGTACCTGCCGCATCTTCATCGCCTTCAGGCCCACGGGCCCGAGCGCGCGTCCGAGCTGATCTTGCAGCTCTCCCTGTTGTGCGAGGAACATGCCGAGCGCACCCGCACCGTGCTGACCCACCGCGGCGAGAAGGTTGTTCGCACCCATGGAGGCCAGCCCGCTCACACCAACGTCGCCGCGGAGGAGGGCGCCGACGTTGCCTGCATTGAGACCGAAGGTACCGCCCGGCCCGGCGTTCGACATTGCAGCGGCCATCATCGGCTGTCGGAGGAACGCCGCCGAGGACTCCATGTCCCGCTGAGCAATGCCCGAAACCCCGCCCAGCATGGCCAGCTGCTGCGTTGTGAAGGCGTTGGACGCCACCGCCTGGCGCGCCATGCCGTAGGCGCCCGCGCCCACCTGCACACCCAGGCCCGCCGAGAGTCCTTGCTGCTGGAAGACCATGGCGCCCTGGAGGGCACCGCTATCCATGAGGGAGCTGACGTTCGTGCCGGCCATCCGGGCAAACAGCCGGGCGTCCCGTGTGAACTGCATGGACTCGTTGATCGACAGACCCATGCTGCGCATCTTGCCGAGCTGACGGACGGCTTCGACGACGTCCGGCTCGTTGGCCAGCTGCATGAAGTTCTTCACCGCCTTAGCGACGTGAATCAAGCGGGAGCGGAGCGCCTCGCTCCCCTGCGCCATGTCGAGCAAACCGTTCTCGCCAGCGGAGCCGGCGATACGGGTAAGGTCCTGGATCGAGAAGGACCCGCCCGTCTCCTTGCGGAATCCCGAGCGCCAGCCCACGTCCTCGACGAGGCGACCGAGGTGCGCCGCGCCAGGCATCCCGAGGCCGCGGCCAGTAACATCGAGCTCCGAACCGCCGACCACGAACCCCTGCGAGATGCTGCGAAGCTGCTGCGCGCGCATGGCGGTTGAGCGGAAGGGGCTCGCGTGGTCGATGATGTGCTGTGCCGTTTCGCCGAGCCCGCCTGCTTCCGACCCGATAAACCCGCCGGCGAAGCCAACCGCGCTTCCGATGAGCGCACCGTACCGCCCGCCCAGACGCGCACCGGCGTAGGCCCCGACACCCGCGCCGAGCGAGCCGTACAGGTAGTCTGTCGCTCCCCGGGCCACCACGCCAGGGGCCGCCAACGCCGCCGCCGTGAGCTGCTGCCCTCGCTGGGCGGCCATCGCGGACCCGTACTCAAACGGCGTGCTGAAGTGCGGGCTGACCGGGTGCGGCGTGAACGGCGTCGGGATGATGGGGAACTGGGGCACCGGCGGTACGGTCGGTACCGGCGCCTGGGGAAACGGGCGAAAGATGCCCATGCCCGGAGGGGTCATCATCATCGGGGAGGGCATCATCCCCGTGTTGAACCCACCGTACCCACCCATGCCCGCGAGGCCCTGGGCTACATACGGGTTGAACTGCTGGGCCTGGATGCCCGCCATGTTCGCGCGGTACTGGTGGGCAAAGGCGCCGATGCTGTCAAATCCCCCCGGGTCCGTCCCGTAGGCGCTGGGCCGCGTGAGCATGGCCGCCTGAATCGTATTGACCGCCGCCGCCTGTGACCGGAGGGCCACCTCCTGGGAGACCTCGCCAGGCGTCCGCACCTGCGGCGTCGGGGTCGGCGTACCGAGGGGGCTGAAGTCACTCTGCGCGAGGAGCCCCATCTGCGCCTGCATCACGTTCAGGTCGTTCGGCATTACCGCCTCCTGCGCCGCGACCTCCCTGGCTGAGGAAGGTCTTCGTCCTTGACTGTCAGCGCCTCGACCTTCTCGAGGAGCTTCTCGTCCCGTTTCTGCCGACGAGCCCGGGCCTCAACCTTCCGCCGCGACACCCCAATCATAGACGGGCGGTACTTCGACTGATGCAGCTCCTGCGCATAGTCGTCAAGCATAGCCTGCAAGCGCTCAGGAGCCACGCCGAGAGCGCCTCCGATGAGCTCCGCAAATAGGCGCGTCTGTGCCTGCTTCTCGTTCCGCTCGCGGCGGACCAGCTCGCGCAGCACCTGGTCTTGGAGCGAGCCCCGGGGCGGCAGCGATACACCCCGGAGCTTCAGGGTGGCCCGCTCCAGCCCGCCCCGGGCGGCTAGAAATTTTCAGGCGCACCTTCGCTGAAGATCACCATGATCTTCTGGTCGAACTTTGCGAGCTCCCTGGAGAGCAGGGAGAAGAGCGGACCAGGGAACTTCACGATCTTCTTGAGAAGCGCCTCGAACTGCTCTTCGGTATCGTGAGGGAACTTCTCCCCGTTCCACTCGAAGAGAGACGCAGCCAAGTTGTATCGTGTGATCATCTCCTCCTGGCTGAGCTTCATCGTCGGACGACGGAATTCCAACGCGTCCTGAAGACGAATGTGATCTTCGTATGTACGGGTCCGGAGGCGCGCCCGCTTCCCGCGAAGGTAGACGTATTCCTCGTAGTAGCCCTTGTCGAGAACCGCGTCGAGAATACCGATCGCCTCGGCCCGGTCGATCCCGGCTTCCTTGATGAGCCGCTCCCAGCGCTCACCGGGGGAGAGCTTCTCCCAGGGAACCTCCTCGTCCTCCGTCGGCTGCTGCGTCGCCTGCTGCCTCTCGACCTCGGCAGTCACCTCGACCGCAGAGGGGCTGGGGACGCCGACGGTACGTTCCGAATTGTGGGGGATACCGCGGAAATTTCCGATCTGCATGCGCTCACTCATAAGGACGACCTCGTGATGCGGGGGGTTTCCTTGGTACAAGGAACTGGCGCGCAGTTTACGTCGTAAACGATCCACTGCCTAGCGGTCTTTGCCGCGGTCGAGTGCAGTCGAAGGTTGACGAGATAAACACGGTCGGAGTATACCCGACCCCCAACAGAAAAGGACCATCACTATGCGTTGCACGGGGTGTGGTTTTACAGTCCCCCACACGAAAGCGCCCGCCAACCACAGCTGCAATGCGTGCGGGCAGGCGCTCCAGATCGATAGCGACGACCTCCTCATGCACGGCTACGGCGCCCCTGGGCGCGAGATGCGCATGGGGCAGGTTCAGATGGGCCGCCTCGTAGAAAGCGTGATCAAAGATAATGTCATGGCCGTCATCGAGGGGCCGGTAGGCAGTGGCAAGAGCGATGGGTACGGCGTTCCCGCGGTCCTCTCCGGGAAGCGTGTCGTCATCAGTACCGCCAAGAAGCAGCTCCAGCACCAGATCTCTCGCAAGGACATCCCCCTCATCGGTGAGCGCATCGGCAAGCACGTACAGGTCGCTCTGCTGAAGGGAAAGTCGAACTACGCCTGCCGTGTCAAAGCCGTAGACGTACCGGCAGAGAGCCGCGACAGCTTCATCGCCTGGCTCCTCGAGTCGGAGTACGGCGACCTCTCGGACTACCCGGGCAAGCGTCCGTTCTTTTGGAACGATGTGACCGCCGAGGACTGCATCGGTTCGCGGTGCAAGTTCGCCAGCAAGTGCGGGTACTGGAAAGCGAAGCAGCAGATCAAGTCAGCCCAGGTCATCGTCGCCAACCACCACGTCGTGGCCTTCGACCTTCGTTTCGGGCCGAAGAAGATGCTCGGGGACTACAACGTCCTCATCATCGACGAGGCGCATCAGGCTCCAGATGCTTTCCGCGGCGCCTACGCGCTCTCGGTAACACCTTACAGCGTAAAACGCATCCTACGTCAGATCGACAACGCCGGGCTCAGTACGGGCCTCGAGAAAACGCTCGAGAACGCGTGGAAGCGGATGTTCGAGCTCATCGAGGACCAAGACGGCGAGGTACCCAAGGACCCGTTCGGTGCGGAAGGCGACGACGCGATCAACCTCCTCAAGGATCTGACTGCCATCGTCAAGAAGGAGATGGCGGAAGCCGGCGGGATCCCTGATGGCGACATGGAAGAAGATGACGCCGGCAGCGACTCCGGGAAGGTCGACTGGGACGTCGTCGCCAAGCTGGAGATGCTCAAGAAAGCAGTGGAGCGTCCTCTCGCGGCGTTGCAGGAGGCCAGAGACCCCAGCGACAACACCGTAATCTTTATCACGACATCCGAGCGCAACATGAAGAGCGTTACGGTGTCGCCGATCTCAGTTGGACCGATGGTAGGTCCGAAGCTTCAGATGGTCGACTCGGTGATTGTGACGAGCGCGACTATCGCGGTGAACAACAGTTTCGATCACATCAAGCGCCAGCTCGGCCTCGACTGGAAACCTCCGGCCACTCCTCTCCCGCAGGTTCCGCAGGGCCCGGTGTCGCCCACGCAGGCGGCGGCCATGGCCTCGCCGGTTCAGAAGGCGAAGGAAATCCGGGAGCTCATCCTGGAGACGCCGTTCGACTACAACAAGCAGGCGGCTCTCTACACGCCCACGCACATCCCACTGCCCGTCGGCCCCACCGGGGATGCCCAGGCCCGAGACCGCTACCTGAGCGCGCTCACCACCGAGTGTATGCGGCTCATCCGTGCCTCCGACGGCAACGCTTTCGTTCTCTTCACGTCGAGCCTCGACCTGAAGGAAGTGCACGAGCGCATGCTGGTGGAGGACATCGATAACCAGATCATTCCGCAGGGTGACGACGCCGAGGCAGCTTTCCGGGAATTCATGAAGACGCCGCGCAGTGTGATCTTCGGACTCAAGAGCTTCTGGGAGGGTGTCGATGTCGTAGGCGAAAAGCTTCGCCTCGTCATCATCACCAAGCTTCCCTTCCCGCTGGTCAGCGACCCTGTCATCCAAGCACGATCCCGTCAGATGATGCAGCAGGCCGCGGCGCGAGGCATCTCCGAGCAGACGGCACGGTCGTCTGTTTTCCAGGGGCTACAGATCCCCCAGATGCTCACAGACCTCCGGCAGGGGGCTGGACGCTTGATCCGGTCGAAGACCGACGAGGGCCTCCTCGCAATCCTCGACGGGCGGGTGTGGACCGGGTCGAACCAGAGGGCTCCTGTCACCGGGCAGGCGTCGTATCTCGGGTACGGTAAGCTCGTCGTAGACTCGATTGGGTTCAGCCAGCGCACCAGCAAGTTCGAACTCGCAGACGCATACCTGAGAAAGATCCGCCGCAACGCAATGAAGAAGGCCGCAAATGGCTAAGTCTCGCCTCAAGGTGGTGCGTAATCCCGAAGAACTCGAAGCCCTCAAGAAGACCCTGAAGGCGCTTCGCGATATGTACGGATACACACAAGCTCACGTAGCCGCAGAGCTTGGGATCTCTCGTTCGCAGTACACCGCCATCGAGACCGGACGCTCTTCGCTTAGTTACGATCACCTGTGTAGCCTGGCAAAGCTCTACTTGTTGCCGAGTTGGCCAGTCGACGGGGTTTAGCTGAAATGCCGAGGGTACCCGGGACACGAGTGATCTTCTGTAGGTGTGGCCGCCGCGTAGTCGGCAAACCTAACGAGCAGGTCACGTGTCCCGGGTGCTTGCGGGCTTTGCGAATTCCAAGGGAGAGGGTGGATGGAAGCAAGCCTGATCGTCGCGGTTGACGTTACTGGCGTCAATGCAGCTGCGGGGCCGATAACAGCGGGCGCTGTTATTTACCCGGTAAATGCGGTGGAGCCCGCTTTCAAGATCCCTGGCAACCCCTCCCCGGTGTACTTTCTGTCGACTCCCGACAGGATCCCGGCGGGGTACAGAGTGCCAGTGCGCGACTACGTATTGAAAAGCGCCCATTGCCGCGCCAGCACGAATGTCGAGGCGTGGCGGGTGTCGTCCTACGGTGTAAAGCTAGCCTCAGCGGAGGCGATGGCTTTGGCGGTAGCTCGAGTGGTAGAACGCCACATCCACCACTCCGACGACCCACACGCTATGCGTGACCAGATGCGGGCGGGGCTCGTGCATGTCTACATGCGCCAGGCGACCAAGCTACCGGAGCACCTCGTGCACCCGATGCTCAGACAGTTTACGTCGATGGAAGACTGGCGGGTAGGTGCCGCCAAGGTGTATGCTCGCGTCGCTCATGCGCAGGAGATGGAGCGTATCGCGGACATCCACCCTGCCTACGGTTTCCACGAGAACCACGGCAGAATGTCCCCCGGGCACGAGCGGGCTTTGAGACGTAACGGGGTCACTACATTTCATCGGCCGAATCACCCTGCGGTTCGGCGCGTCTTGCAGCGGGGATAGCGATGGCCAGCCGCCTCTACCAGCGCGTACCAACCAACCAGTGCGCGAAGTGTCTGAAGTCGTTTCAGCCGGGGGATCGCGTGACGATGTTCTTCATCGTCCACAGCGCGGGGAAGAACCCGAACAATCCGCGCGAGCTCGGCGCGACGCTGGGTGAGGAATTCGAGCTTGGGCATGTCGACTGTACGAACCCGCAGCTCGCCGCCGCAGTCCTCATCGGAGGCTGACCGTGAAGCCGAACAAGCCAGGTATCTTCGATCCGTGGCGCCAGGAAGCGCCGGAACCTCCGCCGGTGCCCAGGGGAGCGCCGCAGCTGTCGGATCCAGACGAAGGTGAGCCCCCTCTGCACTGTGTGCAGTACAAGGGCAAGACCGCCGGCGTCAACGTGTGGCTCGAAGGTGCCGACTGGGATCCCGAGGACGCGAAGATCGAGGGGCGGGACGTACTCATCAAGGTAGTCACGGAGCTGGAGCAGCACGAGGATCTCCGGGCGCGCCTGCACATGCGTGGCGTCAATACCGGAGGCTTCTTCTCCCCGAACGGGATGAGCCTACGGATCGTCGGAACCGACGGTCGGTGCATGTGCTTCGAATCGGTGACTGACCCTGTGTTCGCGATCCAGAAGCTGGCACTGGCACTTCGCGAGGTGCAGGGGCTCAAGGGCTCACCTGCCCCCGCCACCCTCGAGAAGCACCGCGTCAAGCCCTTCGTATTCTGAGGAGCGTATGGACAAGATCACGATTCCCGATGGCCACGGCGGTTGGACCGAAGTCCCCGCGCAGCGCATGGGCGGAAAGACCAAGGCCGACGAGAAGAAGCAGGCCGAGGGTGCCGGGCAGCAGTTCATCCACGAGGCCGGCGAGCTCACCGAGCGTCTGGCCAAGTTTGCCCACTTGCACTGCAAGGAGAACGGGCTCACCCCTGAGCACCTCGCCTTCGCAATCTCTCTGCTCTGCGTGAACGTCCGAGAGGACTTTCCCAAGGGGAACAACGGCCCCGCGGGTTTCGACCAGATGGCGCTCGCAGCGCAGGATTACTACGATCAGAACGTGGGGAAGACGAAGAGATGAGCCAGCGCATCACGCTCGAAGCAGAGGCGGCATTCCTCCTCATGGTGGCCCGCCGCATCCTGAACCACCAGCGCGCCGCCGAGGCCGACGGCGAGACGTACCACGACCTCTCCCAGCCCGGGACGCTCCAGTGCGGCGCCAAGGCGAAGATGCGCTTCTTGAAAACGGGCAGCGGCTACGCGCCGGAGCTCGAGGTGTATCCGCAAGACCACAAGCACACACCGGACATCTGCGAAAAGATTGCAGCAGAACTCCTCGGCGGACCCGTCTCGCAGGAGGGTACGATTGTGGGGCCGCGCAAGGGGCTGATCGCCCGCGTGTACCGGCGGAAGGAGCTGGCGACATGAAGCCGAAGCTCTACGTCGCGCTCGAAGGTCCCATCCTGCTGCCGGGTACGCCGGACAGCGGCTTCAAGCCGGCAGTCGCCTCTTACGCCAAGAGCTTCTTGCACTGGGCGAAGGATCGCTTCAACGTCGTCATCCTGACCGACAGTGCGCTGCGGGAGGGCCTGCGGGTCATCTCCGAGATGGGTCTCGCCCTCCCTGTGCGCGGCTACGTCGATTCCAAGACTGAGGCCCTCGACCCCCAGGAGCACTACTTCTGGGTGGACGCGGAACTCATCCCGTCCGAGGTTGCGTTCCTCGCGCAGCACGGACACCACCCCCGCTTCCTTCAGGTCGATTCGACCAAGGGAGTAACGCCCGAGATCAAGACAAAGCTCGAGGGCTACATCCGCAAGTAGGTAGAGGAGCAACCGACCCAAATGGCGACCGAAACGATCCAGTGCCTTGACTGCAACAACGACTTCTACTTCACCGACCGCGACCAGCAGTTCTACGCAGAAAACGGCTACTCGAAGCCGAAGCGCTGCAAGCCCTGTCGTGACACCCGCAAGGCGGGCAAGAACAGCTTCCAGGCGCAGCCGCAGCAGGCACCGTCCTCGAACAACCCCTACGAGCCCGGGTTCTTCAATGACAACGACCGCCCCCAGCAGCGCCGCACCTACGACAACGACCGGTCCCGCAACAACCGCGGTGTCGTACGAGGTGGCCGTGGCGGACGCCGGGGCTTGGACGACGCCTACTGAGGAGAAGATCCTCACGCCCATCACCAACGGCGAGATCATGGCCTTCGCCAGCAAGAAGTGTCGGATTTGCTTCGGTGAAGGCATCGCACGGAAGATTACGTCTCCGAGCACATCCACCATGACGGTCTGCGGCTGCGCCTTCCGCCGCTTCGAGGCGAAGGCAGGCCCGGACGTCATGTACGATCACAAGACCGGTGCCTGGTACCGGGTCACGGCTGCGTAGGGGCTGGGCGCCGTTTGAGCGCCCGCCCTGTCTCTCAAGGACAAAAAAAAATGAACCAGTACCTCGATCTCCTTCGCGACGTTCGCAATAACGGCGTGCAGAAGGGCGACCGGACCGGCACCGGTACGCTCAGCGTCTTCGGCCGTCAGATCCGCTTCGACCTCTCGAAGGGCTTCCCTGCCGTCACCACCAAGAAGCTTTTCTGGAAGGGGACCGTAGGAGAATTGCTCTGGTTCATCGCTGGGGACACGAACGTCAAGACGCTCCAGGAGCAGGGCATTCGCTTCTGGGATGCCTGGGCACGTTCAGATGGTGATCTCGGTCCCATCTACGGAAAGCAGCTTCGGCGGATCGAGTACATGGAATGGGTTGAGCCCCGAATCTTCGAGCCTTGTAACGAGGCTCCCGTTCCCCAGTTCGACAAGAACATTGAGATCGACTGGAGCCATCACAAGACCAGGTTGCTCGGGACGACTTATCACAGTGAGGAGTACGGCCCCGTCACAGTGATCGCCGAGATACCCGGTGAACGTACCCAACTCACCATCAAGTTCCATCGAACTGGTGCTGTGCGTACTGTTCGCTACAATGACGTGCAGAAGGCTACCGCTGCCGATCTCTGGGCACCTACAGTCTTTGGCGTAGGTGTCTACGGAGATTGTGACTTCGAGGACAAGCACTACAAGCTACTCGTCACGGTTTGGCGGGAAATGCTCCGGCGCTGCTACCACGAGGACGGAAAGACCTACGCAGGCTATGGAGCCAAGGGCGTTCACGTCTCCCCAGAATGGCTTGTCTTCGCCAATTTTCAGCGAGACGCCAAGCGACTGCCTGGGTGGAACCTAAAGCTGGAATGGCCGGACGAATACAGCCTCGACAAAGACATCCTTTACGCCTCCAATCGCTACGGCCGGGAGACTTGCCTTTGGGCTTCTAAGGAGGAGCAGGGCTTCAACACCAGCACCAACACCCCTTTCACGGCAATTTCACCAGAAGGTGAGCAGGTACTCTTCCGCAGCCTTGGTGAAGCCAAGCGTCGGTTCGATCTCAACCTCTCTGCTCTGCACCGCTGTCTGAACGGTGAGCTGAAGTCCCATCATGGGTGGACTTCCTTCCAGTACGTGACCCAGGAAGGCAAGGTGCTCCGCACCCGGATCATCGATCAGCTCAAGGGAGTGATCGCTTCCTTGAAGCATGACCCGGATTCCCGCAGGCATCTCATCACGCTCTGGAATCCCCACGAGATCGACAAGGCAGCTCTACCCCCTTGTCACGGAACGGTGATCCAGTTCTATGTGAGCCAAGGCAAACTCTCTTGCCAGATGTACCAGCGAAGCGCTGACCTCTTGCTCGGAGTTCCTGTCAACATCGCCTCCTACGCCCTGCTCACCCACATGGTGGCCCAAGTCTGTGATCTCGATGTAGGCGAATTCGTCCATACATTCGGTGATGCCCACATCTACCTGAACCATCTGGATCAGGTAGATGAACAGCTCACCCGTGAACCCAAGCCTCTTCCGAAGCTCTGGCTCAACCCGGACATCAAGGACATCGACGGGTTCACCTTCGAGGACATCCAGCTCGAGGGCTACCAGTCGCATCCGCCCATCAAGGCACCGGTCGCCGTCTGAGGAGGGAGACGTCTATGCGAGTTCTAGGTTTGCTAGGTGCCGCGGGGTCCGGTAAGGACACCGTCGCTCGGTTCATCCAGGGCGCGGACCCGGCGGTGGCGAAGATCTCCTTCGCCGACCCGATCAAACTATTCTGCCAGGAGGTCTTCGACTTCACGCACGACCAGCTCTGGGGTCCGAGCGAAGCTCGAAACGCGCCGGATCTGCGGTATAAGGACCTGGCGCAGCGTGAGCAGGCTCTGACCAACTTCTGGCAGCGCGCTCCCTACTGGCTCGACGACATACTCCCGAAGGAGATCAAAAGCAGGGCCACCGTTGCACGGGCGTCGATGCTGCTCCTCGACTGGTTCCTAGGTGTTCTGCGCCGGGACGACGTCACGCCACGCTACGCCCTCCAGGGCTTGGGCACTCAGTGGGGGCGCAACGTATATTCGAGCATCTGGATCGACTACGCGCTAAACAAGGCCCAGCAGCGTGTCGCCGAGGGCGCCTCGCTCGCCGTCATCACTGACGTCCGCTTCATCAATGAAGCACGGGTGATCAGTGATCTCGGCGGCGCGGTGTGGCGCATCGTGCGCCCCAGCCTCGACACGTCCGCGGTGACGGCGGCAGGCATCGCCAAGCACGCATCCGAAGAAGAGCAGAAGAGCAAGGAGATCGAGGAGTACATCGATCTCGACATCATCAACGACAGCACGCTCGAAGACCTCCGCAAGAAGGTGGAGGTGCTTCTGCGGAGATAGCATGAGCTGGAAACGACCGATTGAGCTCCCCGGCGTGGGCGACTACGACTTCGACTTCCATCCCTCGGGTTACGGTGGTCCGGTGTACTTCGCCTGCAACGTCAAGAACTGCGGGCACTTCGGAGAGCTTGACCCGAAGTACAAGCGAATGCTCGTCGTGCTGGAAGGGCGCGATGTCGCAAGTAGGGAGCAGCTCGAGCAGCAGGCGTACGAGCTGGTACAGGAGCTCTGGTGGGAGTGGGCGCAGGAGTACGCAGCGGAGGAGGGCCTAGGGCAGGTCTACTCGGCCGGGCGCTGCGGCGGCTGGCTGATACTCGACGAGTACACCTGGGACCGCCTCACGCAGTCAGTCGAGGTGCACACCAGCGCCTGCGCCCACTGCACTTTCCCGCTCGAAGACCACGTCAACGGGAAATGTCTCTTCGAGGCCACGACGTTCAAGTCGAAGGAAAGCCAGCAGGAGTTCTTCGACCGCCTCGTAGCGTTCAAGAAGACCATCGAGGAATCGGCCGAGTACGCGCACGAGGACGTGAAGCACCAGCTCGAGTGCCTGATCGATAACGCGTGGGCTGACTACAAGTACGAGCGGAAGAGCAGCAGGGGACACCACCATGACACCGCGCAAGCCGGGAATGACGTCCAAAGCAAAGCCGTGGTCAGCGGCTGAGCTCGAGTACCTGACGCACAACTACGCGGTCTACGACCGTTTTGAGCTGGCCCGGCGGTTACCGGGTAAAACGCCGAAGGACATCTACAACAAGCTCTACAGCATGGGCCTGAAACCGGTTCTGAAAGTGCGCCCACGGAAAGACGGATCCACTTACGTCATCGCACCGTGGACGGATAAGGAGATCAAACGCCTACGCGAGGCGGTCGAGGGTAAATCTCCTGAAGAACGGCCGTCGTCCCTCGCCCTGCTGGAGCTCCTCCCGGAGCGTAGCCGTAGTTCGATCAACAACAAGCTCAAGGAACTGGGGCTCGCTGTCGATATGAAGCAAGGGTGGCAGGCGTGGACCGAGGAGGACATCCATCAGCTCATCCACCTTTCGGCTAAGCACACACCCCGTGACATCGCTAAGATCATGAAGAGATCATGGGTTGCCGTGAAGTCTAAGATGAAGACCCTGAACCTGAAGGCGTTCGACGGCACCTACAGTCTCGTCGGTCTCGCCAAAGAGACGGGGTACGACCACAGGCAGCTGATCCGCGCAAAACGTAAGTTGCGGCAAAAATGGACAAAGGTGAAGCACGGCAAGCGAGGGAGGTACATCATCGACTGGGAGCAGCGCGAAGAGCTCCTCGAGTACCTGAAGAAAGACAGCGTCGTCAGGGAGCCTCCCCCGATCTCCAGCTACTTCTGGAAATTCGTCGTTCAGAACGAGGCGACCGGTTGCTGGCACTGGAACGGACCGAACGCTGGTTGCTACGACCCCCAGCAGGGTAAGTCCCGCGCACCGTACCGTGTCGCGCACGAACTCCTCAACGAGGGAGTCTCGGGTCCGCGTCTCTTCAACCAGTGCGGTACAAAAAATTGCGCGAACCCAAAACACTACGCGCGCCGCAAGTACCCTGACAGGAAGAGCAGCGTCAAGCTGAAGGATGCCGCATGAACACTGACAACCGCCCCTCCTGGGACGAGTATTTCATGGACGCGGCGATCAACGCGTCGCGCCGAGCCACGTGCAACAGGAAGCACGTCGGCGCGGTCATCGTGAAGGACCGCAACATCATCGCCACCGGCTACAACGGCTCGCTGCCAGGCGATGAGCACTGCTACGACGACAACCACCTGATGGAGGACGGGCACTGCGTCACAGGAGATACCCTGATCTCAAAGTACCAAGAGGGGGGCTACAACAGCCGGCACCGGACAGTCCGGGAGTTGTACGACGCCTGGAACCTCCCCGCGCGGCGGCGGGGGCGTGTCCGTGATACGAGCATTCGCTGCGTGGCGCCTAACGGAGTCATAGTACCCGGTAGGATCACGGACATCTGGGAGGCAGGGGTAAAGTCCACCCTTACGATCACGACGTTCTTAGGGCGTAGAGTGACGCTGACACGCGATCACAGGCTCCTTACTCCTGACGGGTGGTACTCGGCCGAGCAGTTGGTAGTTGGAAGCACGGTGGCGCTCAATGGCAGACACCTGGAAGACGATATCGACTGGCTGAAGCAACGGTACGAAGAGGGGATGACGGTACAGAAGATCGCGGCACTCGTAGGGCGGTCGCGCGGCTTAGTGCGGCGCAGGCTGCTTAGCGCCGGCGTGGCGCTGCGCCCTTTCAGCTTCGGCGGCTGGAATCGAGGGGCCACGCACGGAGGCTCTGGTACATACAAGGGACGTGACGTCACCGCGTCTTCAGCCCGCTCGCGAGCCCGCCGCTACGCACTAGGTCCGAGCTGCGTCGTTTGCGGAGATACCGGTGCTCTTCAAGTACACCATATTGACGGTGATCACCTGAACGACGCCCTGAGCAATCTGACTACACTGTGTGTGCCGTGCCATATGGTAGCGCACACACCGCACGCCAAAGTAAAATCTGTGAAATTCGACAAGGTCGTGTCGATCGAGGACGCGGGGGCTCAGACGGTGTATGACCTGACGACGGAGCCCCACCACAATTTTGTGGGCGACGGCTTCGTGCTCCATAATTGTGTTAGAACTGTGCACGCGGAACACAATGCCATCCTCCAAGCCGCGAAGCACGGACACGCCACGAACGGCGCGACCATCTACACGACGGCCTCGCCCTGCGGGCCTTGCTTCAAGGCCATCGTGCAAGCGGGCATCAAGAAGATCGTCTTTGGGGAGGTTTACCGGGACGAGCGCATATACGTACACGCCCAGAAGAACAACATCATCCTAGTCGATATGATCGACTACATGAAGGAGCGTACACGTGGCAAAGAAGGCAGGTAAGCAGCTCGTTCTCGAGGTGCACACGGTCGAGTCTCGCCCGATCAGTCCCGACGAGACCATCGCCGCCGGCACACTCCTCGTCATGAACGACGCCAGGGATGGCCGGGAGTGGTTTCTCGTCGCTCAGAGCGGCTTCGGGATGAACGCCAACGGGGACGGCAAGATCATCGGGTGCATCGGCAAGGGCCTCGACGATCTCCGCAAGAACATCGAGCGGGTGAAGGCGGATGACGAGGAAGGCAAGCGGACCGGCCGGTTCAAGATCTACTGGGAGGAGGAGCACCCGCCGCTCTCCTTCTTCTATCGCTGCCGCGACGTGCGCGTGGTCACCACGCCGGTGGACCTCTAGCGCCTATCATTCTCCGGGGAGCAACCGGAGGTGGTAGATGGCGGAACGCAAGCTACTCGTCGTAACAGAGCGCCCTGTCACCGAACTCACGCCAGAGCTGCGCGAACAGTGGCAGGCGCTCCTGGCGAAGAAGGCGCGTATCGAGCGCGCGCAAGGGGTTTACGATCGGGCGGCGGAGCGGTTCCTGATGAAGGTGGAGCGAGCGCTGGGCGAGGCGCTTTCCTGTGAAGGGCATAAAGGGTTCCACGTCGACCCCGACGGTAACATCTGGCAGCGACTCTGCGAGTGCCCGTCGTGTCAGGCAGACCTGCTCGGCATACCAGTGGCCCTCGCGGTCGAGTTGATGCTCGAGCAAGGTTTGATTGATCCTGACGATTCCGCAGAGGTACGCAAGAAGGCCGCAGAGATCGACGCCAAGAAGAGAGACGCCGTACGTAAGCAGACGATACTCAACTGAGGTGCGAGATGGACGAAGCAAGGCGCATCGATATCATGGAACGTTGGGCGATCGGCGAGATCACTCAGGCAGAGGCGCAGGACGAGCTCGAGCGTGCCGCCGAGGGCATCTGTTCCCGCGGTGATTGCACGTTCGGCAACGACGGCAAATGTATCCGCTGCCAGTCGCACCGCGACGCTCTGTAGCAAGGGCGGCTCCTACGGGAGCCGCTTCTTTTTTGTTTACGTCGTAAAGCGCTCCTTTGCGATGGTACAAGACTAGAGCCGCAACAATTCCGACTCGGAGATCATCATCACATGCGCAACAAGGTATGGCTATCCGTCGACTGGGACTTCTTCGTCCGAGAGCTCGAGGAATGGGACTGGGCCCACCGGGAGAGTGCCTTCTACCGGGGGATGGTCTGGCAGGTCCGTGAGACTAACGGCCTGATGCAGGGCGTTGACTTCCGCGAGGAGACCGACCCGAACACACACTCGAACCCGAAGCCGCTCGAGTTCTGGTCCCACCTGGAGGAGCTCGGCTACGACTTCACCGGTGCGGACGTCTTCGTCACGGACTCGCACGCCTACGGGTCGCCCGTCTTCATGAACCGCAAAGCGCGTGCGGATCGCATAGTACACTTCGACGCACACCACGATCTCGGTTACAAGGCAGAGACGATCAAGAAGAACATCGAGAATGAGACGTCCGACTGCGGTGACTGGCAGTTCCACGTCCTCCAGCACTACCAGAAGCTGCGCTCTCTGATCGTCTACCCGGCGTGGAAGGGCAGCATGGAGTGGGATGAGACATGGGGGAGCGATCAGGTGTACAAGATCGTCAACGCCGGTGGAAGCCTGTTCAAGCGCGTCAAGCACGTGGTAGGCGTCGACAACGAAGTAGTTCGCGCCGCTGCGGGCAAGGTGGACGCCATCCACATCTGCCGCTCCGGGGCCTGGTCCCCGCCGTGGCTCGACCAGATGTTTGTCGACTTCGTCGACGTACTCGGGGAGCACACGTTCACCGCGCCCATGACGCCGTTCGAGGATGAGGAGGGGTTGAGTCCTCTCAAGCCGCGCGAGTACACGTTCGACCCCGACTCGATGAAGGAACCTTTGCGCGTACAGCAGGAGGCGCTAGAAGCGCTGATCCGAGAGAACTCTCGGAATGAGGAGGAGTGACCGTGGCCCTTACGAAAGACCAGAAGCGTGCAATGGCGTGGTTCTTCGCAGGCATGTCCGACGCCTGCGGCGGCGCCGAGTTCAACCATCGCGCAGGGAGGGCGTATGTCCTTGGCTACGAGGTCGCCCGGGACATGGTACAGGACTGGGACCTCACCCCAGCGCTCACCGTGAGCGACTACATCGAGGTGGCGCTCAACGAAGACCTGGGGATCAAGCATCCATGAGCGGCCCCAGTTCTTCCAGACGGTGATGGGGCGGATCTTCTACGAAGGCACCGCCCCGCGGGTCGCCAAGGCACTCGAGAGGATCGCAGGGGCCCTCGAGAAGCTGGCGCCGCCGGAGCCGGAGGTAGCCGACGAAGAGGAGGTGAGCGCCGTCATCCTCAACACCCTCGAGAATAACGACGCCCTCTACACGGACAACGCCGACGAACGCCAGTTCCTCACCTGCGCCGTTTACTCCGATCTGACGAAGCACTTCACGCTCACGCCTAAGACCATCAAGAAGCCGTAGGGGATTATCATGTCGCATTTTACTGTTCTTGTGATCGGTAGCAACGTCGACGCCCAGCTCGCCCCCTTCCACGAGTTCGAGAGCACGGGCCGGGATGACCAATACGTGCAGGACATCGACAAGACCGAGGAGGCCCGAGCAGCGTACGAGGACTATCGCCGCTCGATGGTCCGTCTCGCGGACGGGCGCGAAGTCCCGACCTATGCGGACGAGTTCTACCGCGATCCCACCGATGAGGAGCTCAAGAAGATCGGCCCCTTCGCCGGCACCGGCGGCTGTAACGGCCTCGCCTGGTCGAGCCGGGACTGGAACGACGGCAAGGGCTACCGTACCAAGGTCCACTACCTACCGGAGGGGGCGGTGGAGTTCGAGAAGCCGTTCGACACCTTCGCCGATTACCTGAGGTACGCCCACGACGAGAATTTCGTCGTCCTCTTCGGGGGAGAACCGGATCTCGAGGGTGATCACAAACTCGGTTACGCCCTCGTCGACGAGAAGGGCGAGGTGACCAAGGTCGTCGACCGCACCAACCCCAACGCGCACTGGGACTGGTACGAGATAGGCGGTCGCTGGTCCGGCCACCTGCGCCTCAAGGACGGCCGCATGGTCAACCAGGCCAAGAAGGGGGCGATTGACTTCGAGGGGATGCGCGACGCCGCCGGCCGCGAGGCGGGGGAGACCTGGGACGAGGCCACCAAGGTCATCGCCGGCCGCTCGTTCATGCTCTGGGACGAGACGCGCAAGGAGTACGGAGACGACATCGACAAGGCGCGCGACGTCTACAACGCTCAGGACGTGATCAAGGACTTCCGCAAGGCCCGCGGGACCTTCGGGCTCTTTACGGATCCGGCGGATTTCAGATGCACCCGCGAGGAGTACGTCCAGGCCGCGCGCGATCGGGCTATCTCGACGTTCGCAGTCGTCCGTGACAGCAAGTGGTACGCAAGGGGTGAGACGGGCTGGTGGGGCACGGTCCACAACAAGATGGACGAAAAGGAGTGGCTCCAGAAGTTTGCCGAGCTGATCGACGACCTCCCGGACGACACCCTGCTCACCGTGGTCGACTGCCACATCTGAAGGGAGCATTAGATGAGCCACGGTATCTACCATTTTCTGATCAACACGGAAGAGACCGAAGGCGAGGACATCCTGTCGGACGTCTCGGACACGTTCGAGAGCTACGCCCGGGACCACTGCGACGAGAACAACTGGTACACCCTGCTCACGATCGTCACCAAGGACAACCGCGCACTGTACTACTCAGACGCCGAGAGGGAGGGCTTCGGCCCCGGCGAGGAGACCGACGAGCAGAAGGCGAAGCGCTGGGACCGTGCGGTGCGTTCCGCCCTCGACTGCGTGGCGATCGACATGCGTCTCTTCGACATCCAGCCGTACGACCTCGGAGGCGAACCGGACGTGGGCCTCGTGAAGCTGGACGAACTCGGCTACGACGAGCTGATTCAGCGTATCCACCGGGACGTGCCGAAGCGTCTCTCCGAGGCGTACGCCGCACTGCTCAACCCGCCCGACCTGGTGAACAAGACCGCGGTCGACCGAATGCTCGACAACTGGCAGCGGCGCATGCTCGCCAAGCATTACGAGATGTTTCGCGAGTGCCCGCGCATCGTGCCCTTCACCGATACGATCGACACGCCCTACGACTACCGGGCCTACGACCTGACCTGCGGCTACGAGCCGAACGCCATCCTCACCGTCGACATCCACACATGAACTGCTGGAGATCACCATCGTGTCCCATTTCTTCACCGTTGCGCTAATTCCGTCTGACGTCCCGGCCGACAAGTACGAGGAGTACATCGGCAAGATCATGGAGCCCTTCAAAGAGGGCAGCAAGGGCACCTACCGCTCGCAGTACAACGATGACTCGAAGTGGGACTACTGGCTGATCGGCGGCCGGTGGTCGGGGATCTTCGAGCCCGACTACGACCCCGAGAAGGACCCGGCGAACCAGGAGCCGTGCCGCTTCTGCGCGGGCACCGGGGGGCGGGCGACGCCTCCGAACAGCGGGCCCGGTGACTACCCCTGCAACGGCTGCAACGCCACCGGTACGGCAGTGAAGTGGCCGTCGTTCTGGGTTCAGCGCGGCAACTCCGCGCCGGCCAGCCCTGACCTCCCTGCGCCCTTCGCGTTCATAACCCCGGACTCGGAGTGGATCGAGAGGGGCAAGATGGGCTGGTGGGGCATCGTCACCGACGAGTCCGACGAGTCCGAGTGGAAGGCCCACGCCAAGGCCGTCTACGAGAAGTACCACGATCACATCGCCGTGGCGCTCGACTGCCACATCTGAGGTGCTCCCGTGACTCGTGAAGAGCTGAAGCAGAACGCGAAGCTGTACCCGTCGCTCAAGTTCGCACTCGTCTCCTTGCGTGACCGGGCGGAGTCGCTCGGGGGCCCGGAGGCGCACGAGCTGCACCTGGCGTTCACTGACGCCGACGACTACCCGGACTTCGACATCGACCCCGAGGCAAACTACGTGTCGGGCATTCTCCAGGGTGCCGCGGACGCGATGGGCATCTCCACGCTCACGTTGCTCGACTGGCTGGAGGAAGAGGATGCGCCCACGGCGTAAGTGCGAGAGCGCCAACCACGCCGCGCGCATCAAGGGCATTTTGAACTACCTATCCCCGGTACCGTACGGGGAGAACATCACACGCATAAGCAAAGATCCGGAGGGCGTAAACCTTCCGTGGAAGTGCCCGCACTGCAAACGCCTACTCTGCACGTTCTGCGAGGGAGGCGCCGATACTGAAGTCTGTGATCCTTGCTGGGTGGCGACAACACCCGCTGAGAGGGAGAAGTACGCATGGCGAAAGAAGCGCGCATCAAGGTCCTCGTCGTCGAACCGCAGAAGCAGCCTTACGTGAAGCAGATCGAGAACTCGCTAGAGGCGATGCAGTCCGTCGTCGGCGGCTTCATCGAGTCGCACCCGGCGGACCTCACAGGTGCCGACCCCGACGTCGACCTCATCGTGAACGAGGAGGGCAAGCTGACCGGGCTCCCGTTCAATCGTGAGCTCCGCGGCCTCGACGGCGAGGTCTACGACATCGTCGCCGGCACCTTCTTCGTCTCCCGCAAGGACGACGAGGGTGAGTCGATCTCCCTCACCGAGGGCGACATCAAGAAGTACGCGCTGAAGTTCGAACTCCTGTGGGCCGAGGGTACCCGCGTCCGCGCCGTCTCCCAGATCACCGAGGGCGGCGAGACGCCGGGCGACCGGGCAGCCGAATTCCCTGCGCGTGGGTACATCCACGCAGAGCCCGGTGAGGTCGGAGTCATCGAGCACGTCGAGGAGGCGACCAACGCCCCCACCGTTCGCTTCGAGCGCACCGGCACGGCGACGGTGGTGGGCCCGCAGGAAGTCGAGGTCGTGGGGTGAAGCCCCTCTACAAGACCACCATCGTCATCTGGAGCGAGGAAGATCCGTCGCACATGGAGCTCTCGCACCTCGCTCGTGACGCCGAGACCGGTAACTCCTACTGCGCGAAGTCCGAGTCCGTGCGCGTACACGACCCTGCGAAAGATCCTGATTACGACGGTACCGAGTTCTTCGGGGCCGAAGACGACGGAGAGGACGAAGACGATGCCTAAGTACACCGTGACCACCAGGATCTCCCTGCTGGTCTCGCAGCGTGTCGAAGCCGAGAGCTCGGAGGAGGCAGTTAGCGAGGCGAATCGGTTCGACTACGACGCCCACTTCTCGCGTCAGTACGGCAACGACGCCATCGCCAACTACGACGAAGGCTTCACGCAGACGTACGAGGTGGTCGATACGACCCACGGTTTCGAGGAGGGGGAGGGGCACGCCGACTTCTTCCGCGACGCCATGCACGACGACGTCGAGGTCGACAACGAAGACTTCCCGGACCTCGTGCGCATCACGAGAGAGGAGCTCTGATGGCAACCAAGAAGCCTTACACAGTCGAAGTCGCCGACGTCAAGATCAAGACGCGGCTGGTCGAGTTCCCGGAGAAGTGCCCGCACTGCCAGGCCGATCTGTTCGATGAACATCACTCGACGCTTCAGTCGTACAACGTAATGACTCCCGTCCTGGTCGACGGCTCCTTCGACAAGCGCGCGAAGCAGTTCGAGGGCAACGGCGCGATGGACTACGATACGGCGACGTACTACGCCACGCTGTACGTCTGCCTCGAGTGCGAGCGGCCGGTGGTCGCCGGTTCTATCGAGGTCGACGAATGAGCGCCAAGATCCAGGTCAGCCTGACCAAAGACGAGCTGGAGCTCATCGTCGAGGCGCTCGATTCGCATACGTACTGGCAGCTGTCGGAAGAGATGTACCGCCGGGACGGGTACGTCATGGAGCCCGGCAGCGACGATCCCGAGGTTGCAGCGGAGATCAAGGCAGCCGAGGAGCTCCAGACTCGCTTGAAGCGCGAGGCCCGGCGATGAAGGCCAAGTGCCCGAACAGCGACGAACACAAGCGCTTCCTCACGATCGCTCACGTCTCTGAGGAGTGGATCGTCGACGAGGCCGGCGAGTTCGTCGACCGCAACGCCTTCCTCGACGTCGACGAGGGCCCGCAGGTGGGCAACAGCTGGACCTGCTTCACCTGCGGGGCGGAGGCCGACGTCGAAGGCGGTGATGGTGGTGAAGACAGCGAAGACGACGAGGACTAGGCCCTCACCACCTTGAGCGGCTTCAGCGTCTCCGAATCTGTAAAGGCCCAGCCGAGTAGCGCGCCACCGCCACCGTGCTTGGCGTTGTACCTGGAGACGATACCGGCCACGACCCCCTCGACGCTGGGGAAGTGAATCGGCATCCCGTAGTCCATGTAGGCCCAGCGGCGGTGCGGCGGCTCCTTGGGGAACTTCATCAGACACACGTTGTGCCCCCCGGGAACGCCGTTCCGCTGCAACCACGACACCGTTAGGACCAGCGGATCGTCTACTTCAGGTAGATAGCCGATGCTCTTGGATACTCTAACCGCTTCCGCGATGTACCGTGAGAACTCGTCGCAGTCAACATCCCCGGCGGCTTCGCCCGTCTTGTGGTTGATCAAGTACTCTACACGCTGTGGGCTTGAGAACGCGTCAAAGAGGCTCCTCCAGCTGTCGCCGGTGTACTGGAGGCGTTTTAGTGCGAAGCATAGATCTTCTAAGCTCCGGTACACGCTCACAGAGTACTGCACGTATCTCTCTCGCTCCAAGAGCCAGATAAAGAAGATCGACTTGAGTCTATAGAGGTGCAGGCGCAGAAATAAATAAAACGCAGCGCTACAGATCGAACTCCAGACTCGCATGAGCACGTGGGCATTCCTTTCGTCGTTTTACAACAACGCGCGGGATCTGTTAGACGAGTTACTGATGCCTAAGTTCTATAGGTCTGTCCAGACTGACTCGTACACGTGCGGAGTCCACTCCGTACGCATGGTCTTGCGTCACTTCGGGTATCGTACGTCATTCAAGAAGCTCAAGGAGGACTTAGGGACTACCTACAACGACGGGACAACCGTAGCGGCGTTGAAGCGCGTACTTCGCGCGCACAACCTCCGCGTCGGTCACAGGCCGAAGATGAAGATGCGGGAGCTCGACGAGGCGCTGGCTTCTGGGAAGCTTGCGCTCGTCCATCTCGATGGGGATCACTTCGGTGTCGTATACGGTACGAAGGGGATCTGGGTGTACCTGGCGGACCCCAGTCTCGCCCGCATGAAGGGCCGGGCGCTCACTCGCGCAAAGTTCTTGCGACGGTGGACCCGCTGGGCCCTGATCGTAAGCCCGAGGCAGTAAGCTGTACCACTACGCCCGCCTCGGGCTTTTTTTTGCCCGCTACGCCCGCGGCTCCTCGTCCGCGACGAGGCCCGCCGCGTTTGCGGCAGCGGTGCCGCCGAGACCGGCGGCCCCCAGCGCCCCCGCCAACGCCACTGGCTGTGAGTGGCGCCCGGTAACCGCGCGGTGGTGTGCGTGCCCCGCCCAGGGGATGACCGCGGTATCGAGGAAGCCGGAGCCTCCTCCGGTGATCTTCCCACCCATGGCGCGCTCGCTCGGGTTCGCCTCGATGATCTTGAACGTGACCTTCCCGTCAGGGCCTCGGAACGGCATCACGTCGAGCCCGTACGTCCCGTTTCGATACTCCTTCGGAAGTTTCTTGAGCGTCCCTTCGACGAAGTCCTGGATCTCCTTGGGGTGCACCTTGCCAAAGCCCGCCAGATCCTTCAAACCTTCCGTCGAGAAGTTTTCGAGATAGCGCGGCGCCATCATGCCTCGAGGGGCGGTACCTCCGACGGTCTGTACACGCCACTCGCCGAGAGCGCCCGGCATGAATCTCTGCGCCAAGACGGATTCCGGATCGTTGAGCATGCTCTTGAGGGCGTGCGCCTCCATCAGATCGTTCTTCTTCAAGTAGTCGGTGAGGGTACTCCACCCCACCTGTTCTGCGTCGGCGAGCTGCTTCGCCTTGACCGGGTCGGCAACATGCCGCTCGAGTCGTTCGAGCGCGGAGCCCCAGTCGTTGATCTTCCCACCGCGACCCTTGAGACGAGGGAAGGCGCCGCCGGACTGGAGGCCGTAGTTGGGCTTGAGGATGAAGTCGTCCCACCCCCGCTGCCCAAACTCCTCGGTCATCTTCTTCTGCATCTCGCGCACGGCCTGAACGCGCGCCTGCGCCGTATCCGCCACGGGCTTGACGGCAAAACGCTTCATATCGAGATGCGTGTCGGGCATCGCATCAGGAGCATGTCGCATGAAGATCTCGGCCTCGTGCCGCTTACCCCCGAGGCTCATCTTGTTCAGCGCCATCTGCGTAGACAGATCACCCTCTACATCAGTCCCGCCACGGATCACCTTAGCGGCGGATGTGTTACCCTTCTCCGGGTTGATGTGGCGCTGCGCCGTGACGCCCTTCACCTTCACACCATTCGGATGGCCCGGGACGAAAGGCTTTCCCTTCGAAGTCGCGCCTACCGGGATGGCGCCCTCGCCCTCGCGCGCCCAGAGGAGCGCCTTGTTCCACGCACTCATCGTACCGTCAGGGCGGATCGACGGCGTCAACGACGCATCGATGCGCTTGTAGGCGTCGCCGAACTGGCCCTTCGCAAGGCTGGCGAGGAGCCCCTTGGACGGCGACGTGTCGGCACCCCCTGAGAGGTCTACGACGCGGTGAAACCCCTTTTGCGCCTGCTGCTGGATCTTCCTCAGCGCAGGGTTACTCGAGAAAGACGGCGTGCGCATGAACTTGTAAGCGCCCGCTCCGGCGAGGCCCGCTCCGAGCACACCGGCGGCCGTAGGTGCCCAGTTGCGCCACCCGGTCTGCTGCTGCTGCTGCTGCTGCTGCTGCTGCTGCTGCTGTGACGGATCAAGACCGTACGCCGTCATTGCGGCGGAGTGCCCCTGGTTCCTCATCGGATCCCCTTGCGGCGCGAAGTTCTCATGTACGAAAGCCAGGCCAGCTGGAGGCGAAGTACCCGAAGTCGAACCGCCCGCTGCCATCGCCGGTATCGCACTGTCCCCATGGCCGCCCCTCGAAGAAAAAAGTCGGTGGATACAGGTACAAGCATAGGATGAAAGGAGCGTGAATGCCGGTCCACTACGACCACACCATTGACCTCGCCACACCCGCACGAGACCGCTGGGCCGAGGCGGTTTCCCAGGAGAAGCAGCTTCTGCGCCCCGCCCTCCGCGCAGCACTCAAAGACGCCGGGGCGCCAACACCCCCACTCCTCAAGCTCCTGCGCTACGCCTTCGGGCTGCTGGGTGGACGGTATCGCGACGAAATACGCGGTATCGCTTCCTCCCTAAGCCTCCCGTTCGAGACCGTGCTTTGGCTTCAGTGCAGTTATGAGCTCGCACACGTAGGGGCGTTCACGGGTATTTTTGGGTGCAGTACTCGCCTGATCTCTCGCAAAGGTGAAGGGCCTCTACACCTGCGTACGCTAGACTGGGCGCTGCCGTCAATACGTGACACGATCCGGACGATACGCTTCGTCGACGGTACCGACGAGTTCTTCAGCGTAGGTCCCTTGGGTTTCGTCGGCGTGCTCACTGGGTTCCGCCCCGGGGCATACTCGGTGTCGCTCAACTACGCCCCGCCGACGGGAGTCAGGACCGGGTTCGGCCCAGCCTTCCTACTGCGACACGCGCTGGAACAACACCGGTCGTTCACCGCAGCTGCCGGAACACTGCGCGACACCCACCTCATTGTACCGGCTTTCTTCGCGCTCGCAGGCGCCTCGGAGCAGCAGGCACTCTACGTGGAGAGGACCCCGCGGCGCGTAGCGACATACCGGCCCGGCGCGACAGGGAAGGCCATGACCAACCACTACACCACCAGGGCCTTCGGACACTTGAATCGAGTAGACGCCGCGTATCTGGAGAGCTCGACCTCTCGCATGGAATCGATTATGGCGATCAAAAGTAGAAAGGGGCTCTTGCGAGCCCCCCTTTGGAACGATGACACCGTTTGCGCCGTGGTCGCCGATCCGTCACGTGGTCGGCTTACTGTCACCACTACCTGACCCACGCATCAGGTGCTGAACCCCCTTGACGGCGCCGTATGCCGCGCCGCCAAGGGCCAGGCCCGCACCGATCCGAGTTGCGACGGGGCCGTACCGAAGTAGCTTCTCGTGGAGAGCGGCCGTCGGCGCGGGGTTGTACGTACCGACGGGACGGAACATCTTCGAGCGGAGGTAATCGGTGGGCATCACGTCCCGGGGACCCTTGCCTTTGACGACGTTCTTCCCCTTCGGCATCGAACTCGCCGGGACCGTCGAGCACACGCCGCCAACACACTTCGGTACCGCCGCCTGGAAATCTTCGCCGCCGAGGTTCTTCCCCGTCCTGGTTGCGCGGGCGGCGAGAGTCTCGTACAGGTCCGCGTTCGTAGCGGCGTGCTGCTTCATGTTCGCGCGGAATTCCTGTCTAGCGCCGCGGATCTTTACCTTCTCCGCCTCCGCCGCCCCCGTAGATTTGAGCTTCGGGACGAAGAGCTCCTTCAGCCCTGCGACAATTCCACCCTTGTTGTCGTAGGTGCCGCCGCGAAGTAGATCGTCGTACTCTTTCGTTACATTTAGGCCGCGTCGGCGCAGGTTCTGTCGCGTACGCTGCGAGTACGTGTGCGTCAGCTTCTGGTACTCCTCCATATTCCGCAGGAACTCTTCCCGCTGCGGCCCGCGCAGGTTGGGGCGGAGGACCTGCACACGCTCCTTCGCCAAGTAGTCGTTATTGAGGGTATTCTTGTCGAAGCCGAAGGCAGGGTGTGACTCGTACACGAGTTTACCCGTACGATCTACGACACCAACATGGTAGCCCGTGGGGTGCCCTGTGGCCGCCCCGATGATCGCCTTAGTCCTCGTCAAAGAAGGATCGCCTGTTAGGACGACGTCACCAGGGCGAAGCTTCTTCAGCAGCGATTCGTAATCGGAGATCGCGGGACCCTTACCTGCGTGGATTAGCTTCTCCTGCCCGATCGTTCCGGCCCAGGGTGCGGCGGCGCCGACGCCCGCCGCAACGAGTGCAGGCGCGTCCACCCCCTCCTCATCCACAGTGTTCGCTTTTTTTTCGCCGGATGTATCGTGGCCCCCGGCGTGCTGCGCAATGTGCTTGCAGTGCCCCCCTGTCGCGGCCTTCCGGTACGTGTAATCGGGGCACGTGCAGGTATACTTGTCTCCAGACTGATCGACCTTCCACTTCTTACGGCGGTCTTTCGCAGTACGGAATGATGCGACGATGTCGCTTTCCTTCACCAGTCCGAATTCTGCGAGGGCTGCGGCCTTGCCGAGTAATTCTTCTTCGCGCGTAGGGCGCCACGTAGGCGAATGCGGGAGGCTGTAGATCTTATCTTTGATCTCGGAGGGCATCTCGTTGAGAACGCGGCGAGCCGTAGAGCCCTGCCGCGCCAGACGCCCCTTGATGTAGTAGTAGAGCCCGGGGACTCCCTCATGGATGACGTGGGGGACTCCGGCGATCATCGCCTTCATTTTGCCCACCGGGTCATCCACGTTCTTGGCGAGCATGGTCGCCGCCGGGTGCTTATCCTCGTGCATCGTCCACCCTTCAGGGTGGCTGTGGATGTGGTAGTTGTGTTCGTGGTGCCGGAACGACTCGAAACGGTCCTGTCCGGCCTCGGGGATGGCGATCGAAACCGGCGTGAACCCGAGCCCCTCCTTGATGTCCTTTTCGGTCAGCTTGTCCTTTGGGATCACGATCCGACGGTGCGCGGTTCCTGCGAGAGCCCCGTGCTGGCGCATGAGCTCTTTCAGGTGCTCGAAACGCTGCTTGACGTCAGTGTCAGCGTCGTATGCAAGCTTGCTAAGCCCTCGTGCTATGGCAGGGCCTGCGTAGCGTCCGATTCCGTACCCCATGGCGGTTGTCGCTCCTGTGAGCAGAGGTTTGCCCGCGTACGTCGCGTACGCCTGCGCAAGCTCTTCGGTGTACTGCCTGACTTCCTCCGGGGAGGCCCCGCTCTCCCGGAGCACGTCGCGTCCGTTCCTACTCGCGAACGCTTCTGTGATCAGAGCTGGCGCCGTAGCTAGCAGAGGTAGGGCGAGTAGTGCTGTGTGCACGCGCGCGTCGCGAAAACCTGCCGCCCGAAGGAGGCCGGACCCAGCGCCGCCGGCGACACCAAGAAAAGGCGCCTTGTCGATCAGAGGGTAAAGGGCCTTGTTCTGGAGTACCCGCCCCCAGCCCTGACCGAAGCGATGGTGTCCTAGCTCGTGTGCTAGGATGTTGGCACTCGGTGACGTGAGATGAATCGCTCCGGTCTCTAGGTCGTACCCGCCGTCGTCGGTTCCAGCTCCTTCGCCAGGAGGTGTTAGCGTGACGCCCGCAGGGGCCTTGGCGGCTAATCGTAGCAGCAGCGGCGAGTACTCTGACACGGCGTCACCCAACCATCTTGTTGAGGCCCATGTTGATCACAGGGTCAGCGACAGCGCCTGCGATCGGACCTAGCGCACCACCAACGCCACCCGACACGGCACCGATACCCATGTGCTTGAGGCGCTGCCCCTGGGGTGCCGTGACCGCCCCCACGAGCGCGCCGCCAGCAGCGCCCACGGCCGCCCCGCCGAGCGTGCCGGGACCCGGGATGGTGCCCAGAAGCTTTCCGCCGAGCTGCATACCCTTGCCCAGCATCTTCGCACCGGTCCCGAGGATTCCGGTCCCGGCGGCCTCCTTCACGCCAAAGGCCCTAAAGGCGTCCTCCTGTGCCTTCTTGACGGCCACCGGGCGCAGCGTGGGCGGTACCGGCGCCGCCACCGGAGCGGGCGGGCGGGCAGCGGGGGGCGCCGCCACCGGAGCGGACGGGCGGGCAGCGAGGTGCGGCGGCTGGATGCCCTGGACCGCAATCCCCTGCGACACCATCTTCTGCTTGGCCGCCATCAGGTCGGCCATGGTGAACTTGGGCTTGGGAGCCTGAGGCGCGGTAGCGACGCCCTGGTTGAGCGCGCGCGTTCCTGCCGCAGGGTCGAACACCCGGCCTGTCTCCGGGTCCCAGAGGTCGGCGGCTTCCTTGTCGAGGGGCGTGCCGAACGCAGCACACGCCCGCGCGGCACCTTTGATGAAGTCGATCTTGCTCACGATTCCTCCGAAAACTGCACCCGTTTGAGGAGGGCGACGGTGTCGACCGTGAGCGTGTGCGGGGAGGGAAGGAACCCCGGCCAAGCACCGTCACCCTCCTCAAATGGGCGGTGATGCAAGTATAGGCCAGGATTACTCGCGCCACGCCGCGTCTATGCGCGCGTCGGAGCAGTCGACGCAAGGGCAGCCTTTACCGTGGGCTGCCTCGTCCTCCGTTCGAATGACGTGGTCCAGCGCTTTCTTCAAGGAGGCGGTCGTGTGGGATAGCACCTCCGCCAGGTATGGCGTGTGCCGTCGGAGCCAGCAGATCTCGACGGTACCGTCAGACAGCACGTCGAAGGAGATATCACCGGTCCGGCGGTACGCCTTCTTCAGGAGCTCCTGAACCTGGGCCATGTGATCGACCTCTAGCCCCGCACTACCTATTATGGGTGAGGTCGCCCGTGTTTACGGCGTAAATAGAAGGACAGGCGTATTTTCTCCGAGCCACCCGCCGGCGATGTTGAAGTCGACGAACTCCTGCGCCTCGTCGTACTCGCAGCCGTCGCGCTCCATGATGATGTCGACGATCTTCTCCCGGCTGTAGACCGGGAGGTCCGGCTGGCCGCAGCGCTGTGCGATACCGACGAGGGCCTCGTCGTAGCCGTCGTAGAAGATGGCCTCGATCTCGTTCTCTTCGAAGTGCCTGTGGATGTCAGATGGGGTCATGGAAGTGCTCTCGGTGAGGCTTCTTGAGGTGTTTGATGTGCAGGAGCACGTTCTTGGAGCCGGGGCTGCGCCCGTCCCACACAAGGAGCAGGGCGTCAGCGTAGGACGCCATTTCCCCGTTGCGCGCAAACCCGGCGAGGTTGTCGTAGTCGTGGTCCCAGTCAGCGGGGAAGCGCTTGATCGGGACACCGTTCTCTTCCGCCCAACGCTCGCCGAGTTTGTCGACGCCGCGGCAAGTGCCTGAGACCACCTCAGTGATCTCGAAGCCAGACCGCTTCACCGCCTCGACCACGGCTGCGTACTCCGTGATGTGCCTCGAGCCGGCGATTATGACCTTCACCGCAACCCCACCGTAACCCAGTAGAAGTGGATGGCCGCGGCGTTGATACAGAGGTGCATGGTGTTGTCCGTCACGATCAGGAGCCAGTCAGCCAGGTGGTTCGGCGTGGTCGGCGGGTAGCCGGTCTTCTCGCACTCCTTCCAGGACCACCACCAGTGCTGGTACGACGGGCACTCGGTTTCCGACGGCACCTGCGTCCTCTGCGGCGCCAGGAAGTTCTTGGCGTAGCAGACGTAGCGGGCGAGCCGGTAGCGATCGATGAAGAAGTGGGTGATGACGATCGTGTAGACCGCCCCCACCGCACCCCAGAAGTTCATCGGGGAGAGCGCGAGCAGGACCGCGAAGGGGACGCCGTAAAGGCTGACGTGGCACAGCGCCGGCCAGTTGGACTTCGTCTTCGTCTGGGCCACCCACGGGCTCTGGAGCCAATAGTCGCCGACGAAGTGGAGAAGGAAGGCGATGAACTGGATGTAGAGAAGCTCGATCAAGGTACCCACCCTCGTTTTGTGTGCTTACGTAGACGTCACTTCGTCAAACCGTCACCGGGGAAACGGACCCAGTCGCGGCGCGAGACGTCGCCCCAGGTCTTCTCGAGGATGGCCTGCGCCGACCAGCCGCGGGCGTTGCAGAGGGCGAGGGTGAAGATGAGCAGGTCTCCGACAGCATCCTGCGCCGCCGCCTCATGCTCCTCGAACGTGCCCCGGATCCCCTGGGTCTGCTTGAGGAAGGCGTGCGAGAGCTCGCCCATCTCCTCGACCATGCCCAGGAAGGCAGCGTTCCACTCCTGCGGGCCGAAGTTACGGAGCTGCCACTGCGCCTGGGCGTCCTGAATCTCCCGCAGCGTCTGGCTGTTGATGCGCGCCGCAAGCTGGGCGAGCGGGTTGTTTTCCGCCGCCTTGAGGGACTCGAGAGTGATGTCGTCGTCGACGGCGCCTGCCTTCTCGACACTCTCCTTGACCAGCGCGAGGATCTCCTCGTCGGTCTTGGCTCTTTCTTCGGGAGAGCCCCTGTGGATCGGCTTCACGTCGGGGAGCGGAGCATCCTTCCAGCTTTCCTTGACCAGCGCGGTCATCTCCGCTTCGATCTCGGCCGGGGTCTTGTTGGAGTCGAGGATGTCTTCGACCTTGCCCCGGAATTCCTGCGACTCCTTGATGATCTCTACAATCTTGGTATCCATCACCGCCTCCAGTTGGACTCAGGCTCAAGCTCCGGGGCCTGAGGGAAGAAGGTGTCCCAGCAGTCGGGAGCCTTGAGGACTACCCCGAACTCTCTGTAAATCGGCCACATAAAACGATCATCGTCGATGAAGAGGAGCGAGGAGCCGAAGTCCTGTTTGATGCGCAGGATCTGCTCGCGCTTGTACTCCGTGGCCTTCAACAGATTCCCTGCCGGCCGCATGAAGAGGCGGTCGTCGGTCAGCTCGGTTACGCCCAGCTTGTGATGCAGCCAGGTCATCGTGGTGTCGCGCAGGTCTTCGTTGCGCCCCGTGAGGAAGGCGATGCCGTAGTTGAGTGCCTTGATCTTCTCGAGGCCGCGCTTGGCACCGGGGATCACCGTGTCCTTGGCGACCAGGTCAGGGCGCAGGAAGTTGGCCCAGTCCTTCTCCCCAGGACCTTCGACGAAGTGGGCGCGGTGGGCGTTGTCGGCGACGGTTCCATCTATGTCAATGATCACAAACATCAGCGTGCTATCTCCTGCGCAGTTGGCCCGCCCTTACAGGTTTTGGCGTTCGCGCTGTTGATCTTGCGGTCAAAGCGTTGCGGGCGGCCACCTGCACGTCAGACAATGATCGCCCGACAAACTACTCCAGCTCATTGAGCGCGGCCTTGGACATGGTCACGGACACGCCGCCGTCGGTGAAGGCCACCAGCTCGTCTTCGCCGGCCGCCATCTGGTCGACCTTGGCGAGAAGGCGGCCCCCCTCCTCGGCGGGCATGTGCGGGACCGCGGGGGCGAGCAAGCGGGCAACATAGTCCTGCGCCCAGCTGGCGACGGCCTTGCTGCCGTAATCGGTGGCGTGGGGACGCTCATGCCTGTGCCAGCGGAGAACGTTCTCGAACACCCCGAGCGGCAGGTGGTCGCGAGCGAGGTCGAAGAACACCGCCGCGGCGCGCTCCGTGTTCGGGACCGAGGGAGGTGCCAGCGGCTGCACGCCCTGGACGAAGGGACGGCAGATCTCCACGATCCCGCCGAAGAGATGGTCCTTGATCTTCTGGGTAATCGGGAGCTCTTCGTAGGGGCGGAAGCAGGGGTGCATCTTGGCGTCAGGGTCCTTCACCCGCCCGTACACCCACCCCTCCGCCCGCTTCTGCTCGAGCCAGCTCTCGTGCATCATCTCGGGTGTGGCGTGCGGATTGTCCAGACGGAAGGTGACGCCTTTGATGGCGCTATCGCGCTGCCACGCAGGAGCATCATCCCACTGCGGCTGCGACTGATCACCGAGAGTCTGGCAGAGTGCTCGGTTGGCCTCGTGGGTGATGCGGGCGACGTCTTCGATCGACAGGAACTGCTGGCTCATCGCTTCCCTTTCCGCGCGGTCGACGCGCGTGCGTTCTTGAGCGTCCGACGCTTCTTGCGCTGCGCCCGAATATGCTCTCTGATCTCCGGGTCTGCGGTGTACTCGCGGTAGTACTTGCGCTGTCGATGCAGCCGTACTTCGCGCTCTGCCGCACTCTCCGCAGCCCGTTTCGCGTAGTAGCGCTCTCTGTAGTACGCGTTCATCCGTTCCCGATTCTTCGCGTACCACCTCCGCCACGCCTCGCGCTTACGCTCGAGCTTATCGGGGGTAAG
>Ga0164243_10001764_pt1 | contig 36253 bp, 34 predicted proteins | sample OricompcompostOP_FD_108781 | JGI IMG/M metagenome (GOLD analysis project Ga0164243, IMG submission 108781) | Organic Plus compost microbial communities from Emeryville, California, USA - Original compost - Organic plus compost (OP) | ecosystem: Engineered > Solid waste > Mixed feedstock >...
CAAAGGCCACGGCCTTGGCGGCGATCACATGCATCAGCGGGCCGCCTTGCAGGCCGGGGAACACGGCCGAGTTGATTTTCTTGGCGATATCGGCGTCGTTGGTCAGCACCATGCCGCCGCGCGGGCCGCGCAGCGACTTGTGGGTGGTGGTCGTGACCACATGGGCGTGCGGCAGCGGCGAAGGGTGCTGGCCGCCGGCGACCAGCCCGGCGATATGGGCCATGTCCACCATCAGCCAGGCGCCGACCTCATCCGCGATCTTGCGGAATTCGGCCCAGTCCCAGATGCGCGAATAGGCGGTGCCGCCGGCCAGGATCAGCTTGGGCTTGTGCTCGACCGCCTTCCTGCGGATCTCCTCCATGTCCAGCAACTGGTCCTGCTGGCGCACGCCGTAGCTGACGACGTTGAACCACTTGCCCGACATGTTCACCGGCGAGCCATGCGTCAGGTGCCCGCCCGAGTTCAGGTCCAGCCCCATGAAGGTATCGCCCGGCTGCAACAGCGCCAGGAACACCGCCTGGTTCATCTGGCTGCCGGAATTGGGCTGCACATTGGCAAAGCCGCAGCCGAACAGTTCCTTGGCCCGCTCGATCGCCAGTTCCTCGACGATATCGACATATTGGCAGCCGCCGTAATAGCGTTTGCCCGGATAGCCTTCGGCATATTTGTTGGTCAGGACCGAGCCCTGCGCCTCCAGCACGGCGCGCGAGACGATGTTTTCCGAAGCGATCAGCTCGATCTCGTCGCGCTGGCGGCCCAGTTCCTTGCGGATGGCGCCGAAAATGTCGGGGTCGCGGCTGTCCAGCGTCTCGGTAAAGAATCCGGTATCGGTCATCTGGTCCTCATGCAAAAAGCGGCTCGCCGGCCTTCTAGCGCCTTTCTCTGCGCCCCGCTAGGACGGATGCGACGCCGGGGCGGTAGATATTCCTTGGCTATGGGGCCTGGGTGTTCGGGGGCGTCCGTTCGGGACTTGCTTCCCCGCGGCGGCTGGCCATGATGGCCGCATGAAGCTGCATTTCATCGCCTCCAGCACCGAAACCGCCGCGGCCGCCGCCCAGGTGCTGTCGGCGCGCTATGGCCATGTGCCCGTCCGCGATGCCGAGGTGATCGTGGCGCTGGGGGGTGACGGGTTGATGCTGTCGGTCATGCACCAGAATCGCGGCCTGCCGGTCTATGGCATGAACCGCGGCACGGTGGGCTTCCTGATGAACGCCTATTGCGAGGACGACCTGCCCGCCCGCATCCGTGCCGCCGAGGAAACCGTGATCAATCCGCTGGCCATGACCGCGGGGACGACCGACGGGCACGAGCATTGCGCCCTGGCCATCAACGAGGTCAGCATGTTGCGCGCCGGTCCCCAGGCGGCGCGGCTGCGCATCAGCGTGAACGGACGGGTGCGGATGGAGGAGCTGATCTGCGACGGGGTGCTGCTTTCGACCCCGGCGGGATCGACCGCCTATAATTACTCGGCCAATGGTCCGATCCTGCCGCTGGGTTCGGACGTGCTGGCCCTGACCGCCATCGCGCCCTTTCGCCCCCGGCGCTGGCGCGGTGCGATCCTGCCCAAATCCGCGATGGTGCGGATCGACGTGCTGGAACCGGGCAAGCGCCCGGTCATGGCCGATGCCGATTCACGCGGCGTCGATTCGGTGCTGTGGGTCGAGATCCGGTCCGAGAACACGATCCGCCACCGGCTGCTGTTCGACCCCGGCCACGGGCTGGAGGAACGGCTGATCCGCGAACAGTTCGTCTGAGCCCCGATTCCGTTTGAGCCGCGATTCCATTTGAGCCTGCGCGCCGCCCGCGCTAAAGGCCGGGCATGATGAACCGTCCCGATCTTCCGCCCGAAATCGCCCGCCGCCGCACCTTTGCGATCATCTCGCACCCGGATGCGGGCAAGACCACGCTGACCGAAAAATTCCTGCTGTTCGGCGGTGCGATCCAGATGGCCGGCCAGGTCCGCGCCAAGGGCGAGGCGCGGCGCACGCGTTCCGACTTCATGAAGATGGAGCAGGACCGGGGGATTTCGGTTTCCGCCTCGGCGATGAGCTTCGATTTCGGGCCTTACCGCTTCAACCTGGTGGACACGCCCGGCCACAGCGATTTTTCCGAGGACACCTATCGCACCCTGACCGCGGTGGATGCGGCGATCATGGTCATCGACGGCGCCAAGGGCGTCGAAAGCCAGACCCGCAAGCTGTTCGAGGTCTGCCGGCTGCGCGACCTGCCGATCCTGACCTTTTGCAACAAGATGGACCGCGAAAGCCGCGACACCTTCGAGATCATCGACGAGATCCAGGAAAACCTGGCCATCGACGTCACCCCTGCCTCCTGGCCCATCGGCATGGGCCGCGACTTCATCGGCGCCTATGACCTGCTGAACGACCGGCTGGAGATCATGGACCGCGCCGACCGCAACAAGGTGGCCCAGTCGGTCCAGATCAGCGGGCTGGACGATCCGAAACTGGCCGATCACGTCCCCGCCGAGCTGCTGGAAAAGCTGCGCGAAGAACTGGAGATGGCGCGCGAGCTGTTGCCCGCCTTCGACCGCAAGTCCTTTCTGGAAGGGCATATGACGCCGATCTGGTTCGGTTCCGCCATCAACAGCTTCGGCGTCAAGGAACTGATGACCGGCATCGGCGATTTCGGCCCGCAGCCGCAGCCGCAAAACGCCGCCGAACGCCAGATCGCCCCCGAGGAAAAGCCGGTGACGGGCTTCGTCTTCAAGGTCCAGGCCAATATGGACCCCAAGCACCGCGACCGGGTGGCCTTTGTCCGCCTGGCCTCGGGGCATTTCGAGCGCGGGATGAAACTGCTGCATGTGCGGTCCAAGAAGCCGATGGCGGTCTCGAACCCGGTGCTGTTTCTGGCCGCCGACCGCGAACTGGCCGAAGAGGCCTGGGCCGGCGACATCATCGGCATCCCCAACCACGGCCAGTTGCGCATCGGCGACGCGCTGACCGAGGGCGAGACGCTGCGCTTCACCGGCATCCCCAGCTTTGCGCCCGAGCTTTTGCAGACCGTGCGCGCGGGCGATCCGATGAAGGCCAAGCACCTGGAAAAGGCGTTGATGCAATTCGCCGAGGAAGGTGCCGCCAAGGTCTTCAAGCCGATGATCGGCTCGGGCTTCGTCGTCGGCGTGGTCGGCGCGCTGCAATTCGAGGTGCTGGCCAGCCGGATCGAGCTGGAATACGGCCTGCCGGTGCGCTTCGAGCCCTCGCAATTCACCAGCGCGCGCTGGGTATCCGGGCCCAAGGACAAGGTCGAGACCTTTGCCCAGGCCAACAAGGGCCATATGGCGCAGGACCATGACGGCGACCTGGTTTACCTGACCCGCCTGCAATGGGACATCGACCGCGTCGGGCGCGACCATCCCGATCTGAAGCTGACGGCGACGAAAGAGATGATGGTCTGATGCGCGAAGCGGAATATCGCGCCCATCTGTCAGAAAGGAAATTGGCCGAGAAAACCCGCGAGCAGCGCATCAGCGCGCTCAAGCGGATCGAACGCGCCTATGGGGTGGACCTGGACAGCGCCTTTGCTGAGGACGGGCTTGAGCGCATCGCGAAAACGCTGGTCTATTCTGCCGCCGATGCCCGAGCGGGGCGTGAGAACCCCTCCAGGATCAATATCGACCGCGGCGACATCCGAACCATCCTGGCCTGGTATAAATCGCAGTTAGCCGATTATATCCGCTTTTGCGGCGGCGATCTGGGGTCTGAAGCGGCGGACGGTGAAACCGACGAAGCCCTGTCCGAGGCACTCGAAGCCGTGTCGCAAACCTTCGGGCTGGAACGCGATCTGCAAACGGCCCTGCGGCTGAATATCGGACAACTCGAATCCGGCCTGTCCGTCATCGACGGCAATGCGGAACGAAAGGTCGAGGCAGGCTTCATTGACATCCTGGCCCGCGACCGCCAAGGACAAGCCGTCGTCATCGAGTTGAAAGCCGGCGTTTCGAAACCCGAGGCAATCGCTCAGATCCTGGCCTATATGGGTTGCATCGCCGACCAAGAAAACGGCCCGGTGCGCGGGATCCTGATTGCCGCAGAGCATCACCCGCGTGTCATCCTGGCCGCGCGGGCCATCCCCAATCTTGAACTTCGCCGCTATAGCTATCGCTTCGAGTTTTCCTGACTCACCCCACCGTCACATCCATCGTCACCTCGGCATTCAGCAGCTTGCTGACCGGGCAGCCCTTTTCGGCCTTGCGGGCGCAATCCTCGATCACCGCCCTGTCGCCGTCGCCCCAGATCCTTGTGTTCAGATGCGCGGTCTTGATGGCGAAGCCGTCGCCTTCCTTGGCCAGCCCGATCTCGGACGTGGTCTCGATCCGCACATTGCCGATCCCCGCCTCTTGCAGGATCGCCGACAGCGCCATGCTGAAACAGGCGGCATGGGCCGCACCGATCAACTCCTCGGGATTGGTGCCGGGCAGGCCCTCGAAGCGGGTGTTGAAGCCATAGGGCTGGTCGCTCAGCGCCCCGGACCTGGTGGAAACCGCGCCCTTGCCGTCCTTGAGCCCGCCTTCCCATTTCGCCGAACCGGAATTCACGATCATCGCCGTTCTCCTTGTCTGCCATGTTGTGCCGTGACCTGCCTGCCGAACGCGCGATCCCCCGCGCGGGTTCAATCGCGCCGACGCCGCCGCGGCCCCCGGTCCCCTGCGGCTGACGGCTTTGTCATTTGCCGCCCGGCCGTCGCTGCGCTTCTCTGGACCCATCGCTCTCGTCCCACAGGAGAAAGCCATGCGCTTCGCCCCCACCTTGGCCCCGACCCTTGCCCTTGCCGCGCTGATCGCCTTGCCGGTGGCGGCCCAGGACCATTCGGCCATGGATCATTCGGCCATGGACCATGCCGCCGCCGACAGCCCTTCCACTGCCGCCTATCGACAGGCGATGGAGCGGATGCACCAGGACATGGCCATCGACTATAGCGGTAATGCCGATGCCGATTTCATCCGCGGCATGATCCCCCATCACCAGGGTGCCATCGACATGGCCCGGGTCGTGCTGGAACATGGCCGGGATGCCCAGGTCCGCAAGCTCGCCGAAGAAATCATCAAGGCCCAGGAGGCCGAAATCGGCATGATGCAGCAATGGCTGCGCGAACACGACCAGGCGCAATAACGGCCTCGGTCTGCGATCTTCCGTGGCCAAATATCCTGGGGGGAGCCGATCCGGCCCCCGTCGAGGGGGCGGGATCGGCGGGGGGCAAAGCCCCCCTGCCGCTCAACCCAGCAGCCGCTCGGCCTCCTGGATGGCGAAGCGGTCGGTCATGCCGGCGACGTAATCCAGCACCACCCGCGCCCGCCCGGTCTCGTCCCCGGCGGACTCGGCGGCCTGGCACCAGGTCGGCGGCATCTGCGACGGATCGCCCAGAAACAGCGGAAACAGCCCGTTCAGCATCTCGGTCACGCGCCGGCGCTCGACCACCACCGAGGGGGCGCGATACATGCGCTGGAACAGGAACAGCTTGATCGCCTTGAGATTCTGGTAAAGCGGCTTGGAAAACCGGATGATCGGCCCCTCCATGTCGCGGATCTCCTGCGCGCTTTGCGGCTGCAGGCTGGCCAGCCGGTTCTGCGCCACCGCGATCACATCCTCGACCATCACGCCAAAGACCCGGCGCAGCGCCTCGTGGCGCCGCCGCATCGGCTCCAGCCCCGGATGCAGCGTATCCACCTCGGCAAAGGCCTCGCCTATGACCGGCAACGCGACCAGGTCCGCCTCGGTGAACAGCCCGGCGCGCAGCCCGTCATGCAGGTCGTGATGGTTATAGGCCACGTCGTCGGCCACCGCCGCCACCTGCGCCTCGGCGCTGGCATTGCTGTGCAGCTCCAGGTCCCACTCAGCATTCACCTCGGCCAGCGCATAGGGCAGATCCCCCGTCACCGGCCCGTTATGCTTGGCGATCCCCTCCAGGCTTTCCCAGGTCAGGTTCAACCCGTCGAAATCCGCATAATGCCGCTCCAGCCGGGTGACGATGCGCAGTGCCTGGGCATTGTGGTCGAAGCCGCCATAGGGCGCCATCAGCGCCGCCAGCGCATCCTCGCCGGTATGGCCGAAGGGCGGATGGCCCAGGTCATGGGCCAGCGCCACCGTCTCGGCCAGGTCGGTGTTCAGCCCCAGCGCCCCGGCGATGGTGCGGGCGACCTGCGCCACCTCGATCGTATGGGTCAGGCGGGTGCGGTAGTAATCGCCCTCATGCTCGACAAAGACCTGGGTCTTGTGCTTGAGCCGGCGAAAGGCGCTGGAATGGATGATGCGGTCGCGGTCGCGCTGCCAGGGGCTGCGAAAGGTGGACATGCGTTCCGGCCAGAGGCGGCCGCGGCTGTCTTCGGGCTGGCTGGCATAGGGTGCCGTCATCTGCTGCTGCATTCCTTGCGGGGGCGTCGGGCGAAGCCTATATTCCAGACCGAAAGACGGAAACGGGAACGCCCCATGAACACTGGCCTGAACCTGCCCCCCAGGGTCACCGAACGCGCCTTTGCGCGTCTGGTCGAGATCAATGGCGACGGCCCGGCCCGGCCGCTGCGCGTCGCGGTGGCCGGCGGCGGCTGCTCGGGATTTCAATACGACATCCGCCTGGACGACGCGGCCGAGGACGATCTGGTGCTCAGCGGCGCGGGCCAGCGCGTCGTCATCGACCCGGTCTCGCTGCCCTTTCTTACCGGCGCGACCATCGACTTTTCCGACGAACTGATCGGGGCGCGCTTCACCATCGACAATCCCAATGCCAGCTCCTCCTGCGGCTGCGGCACCTCCTTCTCGATCTGATCTGGCCTTGGCGCGCCGGGCCGGCTACTGTCCCGGCCATGAAGATCGCGACATTCAACATCAACGGCGTCCGCGCCCGTATCGAGACCCTGATCGGCTGGCTTGCCGAGGCCCGGCCCGATGTCGTGGTCCTGCAAGAGATCAAGACCCAGGACCAGGGCTTCCCGCGCGAGCCGATCGCCGATCTGGGCTACAATATCGAAACCCATGGGCAAAAGGGCTTCAACGGCGTCGCCATCCTGTCCAGGCTGCCGCTCGAGGACGTCAGCCGCGGCCTGCCGGGCGATGACGGCGACGAACAGGCCCGCTATATCGAGGCGACGGTGGTCGGCCATCGGGCTCTGCGCATCGCCGGGCTCTACCTGCCGAACGGCAACCCGCAGCCGGGGCCGAAATTCGACTACAAGCTGGCCTGGATGGAACGCCTGCACGCACGGGCCAGGGCGCTGCTCGCGACCGAGATGCCGGTGGCGATGATGGGCGATTACAACGTCATCCCCGAACCCCGCGACGCTGCCTTCCCGGAAAAATGGCTGGACGACGCGCTGTTCAGACCCGAAAGCCGCGCCGCTCTGCGCCGCATCCTCTTCGACGGCTGGGCCGATGCGGTGCGCCTGCGCCATCCCGCCGGCACGCGCGGCCCCTTCACCTTCTGGGATTACCAGGCGGGCGCCTGGCAAAGGGATAACGGCATCCGCATCGACCATGTGCTGCTGTCGCCCCAGGCCGCGGACCTGCTGATCGACATGGGCATCGACCGCGACGAACGGGCCAAGGACAAGCCCAGCGACCATGTCCCGGTCTGGGTCGATCTCGACGCCTGACGCCGACCTCTCCCTGGATTTCTCCGTCGAGAAATACCCCGGGGGACGGCTTGGCGGCCCACCGGGCCGGCAAGGCGGGGGGCAGAGCCCCGGCCTTCGCGACAGCGGGGCGATGCCGGGGCGCGCCAGGGGGGGACAGCAGGGGGAACAGGCGCCGCCGCCTGCCGCGTCGTCGCCGCTCAGTCGCCGTCGTCGGGAACCTCGTCGTCATCGCCGAAACGGGCGTCGTCGTCATATTCGTCCTCGCCCTCGCCGACATATTTCGCCGACAGGGCGATGGAGTGGTTGTCGTGGATCGGGTCCATGACGATATCCGAGGGAATTTCGCCCGCCAGCCATTCGCGGATCTCGTCGCGCGTTTCCTCGATCTCCTGTCCGGTCACCGCGGCGATATAGGTGATGAAGGCGTGCTGGTCGCCGTCGATCTCCTCCAGCTCGCCCTCGTCGGCCTCGGGCCATTTCTCGACGATGGCCTCGAAAAAGGCGGGCCAGTTGTCGCGGACGTGAACCCATTTCATCAGTAGCCCCTTCCGCCCAGGCTGCCCTGGACCACACGCGAGGCGCCGGTGATATCCTCGCCGACGCCGGCGACGGTATTGCAGGCGGCAAGCGCAAGGACGGCCAGGGTGATTGCGATTCGACTGAATTTCATTCTCTTTCCTCCTGCCACCAGGTTTCTGGCATGAAACCGGGCCAGTCACCATAAAGCGGCGTGTTTTCAGGATAATCCAGGTCGGCACGATGGGCCAAGCGGGAAATCCGCGAATAGCTGACCGGGATGACATAGCGCCCGGCGGTTAATATCCGGTCAAGCGCCCTGACCGCGGCCAGGTAATCCTCATGCGTCTCGGCGCGGCCCATCTCGGCGATCATCGCCTCGGCGGCGGGGGAATCCATGCCCATCCAGTTCTTGCTGCCCGGGCCATCCACCCCGTCGCGTCCCCAGTAAAGCCGCTGCTCGTTGCCCGGCGACAGCGAAAGCCCGCGCTCATACCAGGTCATGTCGAACTGGTAATTGTTGGTCCGCTCGACATATTGCGCCGCATCCAGCAGCGTCACCCGGGCCCGGATGCCCAGGTTGCGCAGCGATTGCACGAAGATATCGACGATCTGCCGGGTCTCGGCGCTGCTGCGCATGGCGCTGCCCGACTGGTTCAGCAGGATCTCGAAGCTGAAGGGGCGGCCCTGCGCATCGCGCAGCTCGCCCTCCTGCACGTCCCAGCCGGCCTGGTGCAGCAGCTCCAGCGCGGCGCGGACGCCCTTGCGGTCGATGGCGCGTTCGCCCCCCTCGGGCAGGGCATAGCCTTCAATGGTGCCCGGCGGCAGCGACCCGGCAAAGGGGGCCAGCAATTCGGCCACGCGCCCGCTGGCCGGGCCGGGCTGCATCGCCAGCTCGGAATTGGAGAAATAGCTGCTGATCCGCGGATCCTTGCCGCCCGACAGCGCCATGTTGATGAAGCGATGGTTGAACGCCTCGATCATCGCCTGCCGCACCCGCCAATCGGCAAACAGTGGATTGCGGGTGTTCATCACCAGCCCCATGATCCCCGAGGGGCGCCCATGCGGGATTTCGGATTTCACCATCCTGCCGTCGCGCATGGCGGGAAAGTCGAAATCGCGTTCCCAGCGCGCCGCGACCAGTTCGCGCCAGACGTCGATCTCGCCGGCCTTGAACGCCTCGAACATGGCCGAGGCATCGCCGAAATAGTCATAGCGGATCACGTCGAAATTGTGCAGGCCCCGGTTCACCGCCAGGTCGCGGCCCCAGTAATCGGGATTGCGGCGAAAGGTGATGGCGCGGCCGGGATCGACCTTGTCCACCACATAGGGTCCCGAGCCGATGGGCGCCGTCAGGCTGGACTGGCTGAAATCGCGCCCCTGCCATTGCGCCTTTTTCAGGATCGGCCGCATGCCCATCAGCATCGACAGCTCGCGGTCGGGGGTGTTGAAGGTAAAGCGGACCGAGCGCGGGCCGGTCTGTTCCATCCTTTCGACCTTGGACCAGACGGCGGTATAGCGCGGATGGCCCTTGGTCCCCAGCACCTCATAGGACCACATCACATCCTCGACCGTCACCGGCGAGCCGTCCGAAAATCGCGCCTCGGGGCGCAGGGTGAATTCGACCCAGCTGCGCTCGGCATCGGTCTCGACGCTTTCGGCCAGAAGCCCGTAGAGCGTGAAGGGCTCGTCGATCGAGCGCATCATCAGCGACTCGGCCAGCAATCCGGGCTGGGTAAAGATCGGCCAGACCGGATTGCCCATCAGGATCCAGGGATTGAGCGAATCGAATGTGCCCGTCTCGGCCAGGCGAATCGTGCCGCCCTTGGGTGCCTGGGGATTGGCATAGGGCAGGTGGGTAAAGCCCGGCGGCAGCGCAGGTTCTCCATACATTGCAATGGCATGCATGGGCTCGGCGGGGCTTGCCAGCGGCATGGATGCAACACAAAGGCACAGCGCGATTCGCCGCCATATCGCGGATTCGTTAGCAAAATTGAAGAATCGCATGCTCGATTGCCCTGATTTCCGGGTCGTTGGTCCTGCCCGCGCCCAGATTAACCGGCCATTCGGCGCGAAGCAAACTTACGCCTTGGACTCATGGGGGGAAAAGCGTATAGATAAGGCACTGCTCGATAGGTTTCTTGCCTGTATGAAACCTGCCTCATGACTTGCGCCCGCCTTGTGCGGGCGTTTTTTTTTTTGCCCTTCCTTTCCGCCATCGCGCTGCGGGTGCCGGATGCTGCGCGGCTGGGCCGCTCTTGTGCGGGGCGGGGTTTTTGCCCATGCTGCGGCTGCAACAGCAGCGCAGGCTCAGGAGGCAGCGATGTTCCAGAAATTCCTTGGTGGCAGGACGGCGGTGGTGACGGGCTCGAATTCGGGGATCGGGCTGGGCATCGCGCATGAACTGGCGCGGGCGGGGGCGAATATCGTGCTGAACAGCTTTACCGATGCGCCCGAGGATCATGCCCTGGCCGAAAGCCTGGCGGCCGAACATGGCGTCGAGGTGCGCTATATCCAGGCCGATATGTCGAAAGGCGCCGAGTGCCGCGCCCTGATCGAAAAGGCCGGCGCCTGCGATATTCTGGTGAACAATGCCGGCATCCAGCATGTCGCGCCGATCCCGGATTTCCCGGCCGAGAAATGGGATGCGATCATCGCCATCAACCTGTCCTCGGCCTTCCACACCACGGCGGCGGCATTGCCGATGATGCGCAAGGCCGGCTGGGGGCGGGTCGTCAACATCGCCTCGGCGCACGGGCTGACGGCCAGCGAATACAAATCCGCCTATGTCGCCGCCAAGCACGGCATCGTCGGCCTGACCAAGGTGACGGCGCTGGAAACCGCGAAGGAGCCGATCACCTGCAACGCCATCTGTCCCGGCTATGTGCTGACCCCCATCGTGGAAAAGCAGATCCCCGACCAGATGAAGACCCATGGCATGAGCCGCGAGGAGGTGATCGCCAAGGTGATGCTGCAGCGCCAGCCCTCGGGCCAGTTCGCCACGGTCGAGCAGATGGGCGGCACGGCGGTCTTTCTGTGCTCGCCTTCGGCGGATCAGATCACCGGCACGACGATTTCCGTGGACGGGGGCTGGACGGCGCTTTAGCCCCCGCCGGCGCCGGGCCGTTGCTTGCCCGGGCCGCCCTGTCCTGGCCCGGGGCTACCCGGCCCGCCCTGTCCCAGCCGCGAGCTCAGGGCAATCCGCAGCCGGCCGGCTGCGCTAGCCCCAGACGGCCTCGAATTCGCGCCATTCGCCCTTGCTCATGCCGCTGTTTTCCTGGGTGACGGTCTCGCCCGAGAGCCGGCGTTTCAGCGCCTCGACGCCCTTGGCCGACAGCTGCACGCCGCCCAGCCGGTAATCCTCGAATGCGGCATAGGCCAGCGGCACCCAGTCGCGGGTGATGGCGCAGATGGTTTCGGCATAGGCGCGGATCTCGTATTGCGCATGGCTGTCGGCGCGCAGGCGCAGAAAATGGAACAGGTTGTGCAGGTCCACCTTCCAATACCATTGCGTATAGACATTGGCCGGCAGGTTCATCCGCGCCAGTTCGCGCGCCAGGCCCTGCTGGCCGTCCTGGCTCAGCATTGCCTCGTAATGGTCATAGGCGCGCATCGCATCCTCGCGCAGGATGTCGAGCACGCGGGCGGCCTCGTCGCCCTCCAGCACCTGGCCGCGGCCCTGGTTGTTCGCCGTCGATTGCGCGGCCAGCTGTTCGGGCGCGGGGATGTAGAATTCGCGGTCCAGGATCGAATAGCGCGCTGAATATTCGTTCACATTGGCGGTGCGGTGGCGGATCCATTGCCGGGCGACAAAGACCGGCAGCTTGACGTGGAACTTGACCTCGCACATCTCGAACGGGGTCGAATGCCAGTGCCGCATCAGATAGCGGATCAGCCCCTCGTCGTTGCTGACCGATTTGGTGCCGCGGCCATAGCTGACACGCGCGGCCTGGGTGATCGCGGCGTCGTCGCCCATATAGTCGATGGCCCGCACCAGCCCATGGTCCAGCACCTGATGCGGCTGGTAGAGATGCCGCTCCATCCCTTCGGACACGGCGCGCAGGGTGGGGCGCGGCTGGGCGCGCTGCTCGTCGATCTGGGCCTGTTGTTCGGGGGTGATGGGCATGGCAGAATCCTCGGCTGTCTGACCATATCTTGTGGCAGCTATGCGGGTTGCAATCAACCGGCTGTGCAGAGGGCGGCAACCCGGCGCCCTGCATTGCACCCGGTCGCGCGGGATGCCAGTCTGGCGCCGGAAACGGCCGCGGGCGGCCGCAAAAGGGAAGGAAAGACGATGAGGATTCGTTATCTGCATACCATGGTGCGTGTGCTCGACCTTGAAAAGTCGATGGCGTTCTTTCGCCTGCTCGGGCTTGAGGAGACGCGGAGGATCGACAATGAGGCGGGGCGGTTCAGCCTGGTCTTCATGGCACCGCCCGGCCAGCCGGAATGCCCGGTCGAGCTGACCTGGAACTGGGATGGCGACGAGGGGTTGCCCTCGGACAGCCGGCATTTCGGCCATCTCGCCTATCGGGTCGAGAATATCTACGAGATGTGCCGCAAGCTGATGGAGGCCGGCGTCACCATCAACCGCCCGCCGCGCGACGGGCATATGGCCTTTGTGCGCAGCCCCGAAAACGTCTCGATCGAGCTTTTGCAGGAAGGCGAGGCGCTGCCCCCGCAGGAACCCTGGGCCAGCATGGAAAATACCGGCCATTGGTAGGGGCCTTTGGCAGGGGGCCGGTCGGGGCGCGCCTGGCGGGCCCCGACATCCGCCGCAGCCGGGCGGGCGGCCTGGCGTCGCGGGGACCGACGGGTGGCCCGGTCTAGCCCATCCGATCCCCGCCGGGGGCGGGCGGGATTCGCCGCGGCGCCGGGTCCCGATTTCCGCCGTGCTGATCCCCGGCATCTCCTGATCCCTGCCCCGGCAAGGCGGGGCAGGGCCGTCGCGCCGGCGGCAATGCCGGCGCGGTTTCGATCCCCCGGCGCCAAGGGGCGCGGGTCGCCGAAGCTGCCGTGCCACCGTCCTTGCCCAACCCTCAATAGATATAGCGGATCTGTTCGGCCCAGAAGCGTTCGACCCGCCGCCATTGCAGGTTCACCGCCTCGACCGGCGGGTCGTCCAGCACGCCCGACAGCTCCAGCCCCTCGGCATGGCGGGCAAACAGCCGCGCCACGCAGTCGCGCACCTCTTGCCCGGCGCGGGTCAGCCGCACCCGGACCGCGCGGCGGTCCATTTCGCAACGCTCATGGTGGACGTAGCCCAGTTCGACCAGTTTCTTGAGATTGTAGGAGACGTTCGAGCCCTGATACATGCCGCGCGTCCGTAATTCGCCCGCCGTCACTTCGGACGAGCCGAGATTATAGATCAGCAGCGCCTGCACCGGCGTCAGGTCGGTGCGGCCCAGCCGCTCGAATTCGTCCTTGACCAGGTCCAGCAAAAGCCGGTGCAGCCGTTCCAGCATCTGCAGGCTTTCCAGATAAGCCTCGGTCCGGTTGGTCCGCGAGGGCAGGGGCCGCAGGGCGGGCACCGTTCGGGCAGAGCTGCGCTGTTGCATAAGCGGGTTCCGTTCATGGCCTCGTTTCCGCCACCATGGTGCAGATTTGCCAATCTTCGGTTAATCGCCGCGCGGTTTGCTAAAATTGCGCCTATTTCCGTGCCAGCCGCTGATGGGCGAAACCCGCCACGCGGTCCAGGATGGGCAGCAGCGCCTGGGGCCCCGGGCGCGCATCGCCCAGCCGGGCGGTGATCCAGGGATACAGGTCCTGGTCGTTTTCCCCCAGCAGCGCCTCGTAAAGGTCCAGTTCCTCGGGGCTCAGCCCCTCAAGCTCGCTGTCCGAAAAGGGGCCCAGGATCAGGTCCATTTCCTTGGTCCCGCGCCGCCAGCTGCGCATCCGCAGCCGCTTCAGCCTTGTCTCTTTGTCGTCCACGCTTGCCCCCGGCTTGCCTGTCCGCGACGCCGGGCCTATGACGGGACGGCCAGCCGCAGGATGAATTTCGATGAGCTTTTTGTCGCAGACGCTCGCCCGCGTCAAACCCTCGCCCACCATCGCCATCACCAGCCGCGCCCGCGAGCTTGCCGCCGAGGGCCGCGATATCATCGGCCTGTCCGCCGGAGAGCCCGATTTCGACACCCCCGCGCATATCCGCGAGGCGGCCAAGGCCGCCATCGACGCCGGCCATACCCGCTATACCGCGGTGGACGGCATCGCGGAACTGAAACGCGCCATCTGCGACAAGTTCGCGCGGGAAAACGGGCTGGACTATGCGCCCGCACAGGTGACGGTCGGCACCGGCGGCAAGCAGGTGCTTTACAACGCGCTGATGGCAACGCTGAATCCGGGCGACGAGGTGATCATTCCCGCACCCTATTGGGTCGGCTACCCGGACATGGTGCTGCTGGCCGGAGGCACGCCCGTGATGGTCGAGGGCGCGATGCAGAACGGCTATCGCATCACCCCCGAACAGCTTGAGGCGGCGATCACGCCGCGAACGAAATGGCTGATCCTGAATTCGCCCTCGAACCCCAGCGGCGCGGGCTATGGCATCGACCATATGCGCGCCCTGACCCAGGTGCTGATGCGCCACCCGCAGGTCTGGGTGCTGGCGGACGACATCTATGAACATCTGGTCTTCGACGACTTCCGCTTTGTCAGCCCGGCGCAGGTCGAGCCGGGGCTGAAATCGCGCACCCTGACCATGAACGGCGTCAGCAAGGCCTATGCCATGACCGGCTGGCGCATCGGCTATGGCGCCGGACCCCAGGACCTGATCCGCGCCATGGCCAAGCTGCAATCGCAATCGACCTCGAATCCCTGTTCGATCAGCCAATATGCGGCGCTGGCGGCGTTGCAGGGGTCGCAGGATTACATCGCCGAAAGCCGCGCCGTGTTCCAGCGCCGCCGCGACCTGGTGGTGGCGGGGCTGAACGCCTGTCCCGGCATCGACTGCCCGGTGCCGCAGGGGGCGTTCTACGTCTATCCCTCGATCGCGGCGCTGATCGGCAAGACCTCGGCCGGCGGCACGCTGATCGCGGATGACGAAGCCTTCGCCACCGCGCTGCTGAACGAGACCGGGGTGGCGGTGGTCTTTGGCGCGGCCTTCGGGCTTTCGCCGCATTTCCGCATCTCTTACGCCGCCTCGGATGCGGTGCTGGCGGATGCCTGCACGCGCATCAAGACGTTCTGCGAGGGGCTGCGCTAAAAAGCGGGCGGGGCCGAAGCCCCGCCGCCACGGCTTCAGCCGACGAAAAGCTGCGGCTTGGTCAGGCTTTCGGGCCGCAGGATGGCGTCCAGCCGCTCTTTCGGCAAAAGCCCCTTTTCCAGCACCAGCTCATAGACGCCGCGGCCGGTCAGATGCGCCTCGGTCGCGACCTCGGTGGCGGCGGCATAGCCGATATAGGGGTTCAGCGCCGTGACGATGCCGATGGAACGGCGCACGGTTTCCTTCAGCACCTCGCGATTGGCGGTGATGCCGCGCACGCAATTATGCTCCAGCGTATTGCAGGCCGCGACCAGGTGGCTGACCGAGCGGAACAGGCTGTAGGCGATCACCGGCTCAAAGGCATTGAGCTGCAACTGCCCGCCCTCGGCCGCCATGGTGATGGTCATGTCGTTGCCGATCACCTCGAAACAGACCTGGTTGACCACTTCGGCGATGACCGGGTTCACCTTGCCCGGCATGATCGAAGAGCCGGCCTGTTTCGCCGGCAGGTTGATCTCGTTGAAGCCGGCGCGCGGCCCCGAGGACAGAAGCCGCAGGTCGTTGCAGATCTTGGACAGCTTGACCGCCACGCGCTTGAGCACGCCCGAGACCTGCACGAAGGCGCCGCAATCCTGCGTCGCCTCGACCAGGTCGGGGGCGGTGACGACCGGGATCACGGTGATCTCGGCCAGCCGCGCCCGCACCCGCTCGGCATAGTCGGGATGGGTGGTGATGCCGGTGCCGATGGCGGTGGCGCCCAGGTTGATCTCGCAGATCAGGGCGGCCGCCTCGGCCAGGCGCAGCTCGTCCTCGCCGATGGTGATGGCGAAGGCGTTGAATTCCTGGCCCAGTGTCATGGGCACGGCTTCCTGCAACTGGGTGCGGCCCATTTTCAGGATTTCGGCAAATTCCGTGCCCTTTTCGGCAAAGGCGCCGCGCAGCGAGGCCAGAGCCGCGATCACGTTCTGCAAACCCCTCCAGGATGCCAGCCGCAACGCCGTCGGATAGACGTCGTTGGTCGACTGGCTCATGTTCACATGCTCGTTGGGGTGCAGGTATTGGTATTCGCCCTTGGCATGGCCCATGATTTCCAGCGCGCGGTTGGCGATGACCTCATTGGCGTTCATGTTGGTCGAGGTGCCGGCGCCGCCCTGGATCTGGTCCACGATGAACTGGTCGTGCAGCCGGCCGGCGCGGATTTCCGCGCAGGCGGCGACGATGGCGTCGCGGCGTTCCGCCGACAGCAGGCCCAGATCGGCATTGGCCAGCGCCGCCGCCTGCTTGATCGCCGCCAGCGCCCGGATCAGCTCGGGGATCTCGCCGATCGAGCGGCCCGAAATGGGGAAATTCTCGACCGCGCGCAGGCTGTGGATGCCCCAATAAGCGTCGGCAGGCAATTCGCGTTCGCCCAGGAGGTCATGTTCGATACGGGTCTTTTTCATGCTTACCTCGATTGCATGGCCGCCGGCCCGCATTGCGCGGGACCCTGGGGCCGTGCAGCTTGTCAGGATCAGTGTTCGCTTTCCCGGGGTCCGTCCGTGCCCCTGCGCACAGCAGTTAGGCGCGGTGGCGCGGAATTGCCAATGCCAAGTCAGGCTGGGTTATTCCGTTATTGCATAACCATCGCCCAGCTGGCGGGCGGCCTGCCAGACCCGGCCGGTAATGCCGCGTCCGCGCGCGGCATTGCGGTAAAGCCTTATCTCCATCGGCAATTCGGGGGCGACGATTTCCAGCTTGCCGGTCCCGATCTCGTTCTCGACCAGCCGGCGCGGCAGCCAGACGACGCCATGCCCGGCGACGGCCATGCTTTTCATCGCCTCGGCCATGCTGGCCTCATCCGTATGGGCGACATAGACCTTGGGCGCGCCGGGTTGCGCCAGGGCGATCCGCGCCATGGCGTTCAGGAACGATCCGCGTGAATATTTCAGCATCGGCATGCCCTCGCTCTGCCACTCCTCGGGAAAACCGGGGCGGGCGACGGCAACCAGGCTGTCGCGCCCGACGACAAGATGCGGATAATCCGACGGCTCCAGCGGGATGTTCACCTGCGGATGGGCATAGGTCAGGAAAAAGTCATAGCCGCCCTCGGTCAGCGCCGCGATGCAGCTGTCGAAATTCTCGGGCTTGACGCGGCTGGTCATCTGTCCTGCCGTCGCCTTGAGCCGCATCAGCCAGCCGGGCAGGAAGGTCACCGTCAGGCTGTGCAGCGCCACGAAGGAAATTTCCCCCCCGCGCGAGCGGGCGTGGTCGCGGAATTCGGCGCGGCGGGCGTTGATCATGCGCACGGCTTCCTCGGCGGTTTCGCGAAACAGCACACCTTCGCGGGTCAGCGCCACCGGATGGCTGTCGCGCGACAGCAGGTCGGTGCCCAGCCATTCCTCCAGCGCGCGGATGCGGCGGCTGAAGGCGCTTTGCGTGACGCCGCGCAGCTCGGCCGAGCGCGAGAAGCTGTGCGTCTCGGCCAGCACCAGGAAATCTTCGAGCCATTTGAAATCCATGCGCCCTCCTTTCCCATCGCTTTAGCCGAGCGCCGGGACACGCGCCACAGAAACGCACATCCGCTGGCCCGGCCGGACAACTTGCCGTCCGGCGGGAAATCCGATTTGCTGGCGGCGGAAAACAGGGGATGGACGCATGGACGGGACGACGAGGGTGGCGGTGGCCGAGCTTGGCCGGATGGTCGAGGCGGCCTTCATGCGCGCGGGCTTCAACGCCCAGCAGGCCGGCGCCATCGCCCGCGTCATCGCCGCGGCCGAGCGCGACGGCGCGAAATCGCACGGGATCTATCGCATCGAAGGCTGCCTGCGCACCCTGGCGGCGGGCAAGGTTTCGCCCGATGCCCGTCCCGAACTGGTGGACGACGGCGGCGCGGTGATCCGGGTGCTGGCGGGCGGCGGCTTTGCCCCGGCTGCATTCGATCTGGGCCTGCCGGCGCTGGCCGCCCGTGCGGAAAAGCTGGGGCTGGCGGCGCTGGCGATCAATGATTGCGTCCATTATTCGGCGCTTTGGCCCGAGGTCGAGGCCCTGGCCGAGCGCGGGCTGGCGGGCCTGGCGATCTGTCCCAGCTATGCTGCCGTCGCGCCGGCCGGCGGGACCGGGCCGCTGCTCGGCACCAATCCGATGGCCTTTGCCTGGCCGCGCCCGCAGGGCCTGCCCTATGTCTTCGACTTCGCCACCTCGGCGGCGGCGCAAGGCGAGATCGAGCTGCTGGCCCGTGCCGGCAAGCCGATGCCCGCGGGCTGGGCGCTGGATGCCCAGGGCGCCCCGACGACCGATCCCGCCGCCGGGCTGGCCGGGGCGCTGCTGCCCTTTGGCGGGCACAAGGGGTCGGCGATCACGACCATGATCGAGCTGCTGGCGGCGGCGATGATCGGCGACCTGACCAGCCGCGCCGCGCTGGACGAGCTGGGCACGCTTGAGCTGGCGCCGAAACATGGCGAGCTGATCCTGGCCTTTTCGCCGGCCCGCTTTGCCGCGGGCCGGCCGGGCGATCCGCTGGTCGCGGCCGAGGCGCTGTTCGAGGCCATCCTGGGGCAGGGCGCACGCCTGCCCGGCCAGCGCCGCCTGGCCTTTCGCGCCAGGTCCGAGGCAGAGGGCATCGCGCTTGATGGCGACGAGCTGGCGCTGATCGAGCGCGTCCAGCGCGACGGGCTGGCGGCGCTGGCCTAGATCGTGGTCCAGTTCTGTTCGACCACCGCCTCCATCGCGACATAGCTGTTGGTGGCGTGCAGATGCGGCAGGGTCGAGATGCTTTCGGCCAGGACGCGGCGGTAATCGGTGATGTCGCGCGACCGCACCTTCAGCAGATAGTCGAAGCCCCCTGCGATCATGTAGCATTCCTCGACCTCGGGGATGGCGCGCGCGGCGGCGTTGAACTGTTCCAGCGCCTTTTGCCGGGTATCGGACAGCCGCGCCTCGACATAGGTCACATGGGTCAGCCCCAGCTTCATCGGCGACAGGATGGCGCGATAGCCGGTGATCAGCCCCATCTCCTCCATCTGGCGGATGCGCAGCGCCACCGGGGTCTTGCTCAGCCCGACCTTGCGGGCCAGCTCGGTGACCGGAATCCGGGCATTGGCGATCAGTTCCTGAAGGATCTTGCGGTTCGTGGTGTCGAGCGATTCTTGCATGGTCTGGAAATGGCCTGAATTTCGTGACGATCGTCCAGACTGGTGCCATATTATGGTCACATGGTCCAAGCCTTTCCCGCTATCAGGGCTCTGCATTGCAGGAGATACGCCATGCCCGGCACCCCGTTTTCCGCCCTTGATCTCGACGCCAAGTTCACCCCCGAAGCGGCGCTGGTCCAGCGCCTGGCCGAACAGGCGGCGCTGACCCCCGGCGCCCGCGCCGCCATCACCGCCCGTGCCGCCGACCTGGTGCGCCGCATCCGCGCCGACGCCCGGCCGACGCTGATGGAGCATTTCCTGTCCGAATACGGGCTTTCCACGCGCGAAGGCGTGGCGCTCATGTGCCTGGCCGAGGCGATGCTGCGCGTCCCCGACCGCCAGACCATCGACGCGCTGATCGAAGACAAGATCGCGCCTTCGGACTGGGGCCTGCATCTGGGCGAGGCGTCCTCGTCTCTGGTCAATGCCTCGACCTGGGCCCTGATGCTGACCGGCAAGGTGCTGGAGGACGACCAGGGCGGCATCGCCGGCACCCTGCGCGGTGCCATCCGCCGGCTGGGCGAGCCGGTGATCCGCGCCGCCGTCGGCCGCGCGATGAAGGAGATGGGCCGGCAATTCGTGCTGGGCCAGACTATCGAGGCGGCCCTGGAACGCGCCCGCAAGCGCGAGGCGCAGGGCTTTACCTACAGCTACGACATGCTGGGCGAGGCCGCGATGACCGGGACCGATGCCGCGCGCTATGCCCGCGACTATTCCGACGCGATCGCCGCCATCGCCAAGGCTTGCGACAAGGGCTCGGTGCAGATGAATCCGGGCATCTCGATCAAGCTTTCGGCCCTGCATCCGCGTTATGAGGTGGCGCAGGAGGGGCGCGTCATGGCCGAGCTGGTGCCGGTGGTGCTGTCCCTGGCCCGCCAGGCCAAGGCGGCCGGCATGGGCATGAATATCGACGCCGAGGAACAGGACCGGCTGGTGCTGTCGCTCAAGGTGATCGAGGCGGTTCTGTCCGATCCCTCGCTGGCCGGCTGGGACGGGTTCGGCGTCGTCGTGCAGGCCTATGGCAAGCGCGCCGGGCAGGTGATCGACTGGCTGCACGACCTGGCCGTGCGGCTGGACCGGCGCATCATGGTGCGGCTGGTCAAGGGGGCCTATTGGGATACCGAGATCAAGCGTGCCCAGGTCGAGGGCTTTCCCGGCTTTCCGCTGTTCACCAGCAAGGTTGCCACCGATGTCAGCTATATCGCCCATGCGCGCAAGCTGATCGGCTATGCCGACCGCATCTATCCGCAATTCGCCACTCATAACGCCCAGACCGTCTCGGCCATCCTGGAGATGGTCGGCGGCATCGAATTCGAGTTCCAGCGCCTGCATGGCATGGGCGAGCGGCTGCATGACATCGTGCTGCGCGACCATAATGGCCGCTGCCGCATCTATGCGCCGGTCGGTGCGCATCGCGACCTGCTGGCCTATCTGGTCCGCAGGCTGCTGGAAAACGGCGCCAATTCGTCTTTCGTGCACCAGATCGTGGACGAGACGGTCAGCCCCGAAGAGGTCGCCCGCGACCCGTTCGAGGCGTTGGCCGGCGCCAGGCCGCCGGCGGGGCTGGCCATGCCCGATGCGATCTTCGGCGCGGTGCGGCGCAATTCGGGCGGCTTCGATCTCAGCGACGAGACGACGCTGGCCCGGATCGAGGCCGCCCGGACCGGCCCGGTGCCCGATGCGGCGCCCCTGACCGTTTCGGCCCCCGCCGGCCAGAGGGTGCCGGTTCTGAACCCGGCCACCGGCGAGACCGTCGCCCATGTCACCGAGGCCGATGCCGCCACCGTGGCGCGCGCCATCGACGATGCCCGGGCCTGGGACGAACCCGCCGCCCGCCGTGCCCAGGTGCTGCGCCGCGCCGCCGATCTTTACGAGGCGAATTTCGGCCCGATCTTTGCCGCCCTGGCGCGCGAGGCCGGCAAGACCCTGCCCGATTGCGTGGGCGAACTGCGCGAGGCTGTCGATTTCATGCGCTATTATGCCTCGGAGGGCGAAGGCGCCACCGGCCGTCCCCGCGGCCTGATCGCGGCGATCAGCCCCTGGAACTTTCCCCTGGCGATCTTTACCGGCCAGATCGCCGCGGCGCTGATGGCGGGCAATGCGGTGCTGGCAAAGCCGGCCGAACAGACGCCGCTGATCGCTGCCATCGCCGTGCGGCTGCTGCACGAGGCCGGCGTTCCGCGCGCCGCGCTGCAGCTTCTGCCGGGGCGGGGGGAAACGGTGGGCGCGGCGCTGACCTCGGACCCGCGGATCGGCGGCGTGGTCTTTACCGGCTCGACCGAGACCGCCCGTCTCATCGCCCGGGCCATGGCCGAGCATATGGCCCCCGGCACGCCGCTGATCGCCGAGACCGGCGGCCTGAACGCGATGATCGTCGATTCGACCGCGCTGCCCGAACAGGCGGTGCGCGACATCGTCGCCTCCAGCTTCCGCTCGGCCGGGCAACGCTGCTCGGCGCTGCGCTGCCTTTACGTGCAAGAGGATATCGCGCCGCATCTGATCGCCATGGTCAAGGGTGCGATGGACGAATTGCGGGTCGGGGACCCCTGGCGGCTTTCGACCGATGTCGGCCCGGTGATAGACGCCGAGGCCCAGGCGGGTATCGAGACCTATCTGGAAAGCAAGTCGAACCATATCCTGCACCGGGTCTGGGCGCCCAAGCAGGGCCATTTCGTCGCCCCGGTGCTGCTGCGGGTCGATGGAATCGCCGATCTGGAACGCGAGGTCTTTGGCCCGGTGCTGCATGTCGCGACCTTTCGCAGCGGCGATCTGGAAGCGGTGGTGGACGATGTCAATGCCCGCGGCTTCGGCCTGACCTTCGGGCTGCATACCCGCATCGATTCCCGCGTCCAGGAGATCGCGGACCGGATCCATGCCGGCAATATCTATGTCAATCGCAACCAGATCGGTGCGGTCGTCGGTTCGCAGCCCTTTGGCGGCGAAGGGCTGTCCGGGACCGGCCCCAAGGCCGGCGGGCCGCTTTACCTGCCGCGCTTTTTCGCGCCCCAACCGCTGCCCGGCGAACCGCTGCCCGCGGCGGCGGCGCCAGCGGGGGCGGGGAACGATGCCGCTGCCGACCTGTCCGCGCTGGCCGCGGCCTTGCGCGACGGCGCTGCCGGGGCCCGGCTGGACGAACGGCTGATGCCCGGTCCGACGGGCGAGCTGAACCGGCTGGGCTTCCATGCCCGTCCGCCGCTGCTCTGTCTGGGGCCGGGGGCCGAGGCCGCCCGCGCCCAGGCCGCGGCGGTCGAGGCCCTTGGCGGCCGCGCCGTCGCCGTCCCGGGCCGGCTGCCCCCCGAGGCGCTCGGCAAGCTGCAGGGGGTTTCGGCCGTGCTGTGGTGGGGCGATGCGGTGCAGGGCCGCGCATATGCGCGCGCATTGGCGGCGCGGCCGGGGCCGCTTACGCCGCTGCTATGCGCCGGCCCCGACCTGGCCCATATCGCCCATGAACGGCATCTTTGCGTCGATACCACCGCCGCCGGCGGCAATGCCGCCCTGCTGGCCGGCTGAGACGGGCAAAAAGGGGAACGCAAGGCGAGACAACATGCCGCGCCCCCCGATCCTGTCGGACGGGCTTGCGCCGATGCGACGGACGAGGGCAAGCCCCATCAGCCCATCAGCCCATCAGCCCATCAGCCCATCAGCCCATCAGCCCATCAGCGAAAGCCAGGCGCGGATCGCGGCCAAGGCCTCGGGCTCGTCCAGAAAGGGGATATGGCCGCGGCCGGGCACTTCGGCCAGGATCATGTCGGGGCGCCGGCGCTGCATCTCCCTGGCCGTTTCCTGGGCCAGCAGGTCCGAATTGGCGCCGCGGATCAGCGCCAGCGGCAGCCCCTGCGCCGCCTCGAACAGCGGCCACAGATCGACCTCGGGTCCCGCGAAGGCGGCCAGGAATGCCCCGCGCAGCGCCGGGTCATAATTGATCCGCAGTCCTTCCGGGGTCTCGATGTAATGATGGCGAGCCTCGTCCAGCCAGCGGCCGGGCGGTATGCCGGTGAAATCGGGCAGGGCGGCGGGCAGGCGGCGCGCCATGTCCTCGATGCTCCGCGCCGCCGGATTGCGCCCGACATAGTCGAAGATCCGCTCCAGCCCCTGGCGTTGCAGCACCGGGCCGACATCGTTCAGGCACAGGCCCAGCAGCCGGTCGCGCGCCGTTGCCGCCAGAAACATGCCGATGATCCCCCCGCGCGAAGTGCCCAGCACCGCCGCGCGCTCGACCCCCAGATGGTCCAGCAGCGCCAGCGCATCCTGCGCCTCTTGCGGGACGGTATAGGTTTCCGCCCCGGTCCAGTCCGAGCCGCCGCGGCCGCGGTAATCCGGCCGGATCAGGCGCAGGCCGGCCAGATGCGGGGCCAGATAGTCGAAGTCCAGCCCGGTCCGGGTCAGCCCGGCCAGGGCCAGGACCGGCAGGCCCTCGCCCTCGTCGCGATAGGCCAGCCGGGCACCGTCCCCGGCCCGAAAGAACCGGGGGGCGGTCACAGATTCTCCGATTGCGGCATGCCCAGAACGTGATAGCCGCCGTCCACCAGCACGATCTCGCCGCTGGTGCAGGCGCCCCAATCCGAACACAGCCAGACCGCGGTGCCGCCGATCGCCTCCAGCGTGGCATTGGCGCGCAGGGGGGCGTTGGCCTCGGTATGGCGATAGGTCTTGCGCGCGCCGCCGATGGCCGCGCCGGCCAGGGTCTTCATCGGGCCGGGGCTGATCGCATTCACCCGGATGCCTTCCGGGCCCAGGTCGTTGGCCAGATAGCGGACCGAGGATTCCAGCGCCGCCTTGGCCACGCCCATGACATTGTAAAAGGGCGTGACCCGGTTCGAGCCGGCATAGGTCAACGTGATGATCGAGCCGCCCTTGCCCATCAGCGGCCGCGCCCGCCGCGCCAGATCTATCAGCGAATAGCAGGAAATCGACAGTGAGGTCTTGAAGTTTTCGCGGCTGGTATTGATGAAGCGCCCGGTCAGTTCGGACTTGTCCGAATAGGCGATGGCATGGACCAGGAAATCCAGCCCGCCCCAGCGCGATTCGATCCCGGCAAAGGCGCGGTCCAGCGATTCGTCGTCCTGGACATCGACATCCATCAGGAAATCCGAGCCCAGCGACCGCGCCAGCGGCTCGACCCGCTTGCCGAAAGCCTCGCCCTGATAGGAAAAGGCCAGTTCCGCCCCCTGTTCAGCCAGCGCCCGCGCAATGCCCCACGCGATCGAACGGTCATTCGCGACCCCCATCACCAGACCGCGCTTTCCTTTCATCAATTCGCCCATGGCTTGACCTTTTTTTCTGGATTATTCGCGGTATTTCGACAGAAGCAGCGTCGCATTGGTGCCGCCGAAACCGAAACTGTTGGACAGGACGCTGTCGAATTCGACGCCATCCTTGCGCGCAAGCGCGATCTCCTCGGGGCGGATCTCGGGGTCCAGCTGGACGATATTGGCCGAGGCGGCGATGAAGCCTTCCTGCATCATCAGAAGCGAATAGATCGCCTCATGCACGCCGGTCGCGCCCAGCGAATGGCCGGTCAGCGATTTCGTCGACGAAACCGGCGGCACCGCGCCCTCGCCGAAGACGCGGCGCAGGGCCTTGATCTCGCCGACATCGCCCACCGGGGTCGAGGTGCCATGCGCATTGACATAGGAAACCTTGCGCCCCTCGGGCAGGGTGGACAGCGCCAGCCGCATCGAGCGTTCGCCGCCCTCGCCGGAAGGGGCGACCATGTCATAGCCGTCGCTGGTGGCGCCATAGCCGGTGACTTCGGCATAGATGCGGGCGCCGCGGGCCAGGGCGTGGCCCAGTTCCTCCAGCACCACCACCCCGCCGCCGCCGGCGATGACGAAACCGTCGCGCGTCGCGTCGAAGGGCCGCGAGGCGGTCTGGGGCGTGTCGTTGTATTTCGACGACATGGCCCCCATGGCGTCGAACAGGCAGGAAAGCGTCCAGTCCAGTTCCTCGCCGCCGCCGGCAAAGACGATGTCCTGCTTGCCCATCTGGATCAGCTCGGTGCCGTTGCCGATGCAATGCGCGCTGGTCGAGCAGGCCGAGGTGATCGAATAGTTCACCCCCTTGATCTTGAAGGGCGTGGCCAGGCAGGCGGAATTGGTCGAGGACATGCAGCGCGTCACCATGAAGGGACCCATGCGCTTGGGCGAGCCCTTCTCGATCACGATGCGATGCGCCTCGAACAGGTTGGCGGTCGAAGGGCCGCCGGAACCCATGATCAGCCCCGACCGCTCGTTCGAGACGTCTTCGGGCGCCAGACCGGCATCCTCGATCGCCTGCTGCATGGCGATGAAGTTATAGGCCGCGCCCATGCCCATGAAGCGCAGGTTGCGCTTGTCGATATGATCCTCGACCGCGATCCGGGGCATGCCATGGACCTGGCTGCGAAAGCCGTGCTCGGCATATTCGGGGGCGAAGACGATGCCCGAGCGTCCCGTGCGCAGCCCCTCGGTGACTTCGGCGGCATTGTTGCCGATGGGAGAGACGATGCCCAGCCCGGTGATGACGACACGGCGCATGGCGTGCTCCTTGTTCATGGGTCAGGCGGCCGACAGGGCCACTTTCATGTCCCTGACTTCGTATATGGTTTCGCCATCGGCCTCGACGCGGCCATCGGCCACGCCCATGGTCAGCCGGCGGGTCTGGACCGCCTTGGTGAAATCGACGAAATAGCGCAAGAGCTTGCGGTCAGGGCGGACCATGCCGGTCAGCTTGACCTCGCCCACGCCAAGCGCATAGCCGCGCCCCTGCCAGCCGCGCCAGCCCAGGTTGAACCCGGTCAGCTGCCACAGCCCGTCCAGGCCCAGGCAGCCGGGCATGATCGGATTGCCGGGAAAATGGCAGGCAAAGAACCACAGGTCGGGATGGATGTCGAATTCGGCGACGACATGGCCCTTGCCATGCGGCCCGGCATCGGCCGATATATCGGTGATGCGGTCCATCATCAGCATGGGCGGTTCGGGCAATTGGGCATTTCCGGGGCCGAACAACTCGCCACGGGCGCAGGCCAGCAGATCTTCCTTGTCAAAGCTGGTCCTTGTCATCGTCATGCGCGTGTTTTCCCCCTGATCCGACGTTGCATTATCTGTTCAATATCTGTTCTGTCTGTTCCGGCGCGACGTCCGCGCAAAAACTCGCCTCCGGGTCTATCATTCCGCCGCGGCAAGGCGCAAGGGCGCAGGTTTTCCCGGTTTTTGCCCCTTTCCCGGCCCCCTCTGCCCCTAAGCCCCGGCCGGCGCCGCCGCTGCCGGGGGCTGTGCGCCCCCGGACCCCCGCAGGATATTTTCCCACGGAAGATCAGGCCGGGGGCTCGGCCTTCGCCGTCTTCTTTCGTGTCCAAATATCCTGGGGGAGCGCGGAACGCGCGGGGGCAAAGCCCCCATCCGGCGGCATTCCAGCCTTCGACCGCCTGGCGGCACCGGGCATTGCGGCTTCGCCGGGCGCCGGACCGTCCGGGCGGGAGAGCGGCCGGTGCCCGCGTCATCCGGGGGCAAATTCGTCCAGCGCGCCGGCGATCCGGCGGATGCCCTCGGGGATGCGTTCGGCCGAGATCGAGGAATAGGCCAGGCGAAAGAAACCCCGGCCCTGTGCGGGATCGGCAAAGAAGGGGGCGCCTGGCTCGATCAGCACGTCGCGCGCCTTGAGCCGCACCGCCATTTCGGTGCAGTCCACCCCCTGGGGCGCGGCCAGCCAGAAGCTGGAGCCGCCGGTCGCCTGGGGCGAGGCGAGCCGCAGCCCCTTGCGTGCGATGGCCTCCAGCATCACCGCCCGCCGCCGGGCATAGGCGCGGCGCATGCGGTTCGCCTGTGCGTCGTAATGGCCCAGCGACAGGAAATGCGCCAGCGTGCGCTGCATATGGCCGGGCGGGTGGCGCAGCACCATGCCGCGCAGCGCCCTTGCCTCGGCGATGACACGGGGATCGGCCACGACATAGCCCAGCCGCACGCCGGGAAAGACCGATTTGGAAAACGAGCCGATATAGATGACCGCCCCGGCCCGGTCGATGGCCTTGAGCGCCGGCGAGGGGGCGCCGGCGAAGGACATCTCGAATTCGTAATCGTCCTCGACCACGGCGAAGCCCTGGATCTGGGCGCGGGCCAGCAATTCCTTGCGCCGGGCCAGCGGCATGGTCGAATTGGTCGGGCATTGGTGGCTGGCGGTGGTGAAGACCGCGGCGATGCCCGGCGGGATGGCGGCCGGCGGCAGGCCCTGCCCATCGACGGCGACCGGCAGGATGCGGGCGCGGCTGGCCCTGAGGATCTCGCGCTGGCCGGGATAGGAGGGGTCCTCGACCGCGCAGGAGGCGCCGGGACGCAAGAGCAGCTGCGCCACCAGCCACAGCGCGTTCTGCGCCCCCAGGGTCAGCAGGATTTCGTCGCGCCCGGCGCTGATGCCGCGCCGGGGCAGGATCTGGCGGGCGATATGATCGACCAGTTCCGGGTCGTCCGCATCGTAAAGATCGCCGGTCAGGCTGTCGAATTCGCGCCGGCCGAGCGCGCGCATGGCGCAGTCGCGCCAGGCGGCATGATCGACCAGCGCCGGATCGGCCTGGCCGTAGACGAAGGGATAGGCGAAGCCGCGCCAGTCGCGTTCCCGGTCCCTGCGCTGCGCGCGGGCGAATCGGCCCTCCAACTGGCTGTCCCAGTCGAAGCGCGGCGCATCTGGCGCGGGCGGCCCGGTCTCCAGCCGCCGCTCGATACTGTCCGAGATGTAATGCCCCGAACGGTCGCGGCTGGCCAGGTAATCGGTCGAGACCAGTTCCGCGAAGGCCTGCGCCACCGTCACCCGCGCCACGCCCAGATGCCGGGCCAGCGCGCGGGTCGAGGGCAGCTTTTCGCCGGGCCGGAAGCGGCCGGCCGTCACCGCGGCGATGATCTGGCGGCGCAACTGGACCTGAAGCGGCAGGCCGGCCGCATGGTCCAGGAAAAAGGCGTCGGGGGGAATCGGCATGGGATGATCCGGGGCGGCATTCGGGATCCATCACTTTCCCGAATGCCTCCCCGGATCAAGGGTTCGGATCAATCCTTCAGCCGAACACGCTGGTCAGCGCCCGGTCGATGGTGTCGGTGATACGGTCGATATCGTCCGCCGTGGCGATCAGCGCCGGCGACAGGCAAAGCGTGTTGTTGAAGCCCGGCACGGATCGGTTGGTCGCGCCGATGATGACGCCTTGGGCCAGGCATTCGGCGACCACGGCCTGCACCTTCTTCTCGTCCATAGGTTCCTTGCTGGCGCGGTCGGCGACCAGCTCGGCGCCGCAGAACAGGCCCTTGCCGCGCACGTCGCCGATGACCGCGTGCTTGTCCATCAGCGCGTTCAGGTTTGCCAGCACCCGCTCGCCCATGGCGGTGGTATTGGCCAGCAGCCCCTCGTCCTCGATGATGCGCATGTTCTCGATCGCCGCCACCGGCCCCGAGGTGCAGCCGCCGAAGGTCGAGATGTCGCGGAAAAAGTTCATGCCGTCCTCGGGCGCGTCCTTGAACATCTCGAAGACGCGCTCGGTGGTGACGGTGCAGGAAATCGCCGCATAGCCCGAGGCGACGCCCTTGGCCATGGTGACGAAATCCGGCTCGATCCCGTAATGCTGATAGCCGAACCAGCGGCCGGTGCGGCCGAGCCCGCAGACCACCTCGTCGATATGCAAGAGGATATCGTATTTGCGGCAGATCTGTTGCACGCGCGGCCAATAGCCCTCGGGGGGCGTGATGACGCCGCCGCCGGCGGTCACGGGTTCAAGCACGATGGCGCCGACGGTGTCGGGGCCTTCGCGCAGGATCACCTCTTCGATGGCGTCGGCGGCGCGCTCGCCATAGTTTTCCCCCTCCCATTGCTTGCGGTATTCCAGGCAGTGCGGCACGCGCACGAAGCCGTCGGGAAAGGGGCCATAGGCGGCGGCGCGCTGGTCCTGGCCGCTGGTCGCCAGCGTGCCGATGGTGGTGCCGTGATAGTCGCGGTCGCGATACAGGATCTTCCACTTCTTGCCGCCGTGATGGCGCGCCGCGATCTGGCGCACCATCTTGTAAGCCTTTTCGTTCGCTTCCGAGCCCGAGTTCGAGTAATAGACCCGGCTCATGCCCGGCATCTTCTCGATCAGTTTCCGGGCGAAGATCGCGCCCGGCACGGTGCCGGCGGCGCCGGCGTAATAGTTCAGCTTGACCAGTTGTTCGCGGATCGCATCGGCGATGCTTTCGCGGCCATAGCCCACGTTCACGGTCCAGACCCCGCCCGAAACCGCATCCAGGAACTCACGCCCGGTGGCGTCCCACAGCCGCATGCCCTTGCCCTCGACAAAGACGCGCGGGTCGATGGTTTCATATTGCTTGTGCTGGCTGAGATGATGCCAGACATGGGCGCGGTCGGCGGCGACCACATGCGACATGTCGTTGGGGTTCAGATCAAGCGTCATGGCCGGACTCCTGCGGTGAAGCTGTATCCCTCACTGCGCCCGAATGCCGGAAAGGGATAGAGCCAGATTGCGCGAATATATGGGGCCAGACCGCCCGCCCGCTTTGCATCCGGGGCGCTGGACAATGCCGCGGCGGGCCCGATACCATCCGCCGTCATCCGGGCGCAGGCCACGAAGGGAACCGCCATGTCCAACCTGACAATCGACGCGGAAAGGCTGTGGGACAGCCTGATGGAGACGGCGCGGTTCGGCGCCCGGCCGGATGGCGGCATCGCCCGGCTGACCCTGTCCGAAGAGGACCGCCAGGTGCGCGACTGGCTTGCGGCGCAATGCCGGGCGCTGGGGCTGGAGATGGTCGTGGACGAGGCGGGCAACATGTTCGCCACCCGTCCCGGGACCGCCGGGGACCTGCCCGCCATCGCCATGGGCAGCCATCTGGACACCCAGCCGACGGGCGGCAAGTTCGACGGCGTCCTGGGCGTGCTGGCCGGGCTCGAGGTGCTGCGCACCCTGGATGCCGCCGGCTACCGGACCGAGGCGCCGCTGATGCTGGTCAACTGGACCAACGAAGAGGGCTCGCGCTTTTCGCCGGCCATGCTGGGCTCGGGCATCTGGGCCGGGGTCTATGGCCGCGAATATGGCGATGGGCGCCTGGATGTGGGCGGCGACAGCTTTGGGGCCAGCCTCGACCGCATCGGCTATCGCGGCGCGGCAAAGGCCGGTTCGGTCGGTTTCGGCGCTATGTTCGAGCTGCATATCGAGCAGGGCCCGATCCTCGAGGCCGAGGGCGCGCAGATCGGGGTGGTGCTGGGCATCCAGGGCATGCGCTGGTTCGAGCTTGTCCTGACCGGCCTTGCGGCGCATAGCGGCTCGACCCCGATGGCGCTGCGTCGCAACGCCCTGTTGGGCATGGCGCGGGTGATCGAGGGCGTCGACCGCATCGCCAGGGCGCATGAGGACGCGGTCGGCACCATCGGCTTTCTGGATGTCGCCCCCAACTCGCATAACGTGATCCCCGGCGAGGTGCGCGCCACGATCGACCTGCGCCATCCCTCGGATGCGGTGCTGGACCGGATGCAGGCCCGGATCGAGGAACTGGTGTGCGAGGTTGCCGAAGCGGCGGGGCTGGAATACCGGCTGCAACGGATATCGGGCACCGCGCCGGTGGTTTTCGATGCGGAATGCATCGCATCGGTGCGGGCGGCGGCGAAGGCGGCGGGCCATGCGACGCGCGACATCGTCTCGGGCGCGGGCCATGACGCCGCCCATGCCGCGGCCAGGGCGCCGACGACGATGATCTTTGTGCCCAGCAAGGACGGGCTGAGCCACAACCCCGCCGAATCGACCCGGCCCGAGGAATGCGCCGCCGGGGCGCAGGTCCTGCTGGAGACGGTGCTGGACTATGACCGCCGCATGGCCGAGGCCCGCAGGGGAGAGGTGGGCAGGGGGCATGGCGCATGACGCGCGCATGAGGGGGCGCCGCGCCATTTGCCCCGCTCGGGCCACGCCGGATCGGAAAATCCCGGCCGCGGGGGCCGGGAATTCAGGGCGGGAAACCCGGCGGCGGGAAATCCGGGGCGTGAACCGGGGGCTGCGGGGGCCGGATCAGAACGGGATGTCGTCGTCGAAATCGGGACGGCCCGCGGGCTGACCGCCGGCGGCCGGGGCGCCGCCGCCATAGCTGCTGCCGCCGCCGTAACCGCCGCCATAGTCATCGCCGCGGCCGCCACCTGCGCCGCCGCGGCTGTCGAGCATGTGCAGCTCGCTGCGGAAGGGGCGCAGCGCCACCTCGGTGGTGTAGCGGTCATTGCCGCTCTGGTCCTGCCATTTGCGGGTCTCCAGCTGGCCCTCGACATAGACCTTGGAGCCCTTTTTCAGATATTGCTCGGCCACGCGGACCAGCGGCTCGGAATAGATCGCGACCGAATGCCATTCGGTGCGCTCCTTGCGCTCGCCGGTATTGCGGTCCTTCCAGGTTTCCGAGGTCGCGATGCGCAGGTTGGCGACCTTGCCGCCGCTGGGAAAGGTGCGGACTTCGGGGTCCTGACCCAGGTTGCCGACCAGGATCACCTTGTTCACGCTGCCTGCCATGCTGCGCTTCCTTCTTGCTAGAAATGCGTCTGCGCGGGTGTAGCGCGTCCGGCACCGGGGGGGCAAGCGGAATGCGGTGCGGGGCCGGATAGGCGGGTTTCCGCCTATCGCCGTCATTGCGGGCGCGCCGTGAAATCCTGTTGCGGCGCGCGTCGGGCTTTGCGCTATAGTGCCGCCTAAAAAAGACAAGGCCATGCATGAGGGACCAGTGATGCTTTCACGAGATCGGGCACGAGATCGGGCGATGCTGCGCCAATTGGGCCGGGCCGCGATGGTTCTGGCGATTTCGGCCGGGCTGGCCGGGCCCGTCGCGGCCGAGGGGCTGCGGTTGCAGGTCAAGAGCGGCAAGTCGCGGCTGGCGCAGTTCGAGCGCCAGACCCGCCTGATGGACAGCCGGCTGGCCGGGCAATACCAGCAATCGGCGCGGCTGCGCCCCGGCGGGACCTCGACCAAAAGCGTGGTTGACCTGGAACTGGGTGGCGCGATTCCCGCCTATCGCGGCAACCAGCGCAGCCAGTATCTGCCTCATGCCCGGGCCATGGCCCGCAAGCATGGCGTGCCCGAGGACCTGTTCCTGCGCCTGGTGCAGCAGGAATCGGGCTGGAACCCCTCGGCCCGCTCGCACAAGGGGGCGCGGGGGCTGGCCCAGCTGATGCCGGGCACGGCGGCCAGGCTGGGCGTCGATCCGAACGACCCGATCCAGAATCTCGAAGGCGGGGCGCGCTATTTGCGCATGATGTATAACACTTTCGGCAGCTGGCGGCTGGCGCTGGCGGCCTATAATGCCGGGCCGGCGGCGGTGGCGAAATATGGTGGTGTGCCGCCCTATCGCGAGACGCGCAACTACGTCCGCATCATTCACGGAAGCTGAGCCGCGAAAGACCGGGCAGGGCGCGGCGCGCCCGTCCCTTGGCTTTCGTATCCTGGCTTCCGGCCCTGTTTTCGGCCCGTGCGGTTTCGGTCGCGTCAGAAGGTCGAGGGGATGATGCGGTTGTATTTCGTCCCGGCGATGGTCGCGCCGGCCATCAGCCCGGACTGTCCGAAGATCATCGCCACCACCGGCTGCTGCGCGGTGATCGTGTCGGTGCCCATCGAAATGCCGCCGGCAGGCAGGGCGTAATAGGCCCCGGCCTTGGCCACCCAGCCCGGCGCGCGCCGGAAATCGGCCAGGGCGGCATCGGTCTGGAAGATCAGCACATGGGCATATTGCTGGGCGCCGATCTGCAGGCCAAGGCTGGCCTGGGTGGCCGAATAGTAATCCACCGTCACGTCGTTGATGCGCAGCGCGCCCTGGCCATAGGCGCCGCCAAGGCCGAATCCCGCCTCGGTCATCAGCGGCATGTAGAGCACGCCCTTGGCGTTCTGCACCATCGGCGCCACGTTGGGATAGCTGCGCAGCAGATAGTCCCGCGTCGCGTCCACCCGCGCATCCAGCCGCGCCGCCGCATTCTGTCCGACCGCGTTCGAGCAGCCGGCAAGCCCCAGCGCCGCGCCGCCCAACAACACAAGGCGCCGGCTCACCCCCTTGGAATTCGTCATCTTTTTCCCTCGTTCCCTGATCGGCCCCGCCCTGACCGGCCCCTGGTCGGCGGCTGGTGCCTGTCAAGGTGGCGATGATAAAGGAGCAGGCGCCCTCACGCCAGCCTTTCGGCCACCTGCGGCGCGTAATAGGTCAGGATGCCGTCGCAGCCGGCGCGGCGGAATGCCAGCAGGCTTTCCACAACCACCTCGCGCGTGAGCCAGCCGTTGCGGATCGCGTCCTCGATCATCGCATATTCGCCGCTGACCTGATAGGCAAAGGTCGGCGCCGCGAACTGGTCGCGGACCATGCGGCAGATGTCCAGATAGGGCATGCCCGGCTTGACCATCACCATGTCGGCGCCCTCGGCCAGGTCGCGGGCGACGCAGCGCATCGCCTCTTCGCGATTGGCGGGGTTCACCTGATAGGTCTTCTTGTCGCCCACCAGCCGCCCCGAGGCCCCGACCGCATCGCGGAAAGGGCCATAGAAGCCGCTGGCGAATCTCGCCGCATAGGACAGGATCGCCACGTCCTTGTGGCCATGCGCCTCCAGCAGCCCGCGCAGCGCGCCGATACGCCCGTCCATCATGTCCGAGGGCCCCAGGATGTCCGCCCCCGCCTCGGCCTGGGCCAGGGCCATGCGGCCAAGCGCCTCGACCGTCTCGTCGTTCAGGATCACCCCGTCCCGCACCAGCCCGTCATGGCCATTGGCGTTATAGGGGTCCAGCGCGATATCGGTCATCACCGCCAGGTCGGGCGCCACATCCTTGATGGCGCGGATGGCGCGGTTGCCGATATTCTCGGGGTCCCAGGCGCGTTCGCAGCTTTCGGTCTTCAGATCCGGGTCGGAATGGGGAAAGATGCAGATGGCCGGGATGCCCAGCCGCATCGCGGTTTCCGCCGCGCGCCTGGCGCCGTCCAGCGTCAGCCGCTCGACGCCGGGCATCGAAGGGATTTCGCCCTCGCCGCCGGCGATCTCGGTCACGAAGATCGGCCAGATCAGGTCGGCGGGGGTCAGGTTCACCTCGGTCACCAGAGCGCGCAGCGCCGGCGTGCGGCGCAGCCGGCGCAGGCGGCTGGCGGGGAAGGGGGCGGTGATCGGGCTGGGGGACATGGCTGACCTGTGGCTGCGGCGGCGGATCTCTGCCCGAAACTGCACCCAAGGCCGGCAGGGCGCAACCCCCTGCCATCCGGGCCGGAAAATCACGGTTTTCCTTTGCACGAGGCGCGGTTAGTTTGCCTTGCGCAACCGATGGAAGGAGAAGACGTGCCCCCGACCGAGGGAATTCTCGCCCTGCTGGACAGCCGGTCCTTTGGCTCGATCTGGTTCTGGGTGATCGTGACATTCGCCTGGACCATGGCGGGACGGCGCGTCCTGGGCGTGCCGCCGGACGTGGTTGCCGCCGCCGGCCGGGTCAAGCCCGGTCCCCAGGACGATCCGGCGGCGCTGATGCTGCTGGACTGGTTGTCGCTGACCCTGCCGCGCTGGCGCATCGACCGGCGCGAGGGCGCGGTCGCCCTGGGTCTGGGTTCGTTCCTGCTGACGACATTGGCGGTCCTGGGCTTTGCCTACGGGTTGGAGATGGCGCAGGCGCTGGTGCTGCTGGTGCTGCCATTCGCGCTGCTTTTCGCGCTGGAACTGCGGCTGGCGGCACGGTTGCGCGGGCTTTTGGCGCAGGCCGGGACCGGCATGCCGGTGAACAGGGCCGGGGCGGATGCCGCGCGCCTGATGCGGCGCCACAGGATGGTGGTCGGGCTGGTCTCGATCCTGGCGGTGGCGCTGACCGCCCTTTACGGTGCGATCTGGATGCTGCTGCATCCTTTCGGCGTCTGAGTCGGGCTTGACTTCACCCGTGTCGGCTTTACCTCAGCGACCATGTCCGCTCATCCCGAACACCTGATCCTTTCCGGCGCCCCCGAGGGCATGGATGCCGCCCTGATCGCGCGCGAACTGTCCCGCGGCCAGCCGGTCATCCACATCGCCCGCGACGACCGACGCATGGCGGCGATGCGCGCGGCGCTGGGTTTCTTTGCCCCCGCCGCCGCAGTGCTGGAATTCCCGGCCTGGGACACCACGCCCTATGACCGCGTCTCGCCTGCGCCGGGGGTGATGGCCGCGCGCATGGCGGTGCTGGCGGCGCTGGCGCATGGCGCGCTGAAAGGGCCTTTCGTGGTGCTGACCACGCTTTCGGCCGCCATGCAGCGCGTGCCGGCGCGCGAGGTCCTGCGCGATGCCGGTTTCTCGGCCGCCGTCGGCGACCGGATGGACGAGGCGGCGCTGCGCGCCTTTCTGGCCCGGATGGGATTCGTGCAGGCGCCGACGGTGACCGAACCGGGCGATTTCACCGTCCGCGGCGGGATCATCGACATCTTCCCGCCCGGCGAATCCGGCCCGATCCGCCTGGACATGTTCGGGGATGTGCTGGAATCTGCGCGAAAATTCGACGTAGAATCACAAAGATCCACCGGCAATCTCGACCGTGTCGAGCTTGCGCCCATGTCCGAGGTGATCCTGGACGAGGCCGCGATCACCCGCTTTCGCCAGAATTACCGCGCCGAATACGGCGGCGGTGCCAATGATCCGCTTTACGAAGGCATCAGCGCCGGCCGCAAGATGGCGGGGATGGAACATTGGCTGCCCTGGTTCCATGCCCGGCTGGACAGCCTGTTCGATTACCTGCCCGGCGCCTCGGTGGTGGCGGACGACCATCTGGATCAGGTGCGCGATGCGCGCTGGCACATGATCGCCGAACAGTTCGAGGCCCGG
>Ga0164243_10001765_pt1 | contig 36240 bp, 38 predicted proteins | sample OricompcompostOP_FD_108781 | JGI IMG/M metagenome (GOLD analysis project Ga0164243, IMG submission 108781) | Organic Plus compost microbial communities from Emeryville, California, USA - Original compost - Organic plus compost (OP) | ecosystem: Engineered > Solid waste > Mixed feedstock >...
CCGAGCTCACGCAGGACGGCGACGCCCTGCTCGCCCGCGCGCGCCCCACGCACGATGCGACGCTCGAATCGTCGCTCACCGAGGCCGAGGCCGTACCCGAACTCCGCGGCCTCGTCACCGCGCTGCACGGCGCGGACATTCCCGCGCCCGCCTGATCGATCGCACCGCGCGACGAACGAACGCGCGTCGTGATTCCGGACGACAGGTCACGACATCAGAGGGATCCGAGCCTCAGGTGGAGCAGCGGGTAGGGGCGACCCGCCTCATCGGTCTCGCTGCGGCCGACGACCTCGAATCCGCGGTGGGCGTAGAAGCCCGCAGCCGAGGCGTTCTGTTCGTTGACATCGACCCGGGTGACACCCTGCTCCGCGATCGCGTGCGTGAGAAGCGCGGAGCCGACCCCGGTACCGCGTTCCGCGGCGTCCACGAACAGCATCTCCAGCGCCCCATCGAGCACGCCGGAGAACCCCACGGGTCGACCGTCGCGCTCCGCGACCGACAGGATGACGGCGGGGAAGTAGTCGGACGCGAGCTTGGCGTGAATCTGGTCTCGGTCCGCGTCCGACAGGAAATCGTGCGTCGCGTCCACGGCGCTCCGCCAGATCGCCACGAGCGCCGGATACTCCGCCGGGCCGATCGAACGCCGAATGTGCAGAGCAGGCATGGCGGCGTCCTTACGTAGAGCGATCCCTCATCATCCCAGGACGCGCCATCGCTCGCGAATGCGGGGCGCCGACGGATAATCCACATGACGCGCAAAGGGGCGGCGTGAACAATAGTTCACCCCGCCCCCTCGCTTTTCAGGATCAGTACGCGAAGCTGATCTGCCCGCGCTGGAGCGTGGGCTTCTCGATCTCGTCGACGACGGCCGCACCAAAGTCGGCGCCGCCGATCGCCGACTTTCCGTCGGCGTCGAAGAGGGCGACCTCGTGCGAGGTGCGGTAGTGTCCGAGCTTCTCGCCGGGGGCGTAAGCACCGAACTCCGCGGCGGGGCTGACGAAGACCCACTCGCCGAGCGAGTCGTCGGCGAGAAGGTCGCCGAGGATCGCGTTCATCTCGGTCGCCTCCGCGGCGAACTCCGCGGGGATCTCGCCCGCCTCCGCGAAGCGCGGGGCGCCTTCGGCCGGACGCAGTGAGCTGAAGCCGCCGATCGCGACGAAGCGCGCGCCGGCCCCGGCGGCCGCCTTCGCGAGGGATCCGTATGCACCGCGAAGCGCGCCCTCGTTGGATCCGCGCGGCGAGAGCGCCGCGACCACGACGTCGATTCCGGCGAGATCGGGAACCTGCTCCGTGAGGTCGCCCGTGCGGTAGGTGACGCCGTCGATCTTCTCGGCGGGCTCGTTGCGGCTGACGAGGGTGACCTCGTGGCCGCGCGAGACCGCCTCGCTGACGATGTGGGATCCGGCGTAGCCCGTGCCGCCGATGACGAGGATGGATGCCACGATGAAACTCCTTCTTGTGGGGGTTGATGTCCACTAGTTACGATAAGTGACTAGAAACCCTTCGGGAAGTAGGCACTTTTTGGTAACCACATCGACCCTCGTGGGCAACCCCTACCAGCAGGACTGCCCGACCCGGCGGATCCTCGATCGCATCGGCGACAAGTGGACGGTCCTCATCGTCGGCGCGCTCGGCGACGACGCCGTGCGCTTCTCGGAGCTCCGCCGACGGATCCAGGGCATCTCGCAGAAGATGCTGACGCAGACGCTGCGTAGCCTCGAAGAGGACGGCCTCGTCTCGCGCACCGTGACCGCGCAGGTGCCGATCAAGGTCGAATACGCGCTCACCGACGTCGGACAGAGCCTCCGCGCGCCGCTGAAGGCGCTCGAGGAGTGGTCGATCGAGCACCTCGGCAGCGTGCTCGACGCGCGCACGGCGCACGAGGAGGCGGGGTCCCCGACGTAGCCGCTTAGCGGGCACCCCAGCGTAATCGCTCAGATCACGCCGCGGCCGAGCTCGTCGAGGTGCCGCGCGAGCATGCCGAGCATGCCGCTCGCGCCCCGCGGATCCCCACCCCAGAGGCCGTGCATCGCAATGCCGTCGAGCAGGGCCCGCAGCCGCTGGGCCTCGTACTCGGGGTCGCGGCCGTCGCCGAACTCCCCCGCCTCCGCGAGGATCCCGATCGCACCCCGGCAGGCGCGGTCGACGGCGGCGCTGAGCCGCGCGGCCGCTGGCCGAAGCTCGTCGTCGGTGAGCGCGAGCACGCCGAGCTGCACCTGCGCGACGAGCTCGGTGCGGCGCTCCTCGTCGAGTGGGAGCAGCTGCGCGAGCAGCGCATCGGCGAGCGGCCGGCCGGTCAGACCCAGTGCCGCGATCCTGATACGCGCCCTCTCCTCGATGAGCTCCAGGCAGTACTCCCGGAGGGCGTGCTGCGTGGGGAACGCGCGCCGCAGCGAGGCGGCGGCGATTCCCGCCTCGGCCGCGACGCCCCGCACCGACAGGCCGGGCAGCCCATCGCGCTCGAGAACGCGCAGGGCCGCCGCAGCGATCTCGGCGGTGCGCTCGCCTGCATCAATTCTCCGAGGCATGAGCCTTACCGTAACGCGGCGCCCTGTGCGGGCTCGGCGGCGCGCTTCGGCCACACCGTGTAGCTGAGCGCCCAGACGAGGTCGATCGCGAGGATGATCCCGAGGATCCCGAAGTATCCGGACAGCGCCGCGGTGCGTTCGGCGTCGTTCACGAGCAGGATGATGGATCCGAGGATCGCGGCGGCGATCCCCACCGCGAGCGCGGTGAGGAGCACATCGCGCCAGCACTTGAGGGTGTATCGCATGCCCGTGAGCCGCTCCGGCGCGGGTCCGCCGGCGAAACGGTACGCGAAGCGCACGTCCGCCCAGGCGACCATGCGCTTGCCGTACGCCACCGAGATCCCCACATAGATGGCGGCGAGGCCGTGCTGCCACGACGCCGTCGCGCCGCCCAGCAGGTCGACGGCGACCAGCGCGAGAAGCACGGCATCGATCACCGGGGCGAGGATCAGGAGGGCGGCACCGAGCCGCGCCCTCCGCAGGAGATACCTCGCCGCGAGCCCGCCGAGGATCGCCACCCAGAACAGAACCTCGCACACCACGATCGCGGCCAGAATCATGCCCGCTCCTCACCGTCGGTCACACATCGATTTTTGTTAGTACGAGTGTACTCACAAAAATGACGCGATGTGCGCATGATCATGTGCCTCGGCTCTCCAGGCGCTTCCAGAGGACGGCCCATTGCTCGCCGCGGAGATCGCGCGGCAGGGCGGCACGAGATACGCCCGCCTCGCTCAATGCCCGCTGCACCGACGAAACGGAGTGCCCGGATCCGCGCAGGATCTGCTGCATGCCTCTCCCCCATCCGCGGAAAACCGCGCCGATGAACGCCTCATACCGGCGCCGGTCGCGCGAGGGGATCAAGGGGCGCGGGCGACGCGCGATCACCAGGATGCCGCCGTCGACGGCGGGCATCGGACGGAAATGCCGAGCCGCTACTCGGCCCTCGAGACGGAAGGTGAACCACGGTGCGGCCTGGGCGGTCATCATCGTGGCACCGCCGACCCCGGCGCGCTTGCGCGCCACCTCCCATTGCGTCAGCAACACGGCCTCACTCCAACTGCCGTGACTCAGCAGCCGCCGCAGGATGGGCGTCGTGAGGTGAAACGGGATGTTCCCGACGAGGACGGGACGGTCGAAAGGCTCGCGCAAGGCGTCGCCGACGTGAACGGCCGCTCCGGGCAACCTCGAACGGAGGCGTGCCACGCGACGGGCATCGATGTCGATGGCACGTACATCACGTCCGAGGTGAACGAGGTGTTCGGTGAGGGCGCCGTCCCCGGCGCCGATTTCAAGGATGGATCCGTCGGTTCTGGACACCAGTGCGGTCAGGTGCTCGATCGTCGGACGGTGGGTGAGGAAGTTCTGGCCGAGTTCGTGACGGCCGCCCGTATGGGCATGGGGTCGCATATGCGCGCTCCGTTCGAAGGAAGGGAGCACCCGTCAGCGGGCGTGCGAGAGCACAACGGACGCGCTTCCGGGTGCAGGACATCCGGGAACGACGCGCGAGAGCGTTTACATGACCATCAACGCGCCGTCAGGCGCGGCGGTCACGAAAGGTGTAGCAGGGCGCGTCGAACGTCGCGCCAGAAATGATCAAACCCATGGCACACAATCTAGCAAGACCGGGCTCGCAGGGCGAAGAAACGACGAACTCGCGTCAGTCGGCGAACTTCGCCTTCACATACGCCACAATCGCGTTGGCGTGCCCGTGGCCCATGCCGTGCTCGGACTTGAGCCAGTCGACGACCTCCATGTGGCGCTGCGAGTCCAGGCGATCCGCGACGAGGTCGAGCCACTCCTGGACGGGTCGGCCGTATGTCTTTTCGATGCTCGGGAAGTACGAAGCCGGGCCCTTGAGTTTCTCGCCCGGCGACGGCGTCGGCGCGGTCACACGGTGTTGTTCCGTCATGGCGTCCATGCTAGTTCTCGTTGCTCCCGCCGCATCCGGAACACGCGTCCTTACGTCTCGGGTACGAGCTCGACGCGCGCACCGGGCCAATGGGGTATTGTCTCTCTCATGATCACCCGTTGGTATGCGTATTTTGAGTCGGCTCTGGAGGGGCCGGCGCTGGTCTAGCGCGTACCGACACCTTCAGAGCCGACAAGCCAGAGCATTTGCTCTGGCTTTCGCCGTTTCGGCGGGCTCTGCGCGGGTCCGCTCCCCCTTTCAGGACAGGATCCCCCTCATGAAGACCCTCGATTCCACGGCAGACATTCACGTCTCGGGCAGCACCACGCTCCCGTCGCCCGGTGAGATCGCCGACGAGCTCCCCGTCGATGATGAGCGCGCTCTCCTCGTTTCCCGCACCCGCGATGAGGTGCGGGCCATCATGAACGACGAAGACGACCGCCTGCTCGTCGTCGTCGGCCCGTGCTCGATCCACGACCCCGAGGCCGGGCTCGAGTACGCCGAGCGTCTCGCCGCCGCGGCCGAGCGGCACCGCGACGACCTCCTCATCGTGATGCGCGCCTACTTCGAGAAGCCCCGGACGACGGTGGGCTGGAAGGGCCTCATCAACGACCCGCACCTCGACGGTAGCCACGACATCGAGACCGGTCTGCGCATGGCGCGCGCCTTCCTGCGCGACGTCACGGGGATGGGGATGCCGTGCGCGACGGAGTTCCTCGAGCCGATCAGCCCGCAGTACACCGCCGACCTCATCACCTGGGGCGCCATCGGCGCGCGCACGACCGAGAGCCAGATCCATCGCCAGCTCGCGAGCGGCCTCTCGATGCCGATCGGCTTCAAGAACGGCACCGATGGCGGGCTGCAGGTGGCGCTCGACGCGGCCTCCGCGGCATCGGCGCCGCAGGCCTTCCTCGGCATCGGATCCGATGGCCGCGCGAGCCTCGTCTCGACGACGGGCAACCCCGACACCTCGATCATTCTGCGCGGCGGGGCCGACGGACCGAACTTCGACGCCGAGCACGTGCGGCGCGCGTCGGAGCGCCTCGAGGCCGCGGGTCTCGGTGCGCGGCTCGTCGTCGACGCGAGCCACGGGAACAGCGGCAAGGATCACATCCGCCAGGCCGAGGTCGCGGGCGAGCTGGCCGCGCAGATCGCCTCCGGCGAGCGCGCACTGGCGGGCGTGATGCTCGAGAGCAACCTCGTCGCCGGCGCGCAAAAGCTCGACGTCTCGGTCGGACCCGCCGGCCTGACGCGGGGGCAGAGCGTGACCGATGCCTGCATGGGCTGGGATGCGTCCGCCGTGGCGCTGGATCAGCTCGCCGCCGCCGTGTGCGCACGGCGAGCCGCCTGACGCGGGCGATCACCCGAACCGCAGAGGATGGAACTGTGATCAGGTACATGCGATTTCGATGCCCCCGGCCGGGAAATGGCCGCGGGGCACTCGACGCGCGCTGCTAGCGCACTCGGTCTCCGCAGGCGCGGCCGGGGGGAATCTCCCACCGACCCGCTTACCTTTCTCACGGAGACCATCGCATGTCGCACGCCGACTATCTGACCCCTGACCTCATCACGCGCGCCCTGACGCTGCGCGACCTCACCGATCCGGCGCAAGGACCCCACGCCATCCAGGTGCTGCTCGACGACATCGTCGGCGCTCTGAGCGCCGAGTGGCGGAGCACCGTCCGCTACGTGCGCGATTCGCCGATCGTGCCGGTGCGCGAGAACTACGATCGGCTCGGCTACGACCCGGGCGACGTCACGCGCGCCCGGCGATACACGCGCTACATCAGCTCGACCGTGATGCTGCGCAGCCACACGAGCGCACAGCTGCCGACGGCGCTCGAGCACTACGGCGAGCGCACCGACGTCGACGAGCTGATCGTCGCCCCGGGTCTCGTCTATCGGCGCGACGCCGTCGACCGCAGCCACGTCGGCGAGCCGCACCAGGTCGATCTCTGGCGGATCCGCAGCGCACCCGACACCGACGACCGCGACATGCTCGACATGATCGCCCGGCTCGTCGAGATCGTGCTGCCCGGCGCGGAGTGGAAGGTCACCGACGTCGAGCACCCGTACACGGTCGGCGGACGGCAGATCGACGTGCCCCACGGCGGCGAGTGGCTGGAGCTCGCCGAGTGCGGGCGGATCCATCCGGATGTGCTCCGCGGATCCGGGCTCGATCCCGAACGGTGGTCGGGGCTCGCGCTCGGCATGGGGCTCGAGCGCGCGCTCATGCTGCGCAAGGGCATGTCCGACATCCGATACCTGCGTGCCGCGGATCCGCGTATTGCGTCGCAGATGCTGACGCTGGATCCATGGCAGCACGTGTCGCCGCTGCCTATCGCGCGGCGCGACATCTCGATCGTCGTCGCCGAGGAGGAGGACGAGGAGACACTCGGCGACCGGGTGCGCGTCGCGCTCGGCGACGACGCCGACGTCGTCGAATCGCTCGACGTGCTGAGCCGCACGGCGCACGACGAACTGCCCGCGGCCGCGCGGATCCGCCTCGGCATCGAACCGGGGCAGGTGAACCTGCTCGTGCGGATCCTGCTGCGCCCCATCGATCGCACGCTCACCTCGGAACAGGCGAACGCGCTCCGCAACCGGATCTACGCGGCGGTGCACGACGGACCGGTGATGGAGCTGATCTGAGGGGCACAGTCCAACAATGCAAAGCCCCCGGTCGGCTGGGCCGACCGGGGGAACTGTGGAGCCTAGGAGATTCGAACTCCTGACATCCTGCTTGCAAAGCAGGCGCTCTACCAACTGAGCTAAGGCCCCGCTAGGCACACGTGCCCAACTCGAACAATCTTACCGGCTCCGCTGAGCCGCCGCAAAATCGGCGCGTCGCGTTTCAGTGGGCGACGGCCGAGGCGAAGGCGGCCGCGAGGGTGGTCGCGAGCGATGTCGCATCACCGAGGTATCCGCTCACCATCGCACCGTCCCGCAACATCATGAGTTGCCGGCCGGCCGCCACCGGATCCGCGACCCGCGACCGCGAGGCGAGTTCTGCAAAGAACCCCTGCATCCATTCGCGATGGTCGTCGACGACCCCGCGAACCGGATCCTCGGGATCCGGAAACTCGGCGGCCGCGTTGATGAACGCGCAACCCCGGAAACCCGGTCGGCAGCTCGCCTCCCCGATTCCGGCCGCGATCGCGCCGAATGGATCCGCTTCGCCCGCCAATCCCTCAAGCCAGGCGCGCTCCGCAGCCGCTTGGCGCTCGAGGTAGGCGACGACGAGGTCGCTCTTGTTGCGGAAGTGGCGGTAGAAGGTGACCTTCGTGATGCCGACCTGCTCGATGATGCGGTCGGCGCTCGTCGCGCGGATGCCAGCGGCGTAGAACTGCTCGTCGGCGGCGGCGAGGATGCGCGAGCGCGTCGCCGAGGCCGAGCGCTGTGTCGAGGCCATTCGCCCTCCCGGAATCTCGTGGCACCCCTTGCGGCGGTGCGGGAATAAGTCTACGGTTCTCGATGTAGACGTACTAGTAACTCTACATGCGCATTCACCTCAACGAAAGAGACCTCATGACCTATTCAGCCGCACTGCGCCGCCTGTACTTCGTCCGCTTCGCCTTCGCCGTCGTCTGGGTTGCGATCGTGTTCGCAATCGGTGGCACGGCCACCCCGCTCCTCACGACCCTGCTCGTGATCTATCCCCTCTTCGACGCCATCGCGGTGCTGTGGCAGCTGCGCGCGGATCCCGACAAGACCCGCGCGAAGACGGCCGAGTGGGTGAACGTCGCCGTGAGCATCGCGGTCGCCGTCGCGCTCGGCGTCTCGTCATCGATGTCGATCTCCGCGGCCGTCGCGGTCTGGGGCGTCTGGGCGATCGTCGCCGGCGTGCCGCAGCTCGTCGCGGCGATCCGCAATCGCCACAATGGCGGACAGGTGCCGCAGATGCTCTCCGGCGGCATCTCGGTCTTCGCCGGCCTCGGTTTCCTATACCAGGGCGTGCAGGGGAGCGCAATGATCGCGGGGGCCGCGGGCTATGCGGCGCTCGGGGCTGTATTCTTCGTGGTCTCGGCCATCCGACTGAGCATGACGCTGAAGAAGGAGAACGCATGAGCACCGCACACGACTATGACCTCATCGTCATCGGCGGCGGTCCCGTCGGGGAGAACGTCGCCGACTACGCGACGAAACGCGGCCTCCGCGCCGCCCTCGTCGAAGAGGAGCTTGTCGGCGGAGAGTGCTCATACTGGGCATGCATGCCGTCCAAGGCCCTCCTCCGCAGCGGTGGCGCCCTCCGTGCCGCGCAGCGGGTACCCGGTGCCCGTGAGGCCATCACCGGCGGGATCGACGCCGACGCCGTCCTCGCCCGCCGCACGAGCTTCACGAGCGATTGGAACGACAAGGGTCAGGCCGAGTGGGTTGCCTCCGCCGGTATCGACCTGGTCCGCGGACGAGGACAGCTCGACGGACCCGGTCGGGTGCGGGTGGGAGACCGCACCTACACCGCGCGGGCCGTCGCGCTCGCGACCGGATCCGTACCCACTCTGCCCGATATCGCGGGGCTCGCGGAGGCGGCCCCGTGGGGCACGCGCGAGGCGACGTCGGCCGACCACGTCCCGCCGCGACTGATCGTCCTGGGCGGCGGGGTCGCCGGATCCGAGCTCGCGCTCGCGTTCTCGTCGCTCGGGTCGCGCGTCACGCTGCTCTCGCGCGGACCGCTCCTGTCGAAGGAGGAGCCCTTCGCCGGCGAGCTCGTCGCCGACGCCTTCGCAAGCGAGGGCATCGACGTGCGGATCGGCGCCTCGCCCGAGCGGATCGACCGCGACGACGACGGCATCGTCACCGTGCGGCTCGATGACGGCACGACGCTTCAGGCGGAGGAGATTCTGGTCTCGACGGGCCGCCGTCCGAACACGAGCGATCTCGGCCTGGAGACCGTCGGCCTCGATCGGAAACTCGTGGTCGACGAGACCATGCTCGTCGACGGAACCGACTGGCTGTACGCGGTCGGCGACGTCAACGGTCGCGCGCTCCTCACGCACCAGGGAAAGTACCAGGCCCGCGCGGCCGGCGAGGCGATCGCCGCCAGACTGGGCGGCGATGCCGTCGACGACGGCGCCTGGGGCCGCCACGCCGCGACCGCCGATCACGCGGCCGTCCCGCGCGTCGTCTTCACGGATCCGGAGGTCGCCGCCGTCGGCCTCACCGAAGCGCAGGCCCACGATGCGGGGCTCTCCGTCCGCGCAGTCGAGTACGAGCTCGGGAGCGTTGCCGGCGCATCTCTGCACGCCGATGACTACACGGGTCGGGCGAAACTCATCGTCGACGAAGATCGTCGAATTGTCGTCGGAGCGACCTTCGTCGGTCAGGATGCGGCAGAGTTGTTGCATGCGGCCACGATCGCGGTCGTCGGCGAGGTACCGATCGACCGCCTGTGGCATGCGGTTCCCGCGTACCCCACGATGAGCGAGATCTGGTTGCGACTCTTGGAGACGTACGGGCGCCCCGCGTGATTCCCGCGGCGAGCGCGGCACCGAAACGGAGACGAGCCGGATGATCGAATTCGATGCAGTGACGAAGAACTACGGCGACGGGCGGCCCGCGGTCGCAGACTTCTCGCTCACGGTGCCGTCGCGCCGGATCACCGTCTTCGTCGGCCCCTCCGGCTGTGGCAAGACGACGCTCCTGCGCATGGTGAACCGCATGGTGTCCCCCAGCTCTGGTCGCGTGCTCATCGACGGGGACGACGTCGCGGCGCAGAACCCCGTGGCATTGCGCCGCTCGATCGGCTACGTGCTCCAGAACGGCGGTCTGCTGCCCCACCGCACCGTGGCCGAGAATGTGGCGACCGTCGCGATCCTCAACGGCGCCGGCAAGCGCGAGGCGCTCGGGCGCTCGGGCGAGATGCTCGAGCTGGTCGGCCTGGATCCGGATCTCGGCCGCCGCTACCCCGCCCAGCTCTCCGGAGGGCAGCAGCAGCGCGTCGGCGTCGCGCGGGCGCTCGCGACGGACCCCAACGTGCTGCTCATGGACGAGCCCTTCGGCGCCGTGGATCCGCTCGCGCGGCGCGAACTGCAGGAGGAGCTCCTGCGCCTGCAGCGCGAACTGGGCAAGACGATCCTCTTCGTCACGCACGACATCGACGAGGCCTTCCGGCTGGGCAACGAGGTCGTCGTGTTCCGCACGGATCCGGCGCGCGGCGGTGCCATCGCGCAGAAGGGATCTCCCGCGGAGATCCTCTCGCATCCCGCCGATGGATTCGTGCGCAGCTTCATCGGCGCGACGGCGGGCGAGACGCCGCTCTCCACGCGGGAGGTCGACGGACGCCGCGTCGTCTTCGATCCCGCGGGCAGGCCACTCGGGGTCATCGACTCATGAGTTGGCTCGCCCAGAACTGGGAGCAGGTGGTGTCGCTCGCCGGCGATCACCTGGCGTTGAGCCTGCCCGCGATCGCACTGTCGATACTCGTTGCCGTGCCCCTCGGCCGCTTCGCCCAGCGGCGGCCCCGGCTGGGCGGCCCTCTCACGAGCGCCGCGGCCCTGCTCTACGCGATCCCGGCCCTGCCGATGCTCATCGTCGTTCCGGTGCTGCTCGGAGTACCCCTGCGCTCGAACGCGAATATGATCATTACCCTCGCGGCATACGGCACGGCCCTGCTCGTCCGGAGCGTCGTCGACGGCTTCGGATCCGTCGACCGGACGGTCCGCGAGTCCGCCACCGCGATCGGATATTCCCCCATCGGCATGTTCTGGCGGGTGGACCTTCCGCTCGCCCTTCCCGTGATCCTCGCCGGCGTGCGGGTCGTGACGGTGTCGACCATCAGCCTCGCGACGATCGGCGCGCTCGTCGGCATCGGCAACCTCGGCAGCCTTCTCACCGACGGCTTCCAGAGGGGGATCACGAGCGAGGTGCTCGTCGGGATCCTCGCGACCGCGATCCTCGCGCTCGCCCTCGACGGACTGCTGCTCATCGTCGGCCGAGCGCTCGCGCCCTGGCGGAGGGTGCGCGCGTGAACCTCCTCGCAGATGCCCTCTCGTGGCTCGCAGATCCCAGCCATTGGCAGGGCTCCGGTGGCATTCCGCTCCGCATCGGCCAGCATCTCCTGCTGACAGCGCTCGCACTCGTCATCGCGTCGATCATCGCCCTGCCCGCGGGAGCGCTTCTCGGCCGCACGCGCAGCGGCGGCGCCGTCATCGGCGCAGTCGCCGGATCCGCTCGCGCCCTTTCGACGATCGGCGTGCTCACTCTCGTCGGGCTCTGGCTCGGTATCGGCATCGGCCCGCCCCTGGTCGCGCTCGTGGTCCTCGCGGTTCCGTCGCTGCTCGCCGGCGCCTACTCGGGTGTCCAGAGCGTGTCCGGCGAGGTCACCGCGGCGTCGAGAGCGATCGGGATGAGCAGCGCGCAGGTCATCCGGCGCGTCGAGCTGCCGCTCGCGCTGCCCGTCATCGTCGGCGGAGCCCGTGCCGCGGCTCTCCAGGTCGTCGCCACAGCGACCCTCGCCGCGTACACCGCCGACGTCGGTCTCGGCCGCTACCTGTTCACCGGGCTCAAGACGCAGGACTACGGGCAGATGCTCGCCGGTTCCATTCTCGTGATCCTGCTCGCCATCATCCTCGAACTCGCGTTCGCGGCGCTGCAGCGCCTCGCGGCGCGGCACGCGGCACCCCATTCGACCCCCGCACTCTCATCACGAAGGACATCATCATGACGAAGAAGAACCTCCTCCGATTCGGATCCGTTCTCGGCATCGCCGTCCTCGGGGCGGGCGCACTCGCCGCCTGCTCCTCCGCGGATCCGCTCGACAACAACTCGGGCGGATCCGACGAGCCGGAATCCGGCGGATCCATCGTCGTCGGCTCGCAGGACTACTACTCGAACGAGATCATCGCCGAGATCTACGCGCAGGCGCTCGAGGCCGGCGGATATGACGTCGACCGGCAGATGCGCATCGGACAGCGCGAGGTATACATGCCCGAGATCGAAGATGGCAAGATCGACCTCTTCCCGGAGTACACGGGCAACCTGCTGCAGTACCTCGACGCGGACGCGACCGCGACGGAGAGCCAGGAGGTGTACGACGCCCTCGCAGAAGCGATGCCGGAGGGCGTGCGCGTGCTTGAGCAGTCGGAGGCGAGCGACCAGGACTCCTACGTCGTGACGAAGGAGTTCGCCGAGGCGAACGACCTCACGAGCATCGGCGACCTCGCGGGGATCGACGGGCTGACGCTCGGCGGCAACTCCGAGCTCGAGGTGCGCCCGTACGGTCCCGAGGGCCTGAAGAGCGTCTATGGCGTCGACGTCGCGTTCACGCCGATCGAGGACTCGGGCGGCCCCCTCACGGTGAAGGCGCTGATGGACGATCAGGTGCAACTCGTCGACCTCTACACGGCCAACCCCGTGCTCGCGGGCGGCGACCTCGTCGTGCTCGAGGATCCCGAGGCCCTGTTCCTCGCCTCGCAGGTCGTGCCGCTCGCATCCGACGCCGTCGACGACGAGGCCGCCGCGATCATCGACGAGGTCTCCGCCGCTCTCACGGCAGAGGATCTCGTCGCGCTCAACGCCCGCTCCGTCGATGAAGAGGCCGCAGCCCCGACGATCGCCGCCGACTGGCTCGCCGAGGAAGACCTGGCGTGAACGCGTTCGCGTGAACGAACGAAGGCCCGAGCTTCCGCTCGGGCCTTCGTGGTGACGGGGCTACCAGAGGTGAAGATGGCGATGTTCCGTCGCTCCGCCAGCCGATACGAGAACCGCCTGTAATCGATCACGCGTATCCACACCCGCACGCTAGCCTGATGCTCACACGGTGCATGCGTACCGAACAACCCCAGGAGGCCGTCAGCGATCACCCGCGACCGTTTCGACATGCTGCGCGATAAGTACAGCACCTTCTCCTCGTGGGCGGTCTGGGCTCACGAGGAAGCAAGCGAGCCGCCGAAGGCGCGCGCGGGTGATCTCGCCGTGCTGGATCCCGATCTCAACCCGGGCCTCCTCGACGAACTCAACCCGGACGTGGTCTTGCTCGGGCTGAATGCGTCGAGCCGCGGTGCTGAGATGGAGCCTCAGGCCTGGGGGAATTTCCACGACCCGTCTGCTCGCGCGCAGGACTACAAGATCCGCTTCGCCTTCCGCGATACGCCGTATTGGGGCGCGTACATGACCGACGTGTTCATCGATCTCCCCGAGACGAACTCGAGCAAGGTTCGGACGTGGCGATCGGGGAACCCGGAGGCGGTAGCGGCTCACATCCTCCGACTCGAACAAGAACTCGACGCGCTCGGGACCGACCCCTGCTGGTGGTCTTCGGCGACCTGGCATACACTTCGCTCCCCCAGGCTTTCCGCCGCGGCCGCCGCATCGTGAAGGTCGATCACTACTCGAACTACATCGGCAGGGAGGACTATCGAACGAAAGTCCTCAGCCAGATCTCTGCGGCGGAGCTCTGACCCCTGCCTCCGGGCTCGAGCGAGAAAAGTGCAGGAGATCGCGCTCGGACGAGGGACCCCGCCCACAAGGGCGTCGAGAGCACTGTCTCGGATACGAGCACGAAAAAGCCCCGGAACTCGTTGGAGTTCCGGGGCAGTGGTGGGGCTACCAGGACTTGAACCTGGGACCTCTTCATTATCAGTGAAGCGCTCTAACCGCCTGAGCTATAGCCCCGTATCTGACCTTGCGGCCGTCAACCTTTAAAACAATACTCGATCCCCACGGGAGCCGCAAAACCCGGTACACTTCCCGGGCGCGTCGCGCGTGTGTGCTCCGCACCGTGCAGATCGCGCACGAGGCTCGGAGAAATCTCGCAACTCGGGGATCCTCCTCGATTCTCTCCGATTCCCGTGATTTTTCCGAGTCTCGTGCCGTTAGCGGATCCGGTGCAGACCCTGCGCGACCGCCGTCGCGATCAGATCCTGCACCTCGTGCCAGCGATGGACTATCTGGTGGTAGCTGACGCGGATCACGTGATAGCCCATGAGCATGAGCAGCGCATCATGGCGGTTGTCTTCCGTACGCTGCGCATCGACGTGGTGCCCGCCATCGATCTGAAGCACGAGTCGGTCGCCGATCAGCAGATCCACGCGGTGGCCGGCGATCGAGATCTGCGGGCGCAGCGGCACTCGAAGCCAGCGCAGGCGCGGGATCACGACTGATTCGATCCCGGAATCCGAGTACCAGCTCATCTCGTCGAGGATCCGCCGGCCCTGCGGGCCGAAGCGCAACCTCGCGAGCGTCTCGCGCACGACGAGTTCTTTGCGCGCCGCGGATTCCCAGATCACGAGTGCCTTCTCGAATGACTGGCAGGCGGCGACGTAGGCGAGGGTGTTGATGATGCCGTCCTCGAGGGTGTCGGGATGGCGAGCGACGAGCGGCTTGCCCCAGTGCACGTGCGCCGTCGTCGGCCGGTTCAGTCTGCCGTTCGGCTGAGCGGCTACGTGAAACTCGTCCGTACCGAACGACCACAGGCCACGGCGCTCCGCCTGCGAAACACACGTGACTGTCACGCCGGTCTGGGCCGCGGCGACAAGGGCCGGATCGGCCTGAGGCAGCGCCACCCAACTGCGCGCGATCCTGTCGACGCGATGCTCATCGATCGCGCGCCGGATCGCGTTGCGCCGCACCCCGGCGCTGATGAGCGTCGACATGCGCGCGACTCCGCTGTGCGCCCGAAGATACCCGTCCAGATCCATGCTGACACTCTGCTCTAGCGCTCGTGCTCGTGCCCCGCCGATCCGTCACTCTGTGGAGAAATCTGCGTACCTCGCACCCTGTGTATCGTCCGGCGAGCCGCGAAGCTCGGATCCCGGGCACGCCAGCCGCCCGCTCTAGGCCCACGAACCTCGGAGAAATCACGAAACTCGGGGATCCTGACCGAATCCCTCCGATCCTCGTGATTCTTCCGATTCTCAGGGCGGGCACGTGCCACACTGCACGGCCAGGCCCCACGCCACGCCACGCGATCCAAACCCAGTACGAACCTCGGAGAAATCACGAAACTCGGGGATCCACGCAAAAATTCCCCGATCCTCGTGATTTCTCCGATTCTCGCGCCGCCTGCGAGCCCACACAGAAGCCCCACACACGCAGAACGCCCCGGACAACGTCCGGGGCGTTCGCGAGAAGGCTCAGTTCGAGGTCAGGCCCACGAGCAGGCCGCCCGTGATCTTGACGCACATGTTGTAGATTCCCGCCGAGATCGCGCCCATGACGGTCACGACGATGAGGTTCAGGATCGCGACGACGGATCCGAAGGCGAACACCTGCGGCAGGCCGACGGTCGCGGCGATCGAGAAGCGTCCGCCGCTGAATCCACCGATGAACTCGTCGACCTGGGCGATCAGGCCCGTCGACTCGATCACGAGGAACAGCAGCACGAAGAACACCAGCGTGACGATCGCGATCGCGATGGCGACCAGGAACGACAGCTTCACGGCGGACCAGAAGTCGATGTACACCAGGCGCAGTCGCACCTGCTTCGAAGAGCTCTTCTGCGGAGACTTCTTCGCCAGCTTGTCAGCTACCGTGCTCATTCGCCACCTTCAGGGGTTTCGGTTTCTTCTGCCTCGTCCTCACCCAGGCCACGCTCGCTGTTGCGAGCGATCGTGAGGATCTGGTCGCCCTTGTCGGGACGGGCGAACACGACTCCCATCGTGTCACGTCCCTTCGCGGGCACCTCGGCAACGGCCGAGCGTACCACCTTGCCCTTGGCGAGAACGACGAGAACCTCGTCGTCTTCCTCCACGATCAGGCCGCCGGCGAGTTCGCCGCGGTCGTCGTGCAGCTTGGCGACCTTGATACCCAGGCCACCGCGGCCCTGCTGGCGGTACTCCTCGATGGCCGTGCGCTTGGCCCAGCCGCCGTCGGTCACGGTGAACACGAAGGTTCCGGGTCGGGCGACCGAGGCCGAGAGCAGCTCGTCGCCCTCGCGGAACGACATACCCTTCACGCCCGAGGTCGAGCGACCGAGCGGACGCAGCGAGTCGTCCGATGCGGGGAACTGGAGCGACATGCCCTTGCGGCTGATGAGCAGCAGGTGGTCGTCGCCGTTCACGAGCATGGCGTCGACGAGCTCGTCGCCGTCGCGCAGGTTGATCGCGATGATGCCGCCCTGACGGTTCGAGTCGTACTCGCTGAGGCGGGTCTTCTTGACGAGACCGTTGCGGGTCGCGAGCACGAGATACTCGGTGTCCTCGTAGGTCTTCAGCTCGATGACCTCGGCGATCTGCTCCTCGGGCTGCAGCGCGAGCAGGTTCGCCACGTGCAGGCCCTTCGCGTCGCGGCCGGCCTCGGGAAGCTCGTATGCCTTCACCCGGTACACGCGGCCCGCGGTCGTGAAGAAGAGGATCCAGTGGTGCGTCGTCGTGACGAAGAAGTGCTCGACGACGTCGTCCGCGCGAAGCTGCGCGCCCTTGATGCCCTTGCCGCCGCGGTGCTGGCTGCGGTACAGGTCGCTGCGGGTGCGCTTGACGTAGCCCTCGCGGGTGATCGTGACGACGACCTCTTCCTGCGCGATGAGGTCTTCCATCGAGACGTCGCCGTCGAAGCCGTGCACGATCTGCGTGCGGCGGTCGTCGCCGTACTTGTCGACGATCGCGGTGAGCTCGGTCTTGACGATGTCGCGCTGGCGGACCTCGCTCGCGATGATCTCCTTGAAGTCCGCGATCTTCGCCTCGAGCTCGGTGGCCTCGTCGATGATCTTCTGGCGCTCCAGGGCGGCGAGGCGACGCAGCTGCATCGACAGGATCGCGTCGGCCTGGATGTCGTCGATCTCGAGCAGATCCTTCAGGCCCTCGCGGGCCTCGTCGACCGTCGGCGAACGGCGGATCAGCGCGATGACCTCGTCGAGCGCGTCGAGCGCCTTGAGGTAGCCGCGCAGGATGTGCATGCGCTCCTCGGCCTTGCGCAGGCGGAACTGCGTGCGGCGGACGATGACCTCGAGCTGGTGGGCGATCCACAGCGTGATGAAGCGGTCGAGCGGGAGCGTGCGCGGCACGCCGTCGACGATCGCCAGCATGTTCGCCGAGAAGTTCGACTGCAGGTCGGTGTGCTTGTAGAGGTTGTTGAGCACGACCTTCGCGACGGCGTCGCGCTTGAGCACGATCACGAGGCGCTGGCCGGTGCGGCCCGAGGTCTCGTCGCGGATGTCGGCGATGCCCTGCACGCGTCCGTCGCGCGCGAGCTCGGAGATCTTCACCGCGAGGTTGTCGGGGTTGACCTGGTACGGCAGCTCGGTGACGACGAGGCAGGTGCGGCCCTGGATCTCCTCGACGTTCACGACGGCGCGCATCGGGATGGAGCCGCGGCCCGTGCGGTACGCCTCCTGGATGCCCTTGTTGCCGAGGATCAGCGCCTTCGTCGGGAAGTCGGGTCCGGGGATCCGCTGCATGAGACCCGCGAGGATCTCCTCGCGCGGCATCTCCGGGTTGTCGAGCGCCCACAGGGCGCCGTCCGCGACCTCGCGCAGGTTGTGCGGCGGGATGTTGGTCGCCATGCCGACCGCGATGCCGACGGATCCGTTGACCAGCAGGTTCGGGATCCGCGCGGGGAGCACCGTGGGCTCCTGGGTACGGCCGTCGTAGTTGTCCTCGAAGTCGACGGTGTCTTCTTCGATGTCGCGCACCATCTCGAGCGCGAGCGGGGCCATCTTCGTCTCGGTGTAGCGCGGTGCGGCGGCGCCCTGGTTGCCGGGGGTGCCGAAGTTGCCCTGGCCGAGAGCCATCGGGTAGCGCATGGCCCACGGCTGCACGAGGCGCACGAGGGTGTCGTAGATCGCGCTGTCGCCGTGGGGGTGGTACTGACCCATCACGTCGCCGACCACGCGGGCACACTTCGAGAACGACTTGTCGGGGCGGTAGCCGCCGTCATACATCGCGTAGATCACGCGGCGGTGCACGGGCTTCAGGCCGTCGCGCACATCGGGCAGGGCGCGACCGATGATCACGCTCATCGCGTAGTCGAGGTAACTACGCTTCATCTCCTCTTGGAGATCGACCTGGTCGATCCGGCCGTGGTTGTGGCCTTCGTTGATGTCAGGACGTTCTTCGTCAGTCATCTGGTGTCCTTCTTCGAAATCCGCGCTCGATCAGATGTCGAGGAAGCGGACGTCCTTCGCGTTGCGCTGGATGAAGTTACGGCGCGACTCGACGTCGTCGCCCATGAGAACGGCGAAGATCTCGTCGGCCGCGGCCGCGTCGTCGATCGTCACCTGCTGGAGGGTGCGCGTCTCCGGGTTCATCGTGGTGTCCCACAGCTCTTCGGCGTTCATCTCGCCAAGACCCTTGTAGCGCTGCACGCCGCCCTCGGTGCTCTTCGGCAGGCGCCAGCCGCGCTCGCGACCGGCCTCGAGGGCCTCGTCGCGCTCGCGGTCCGAGTACACGTACTGGTGCTCGGCATTCGTCCACTTGAGGCGGTACAGCGGCGGCATCGCGAGGAACACGTAGCCGGCCTCGATGAGCCCGCGCATGTAGCGGAACAGCAGCGTCAGCAGCAGGGTGGTGATGTGCTGACCGTCGACGTCGGCGTCGGTCATGAGCACGATCTTGTGATAGCGCGCCTTCTCGATGTCGAACTCCGGTCCGATGCCCGGGCCGAAGGCCTGGATCATCGCCTGGATCTCCTTGTTGCCGAGCGCCTTGTCGATGCGCGCGCGCTCGACGTTCAGCACCTTGCCGCGCAGCGACAGGATCGCCTGCGTCAGCGGGTTGCGGCCGTCGACCGCGGATCCGCCTGCGGAGTCACCCTCGACGAGGAAGATCTCCGAGATCGACGGATCCTTGCTGGTGCAGTCCTTGAGCTTGTCGGGCATCGCCGCCGATTCGAAGACGCTCTTGCGGCGCGCGGTCTCGCGGGCCTTGCGGGCGGCCATGCGCGCCGACGCGGCGTCGATCGCCTTGCGGATGATCGTCTTCGCCTGCTGCGGGTTGCGCTCGAACCAGTCGCCGAGCTCATCGGTGACGATGCGCTGCACGAAGCCCTTCGCCTCGGTGTTGCCGAGCTTGGTCTTCGTCTGTCCCTCGAACTGCGGCTCACCGAGCTTGACCGAGACGACGGCCGTGAGGCCTTCGCGCACGTCGTCACCCGTGAGGTTGTCGTCCTTCTCCTTGAGGAGGTTGTTGGCGCGCGCATAGCGGTTGATGAGGCTCGTCAGCGCCGCGCGGAAGCCTTCCTCGTGGGTGCCGCCCTCGTGGGTGTTGATCGTGTTGGCGTAGGTGAAGACGTTGTCGTTGTACGACGTCGTCCACTGCATCGCGATCTCCGCCGAGATCTTGCGCTCGGTGTCCTCGGACTCGAAGCTGATGATCTCCTCGTGCACGCGCTCGGCCTTGCGGGCGTGGTTGAGGTAGTCGACGTAGTCCATGAGGCCGTTCTCATAGTGGAAAACGTCGTGGCGCTGCCGGGTCTCCGGCTCGCCGTCCTCGTTGTCGACCTCTTCGGTCGCGCCCTCGCGCTCGTCGTAGAGCTCGATCTTCAGGCCCTTGTTGAGGAAGGCCATCTGCTGGAAACGGGTGCGCAGGATCTCGTACTCGAACTCGACGGTCTCGGTGAAGATCTCGGCGTCCGGCCAGAAGGTGATGGTCGTGCCGGTCTCGTCGGTCGCCTCGCCCTGCTCGATCGGGCCCTCGGGGGCACCGCCGCCCGCGAAGCTCTGGCGCCAGACATAGCCGTCGCGCTTGACGACGGCCTCGAGGCGCGTCGAGAGCGCGTTCACGACGGACGAGCCGACGCCGTGCAGGCCACCCGACACGGCGTATCCGCCGCCGCCGAACTTGCCACCGGCGTGCAGAACCGTGAGGACGACCTCGAGCGTCGACTTGCCCTCGGTCTTGTGCATCGCGACGGGGATGCCTCGGCCGTTGTCGACGCATCGCACGCCGCCGTCGGCGAGCAACGTCACCGTGATCGTGTCGCAGTATCCGGCGAGCGCCTCGTCCACCGAGTTGTCGACGATCTCGTAGACGAGGTGGTGCAGGCCTCGCGGACCCGTGGATCCGATGTACATGCCGGGGCGCTTGCGCACCGCCTCGAGACCCTCGAGAACCTGAATGGCATCGGCGCTGTACTCGCCTTCAACCTTGCGGGAGCCACCGGCTGCCTCGTCGATACCGATTTCGGGCTCGTTCTGAGGGGTCTCGCTGGTCATAGAGGGGTCGCTCCTTCACGTCTGGACAGACTCTGCCAGTCTACCTGGTGGCACCGTGAAAAACGGCGTAGACGGCCCGTTAGCGCGAGAAAAGACCTCCGGATGGGTCGGATCCCGTCTCAACCGTATGTATCGCGCGGACCGCGCCCCTGAACGCGCCTGAAGCCATGTTTCCAGGTCGGCACGTCCGGCCCGAAGAAGCGGATCTCCTTCACACCCGCGTCCGGGTACAGCTCGAGAATGCGCGTGAGGAAAGCCGCGCGCATCATGCGCATCTGCGTCGCCCGCGCCGTGGAGTCGCATCGGACGACGACGAGGCCCTGCGCGAACGTCTCGATGTGCGAGTGCTCCGCGTTCTCCGGACCCGCGATCGTCTCCCAGTTCAGCGCGAGCTCTTCCCGCTCGAGCTGGGGTGTCCAGCCGCTCGCCGTCGTCAGCGCCGAGATCGCATCGCCGATCGTGCCCGGATCCCGCCCCTTCGTGAAGGGCTGCGATCCTTCCGGATCCCCACGCCGCTGCCGCTTGCGGCGCGCGGCCTTGCTCAGCGGCAGACCGCGGAGTCGAAGGTACGTCGCGATCGTCTCCGGGATCCCCGGGGGACGCTCGTCGCTCACGGTCGCTCCTCGAGCGGATGCTCCGAGAGCGGACCGAGCACGCGGCCCGACTCGATGCGCACGGCGTTCTCGCGCAGGTGTTCGGGGATGTCGCCCGCGACCGCGGCCGTGACGATGACCTGCTCGTAGTCGGAGACGACCCCCGCGAGCCGGGACCGGCGTGCGGCGTCGAGCTCTGCGAAGACGTCGTCCAGGATGAGGATCGGATCGCCGCCCGGCGACTCCGCCCGTAGCAGCTCGGCCGAGGCGAGTCGGAGCGAGAGCGCGACCGACCAGCTTTCGCCGTGCGAGGCGTATCCCTTGACGGGCAGGCCGCGCAGGCGCAGCACGAGGTCGTCGCGGTGGGGGCCCACCAGGGTCAGCCCTCGATCGATCTCCTGGGCGCGTTTCGCGAGCAGCGCCTGCCGGAACTGCTCCTCGGTGGATCCGCCCGACACGCGCGCATCGATGTCGTCCTCCTCCGGATCCGCTCCCGCGATCGTCGTCGCCCACGCGATCTCGGGCGCGTGATCGTCGCCGGCGATCGCGGCATACGCCGTTTTCAGGGGATCCGTGAGATCGCGGGCGAGCCTGTCGCGCGCGTCGATGATCTGGGAGCCGAGCGAGATGAGCTTGTCGTCCCACACCTCGAGGGTCGTCAGCTGCTCGATCTTCATGCCGCGCGCGCGGGCCGATCTCAGCAGCGTCGTGCGCTGGCGCAGCGTGCGGTCGTAGTCGGCGAGCACGGCCGCCATGCGCGGAGTGCGCTGCACGAGCAGCTGGTCCGCGAAGCGGCGCCGAGCGGAAGGATCGCCTCGCACGATCGTGAGATCCTCCGGCGCGAACAGTACGACCTGCGCGTAGCGGGGCAGCTCGTTGGTGCGCACGGGGTTCCCCGAGACGCGCGCCTTGTTCGATCCCTGCTTGTTGATCTGCAGTTCGAGCATGACCCGGCGGGATCCGTGCGCGAGCCGTGCGCGCACGAACGCCGCGCTCTTGCCCTCCCGGACGAGCGGGGCGTCGGCCGACACGCGGTGGGATCCGAGGGTCGCGAGGTAGGCGACCGCCTCGGCGAGGTTCGTCTTGCCCTGGCCGTTGCGGCCCACCAGCAGGTTCGTGCCCGCCTGCAACTCGAGCTCGGCCTCGGCGTAGTTGCGGAAGTCGACGAGGCTGAGGTGCTCGACGATCACCGCGGTTACCGGAGCAGCAGGTTGGGCTGCAGCAGGTACTTGAAGCTGTCGTTCGCCGCTTCCTCGACCGACGTCTGCGCCGTCACGAGGATGGGGCTGAGCTTGTTCGCGTTGTCGCTCGACGTGAAGGTGATGCGCGTGAACTCGCTCTTGACGGCGCTCAGTGCCTCGAGCAGGTATTGCGGGTTGAGGCCGAGGGTGACCTCGTCGCCGCCCGTCAGGGTGGCGTCGACCGACTCGGTCGCGCGCGCCTGGTCGCCGCCGGCGGCGTCCATCGTCACCTCGGTCGGGCCGAACGTGAAGCGCAGGGGAGCCGAGCGGTCGAGCACGAGCGCGACGCGGCGGATGGCTTCGGTGAGCTCGCTCGTCGAGACGACCGAGTAGTGGCCGGTCTGCTCGGGGAACAGGCGCTGCACGGGCGGGAAGTTGCCCTTGATGAGCAGCGAGGTGACGGTCTTGTTGCCCGCCGTGAAGGCGATGATCTCGCGGTCGGCCTCACCCGAGAACGCGATCGAGATGTTGCCGCCGTGCGAGAAGGTCTTCCCGACCTCGGTGAGGGTGCGCGCGGGCACGAGCGCCTGCGCCTCGGCCTGACCGCCGTCCCAGTCGATGGCGCGCGTCGCCACGCGGTAGCGGTCGGTTGCAACGAGCGCGAGCGAGTTGTTCGACACCGCGAGCTGCACGCCCGTGAGCACCGGCGTCACGTCGTCGCGCGACGCCGCGAAGGCGACCTGAGAGATCGCCGTTGCGAAGTCCTCGCCCGGAACGAGGCCGGACTCGCCGGTTACCTCGGGAATCGCGGGGTATTCCTCGACGGGCATCGAGGCGAGCGCGAAGCGCGCCGGACCGCAGACGACCGCGACGTTGCCGTCGTCCTCCGTGAAGATCTCGATCGGCGCGTTCGGCAGACGGCTCGCGATGTCGTTGAGCAGGCGGCCGTGAACCAGGATCGTGCCGGGCTCGTCGATCTGCGCCTCGATCGTCGTACGCGCGGAGGCCTCGTAGTCGAAGGCCGACAGCGAGAGAGCACCATCGCCGGTCGCTTCGATCAGCACACCCGCGAGGATCGGCTGCGGGTTGCGCTGCGGAAGCAGCTTGACGACGAACGAGACTGCCTCGCTGAAGACGTCGCGATTCACGTGGAACTTCACGGATCTCTCCCTCTCGGAATGCGGGTACGCGGGGATCCAATGCTAGTGGTTCACGCTGACACCCGCATGGCCGCGTCGGCCTGTGGTGATCGGATCGCCCTTAACAGAGAAATAAATCTCTTAACGTCGTTAACACCTGTGGAGACTGTGGATAACTCTGTGGAGCCCTCGAAGGAGTAAGGAACCACACGCGTGTCATTTGTGGACGAGCTGCGGATGGATCGTGGACGCGCGGCGCGGGTGCATCTCGGCGCTCACAACACTTTTCACACCCCCGGCGCGTGTCCCCCACAGTTAAGGCCGCATGTTTCCACAGTTATCCACAACTTATCCACACGCGGACGGCCCCTTAACGGTCGTTAAGGGGTGCTGTCAACCGGTAATTGTGGAGAGAGCTCGGACGTGAGTGCCGCGCTTGTCCACAGGTTCCGCGAAAAGACGCCAAAAACCCCCGGGAGTTAACCCGGGGGTTCTGTGGATAACGTGTGGAGAAGTCGTGTTCGTTAAGGGGCTCAGCGGCGACCGAGCTGAGCGGTGATCTCCTGCACCTGGTTGTAGACCTGGCGCTTCTCCTTCATCAGCTCGGTGATCTTCTTCGTCGCGTACATGACCGTGGTGTGGTCGCGGCCGCCGAAGAGCTGCCCGATCTTGGGCAGGGACAGATTGGTCCGCTCACGACACAGGTACATGGCGATCTGACGCGCCTGTGCGACCGCCTGTGCCCGGCCGGGGCCGTAGAGATCGTCGACGGAGAGCTTGAAGTAGGCGGCGGTCGCCTGAATGATGTCGTTCGGGGAGACGACCGTGTCGGTGGGCTTGTCGACGATGTCACGGAGCACGCCCTCCGCCAGCTCCTTCGAGACCTCCGAGCGGTTGAGGCTTGCGAACGCCGAGACGCGGATCAGGGCACCCTCGAGCTCACGGATGTTCGTCGAGACGCGTGAGGCGATGTACTCGATGACGTCCTCGGGGATATAGATGCGCTCGCTCGAGGCCTTCTTGCGGAGGATCGCGATGCGGGTCTCGAGGTCGGGAGCCTGCACATCGGTGATGAGACCCCATTCGAAGCGCGAGCGCATGCGGTCCTCGAAGCCGGTCAGCAGGCGGGGCGCGACGTCGCTCGTGATGACGACCTGCTTGTCGTGGTCGTGCAGCGTGTTGAAGGTGTGGAAGAACGACTCCTGCGTCTCGGCCTTGCCCTGCAGGAACTGGATGTCGTCGATCAGCAAGATGTCGAGGTCGCGGTAGCGGGCATTGAAGGCGGCACCGCGGTTGTTCGCGATCGAGTTGATGAAGTCGTTCGTGAACTCCTCACTCGAGACGTAGCGCACGCGCACGCCCGGGAAGAGGTTCTGGGCGTAGTCGCCGATGGCGTGCAGCAGGTGCGTCTTGCCGAGCCCCGAGTCGCCGTAGATGAAGAGCGGGTTGTATGCCTTCGCCGGGGCCTCGGCGACCGCGACGGCGGCGGCATGAGCGAAGCGGTTCGATTGGCCGATGACGAAGTTGTCGAAGGTGTACTTCGGGTTCAGGCGGGTTTCGCTGCGGGGCTGCGTCTGGGGCTGCTCGATCGGCCGGGGTCCGCCGCGCTCCGATGTCCGTGCCGGCTCGGGGGACTGCTCGGCGAGGGGATGCGGCTCGGGAACGAAAGGCTGATCCGCGAGCTCGGGGTTCGTCACGACGCGGAAGCTCGTGACCTCTTCGCCGAGCTTCGCGAGCGCATCCATGATGGGTTCGCGCATGCGCTTGTTGAACTGGCCCGCCGTGAGATCGTTCGGCACGTCGAGGTAGAGGGCACCGCCCATCACCCCCTGCGCGACCGCGAGGTTGAGAAAGCCCTCCAGCTGCGGAGTGATGCGTTCGTCGTTCTCGAGCTCGGCGAGCACGAGGCGCCAGATCGGTACGTCCGGTACGTCGAGCATCCGTCTTTCCCCTTAACTCACAGCCTGTGGATAACTTGGAATACGCTAGCCACCGCAGGCCGCCTGCGCAAACGCCCGGAGAGTTTTCTGTTGTTAACAGCGCACCAATCGGCCGCGGCTGTGGGGATACTGACAGCTTGCGGTCCTAGTTTGCGCCCCGCCCGCGTGTCGGCGTAGTCTGATTCGGTTGACTTGTGCCCCGTGTGGGCATTTCTGTAAGACGTCTCCGGCAAACCTCGTTCCGGTGACCCCAGCCCCCGGAGTGATCAGCGATGAGCAAGCGCACTTTCCAGCCCAACAACCGCCGCCGCGCCAAGAAGCACGGCTTCCGCGCCCGCATGCGCACCCGCGCCGGCCGCGCGATCCTGAACGCGCGCCGCGCTAAGGGTCGCACCGAGCTTTCGGCGTAAGTTCCTTCACGGAGCGCCCGGAGTGCTCGCCCGTACGCAGCGGATCACCCGCGGGATCGACTATCGAACGATCGTCCGCAGGGGAACGCGACGTGCGGGCGTCCTTCATGTGGTGCACGTGATCGACACGGGCGAGCCGCGCCCGCCTCGCTTCGGCTTCATCGTCAGCAAGGCGGTCGGCGGTGCCGTGACGCGCAACACCGTTCGGCGTCGCCTCAAGGCCATCTGTCTTGAGGCGACGCCGCGGTTGCGTCCGGGGGCGGACATCGTGATCCGCGCCTTTCCCGCGAGTGCCGAGGCGAGCTACACCGATCTTCGACACGACATCGTTCGCGGTCTCGAGCGCAAGGCCGCGGCGTGAGCGTTCTGCCCGCGTCGGCCATGGGGTCGGCGCGGTTTCGCATATCCGGTGCGCTACGCGTTCCGCGCAACGCCGGGGTGGCGTTCCTGATCGCATATCGGGCGACGATCTCGAAGCTCTACGGCGATGTGTGCCGCTATTACCCCTCCTGCTCGGCCTACGGGCTGACCGCGGTGCAGCAGCACGGACTCATCAAGGGATCCGCCCTCGCGATCGCCCGGATCGTGCGGTGCCACCCGTGGGCGGCCGGCGGCGAGGACGACGTGCGTCCTCATCCAGACTTCTCGTATGACCTGACTCCGCGCGGCTTCGTGATGCCGCGCCGAAAGGACTGACTCTCCGTGGGCGATTTCTTCGGATCGATCCTCTTCCCCATTCGCTGGGTGATCGAGGCCATTCTCGTTGGTTGGCACTGGCTGTGGACCTCGGTCGGCATGCCCGAAGACAGCGGCCTCGCCTGGGTGCTGTCGATTCTCGGCGTGGTCGTCGTCGTGCGACTGTGCATCTTCCCGCTCTTCGTCAAGCAGATCAAGAGCCAGCGGAAGATGATGGAGCTGGGTCCTCAGATGAAGAAGATCCAGGAGAAGTACCGCGGCAAGAAGGATCAGTTCTCGCGTGAGGCGCAGATGCGCGAGACGCAGGAGCTCTACAAGAAGCACGGCACCTCGCCGGTCTCCGGCTGCCTGCCGCTGCTCGTGCAGATGCCGATCTTCCTGTCGCTGTTCTGGACTCTGCGCGACATCGCCACGTGGTACGCCGCCGGTACGCACGGCAAGAACAAGTGGCTCTTCACAGCCGACAAGGTCGCGCAGTTCGAACAGGCGAACCTGTTCGGCATCGCACCGCTGTCGAAGACGCTCATCGATCACTTCAACGAGAACAACCTCGGTCCGATCATCCTCATGATCGTGCTCGTGGCGATGATGATCGCGACGCAGTTCGTGACGCAGCTGCAGATCGTGTCGAAGAACCTCTCGCCCGAGGCCCGCCAGGGCCAGGCGTACCAGATGCAGCGCATCATGCTCTACATCATCCCCTTCGCGATGATCTTCTCGGGCGTCTTCTTCCCCCTCGGCGTCGTCAGCTACTGGTTCTTCAACAACCTCTGGACGATGGGACAGCAGTTCTACATCATCCGCGAGAACCCGACCCCCGGATCTCCCGCGGCGATCGCCCGCGACGAGCGCCTCGCCAAGAAGGGCAAGGCCGTCAACATGCACGGCAAGGTCGTCACGCTCGCCGAGTACGAGCGCGAGCAGGAAGAGCTCGCCCGCAAGGCAGAACTCGAGCGCCAGGAGCGCGCCAAGCGCGTGCAGCCCAAGAGTGCCAAGCGCGCCAAGCGCGACGCGCAGCAGGCGGCGGAGCGACGCAAGCAGCAGGCGAACGGATCCGCGAACGGCGGCACGAAGCAGGCCGATGGATCCGACACGTCGACCGAGGGTGAGGCGAAGAAGTGACCGAGCACAACGACGACCCGACGATCGAGCAGCTCGAGCGCGAGGGTGACATCGCGGCCGACTACATCGAGGGCCTGCTCGACATCGCCGACGTCGACGGCGACCTCGAACTCGATGTGCGCCAGGGGCGCGCATACGTGTCGGTCGAGAGCGACGACGAATCGCTGAAGCCGCTTGCGGACCCGGACGTCGTGCAGGCGTTGCAGGAGCTGACGCGTATCGCCGTGCAGCGCGAGACGGGCGAGTTCTCGCGCCTGATCCTCGACATCGGCGGATCCCGTGACGTGCGCCGCACGCAGCTCGCACAGCTCGTCGACCAGGCGATCGCGCGCCTCGACGAGGGCGCATCCCAGGCCTCGCTGCCCGCCATGAGCTCGTACGAGCGCAAGGTCGTGCACGACATCGTCGCCGAGCGCGGATACGTCTCGGAGTCGTACGGCGACCGCAACGACCGCCACACCGTGGTGCGCAAGGCATGACGCTCGAGCTCGAGCCCGCATCGGCCGCACCGCTCTTCGGTGACCGCATCGATCTCGCACGCGGGTTCGCCGCGAACCTCGCCGAGCACGGCGAGGAGCGGGGCCTGATCGGCCCGCAGGAGCTTCCGCGCCTCTGGAACCGCCACATTCTCAACTCCGCCATCGCGGCCCCGCTGTTCCCCGCCGGCGGCCGCGTGGGTGACGTCGGATCCGGTGGTGGCCTGCCGGGCATCGTTCTCGCGATCGCGCGACCGGACATCGAGTGGATCCTCATCGAGCCAATGGAGCGCCGCTGCGCCTGGCTGAACGAGCAGGTCGCCGACCTGGGGCTGACGAACGTCACGGTCGAGCGCGCCCGCGCGGAGGAAGCCGGTCGATACGAGGGCTACCTCGATGCCGTCACCGCCCGCGCGGTATCGGCGTTGCGCACGCTCATTCCCTGGACGGCGCCGCTCGCCCGCGACGGCGGCGAACTGATCCTCCTCAAGGGCCAGAGCGTCGACGCAGAGATCGAGAAGGCCGCCAAGGTGATCCGCAAGCACAAGCTCACCGACACTCGCGTCGAGGTCATCGGCGAGGGCGTCATCGACGAGCCGACCCGCGTCTTCCGGGCGGTCGTCCGGGGCTAGGTTTTCCCGCTCTTGGGGGCGCCCCGGAACTGAGGAGATGAGCCCTCGCCGCGGACAACATCTGTATGTTGCTCCGCAGCGTGGGGCTATCTCCGCATTTCCGGGCCGTGCGACGTGCTCAGCGCAGGGCTCGACTGATGCCGTTCGCGAGCGACAGGGCCTGGGTCCAGACCACGAAGCGCACGAACGGGCGGGCCAACATCCGCGTGAGGGGCGCGACGAGCTTCCGGAAGCCCGTCGGGCCGGATACCTTCACCCATGCGAACTGCACCGTCACGTCGGATCCGCCGGTCGCCGGCGCGATGTCGACGATGATCGAGCGCCGGTTGCCCCTCGGCGCATCGGGATAGCTCATCAGCCACTCGACGTGATGCCGCGCGTCAGCCGCGATCCGCTCGATCGTCTGGCGTCGCAGCGCGGGCTTCACCTTCACCCTCCTGCCGTCGTGAGCGATGGTGCGGGCGCGGCCCTCCCATACGGATCCATCGCGCGTGATGGTGCCGATGCCGAGGTCCCATTCCGGGATCCGCATCGCGTCGGAGACCAGCGCCCAGACGTCGTCCGGGGCGGCCGGCACGAACACCGTGAGCGCGCGGGCCAGGGTGTGGCTCCCCATCAGTCGCCGCTTGCGCTGACCGTGTGCGCCCGGCTCGCCGTCGTCGTTCCCCGCACCGCCGTTCGCGACAGCGGGTGTCGTGGCATCGAGACGGGCCCGAACCTTCTCGGGCGTCGTGCCGAGGCGGGCCAGAATGTCCTCCACGACGCCGCTCGGTTCAGAGAGGGTCTCCCGGAGCACCGCCGCCGTATCTCCCGCCTTACGCGGGCCGCCAGCCTCCGTCAGCAGCTTCAGCGCACGCTCGTTCCAGTCCCGTCCGCCCTGCTCGAGAAAGCGGATCCGTCCCTCGCTCGGAATCTCGGCGGTGATACCGAGCGAGGCGAGTTGATCGCGGTGCATGTCGGTGACGGCCGTGCGGGCACGATCGAGAGTGATGCCGAGATCGCGCAGCGCGCGCCCCGCGCGTCCCTCGCTGATGACGAGCGCGAGAAACACGTGCTCGACGTCGACCTTTCCGTCTCCGATGCGCGAGGCCTCCTCCCCCGCCGCGATCGAGAGCGTCAGACCGGTTGACGCGACCTGCGTGAACTTGCTCATGATGTCCTCCTCGGGACCTCGATGCTGGGGTCGATCTTCTTCGCGTACTTCTTGTGAACCGCCTGGCGGGTAACGCCGAGTGCGTCCGCGATCTGTTGCCAACTCATGCCGGCGCGCAGAGCCGCTTCGACTTGACGCAGCTCTAGCGCATCAGCGAGCGTGCGGAGCGACGCGACGGCCCGGAGACCCGCTCGCGGATCCGTGGTGTCCGCGGCCGCCTGGGCCACCCGAGTGGATTCCATACTGTCAACCTAGGTTGCTGAGCACGTGATGTCAACTCTGGTTGCTAAAGGTGATGGGCACATGAACGAAATACCGCCTTGATCGTTATTCACAGGCGAGCCCGAGACCTGTGGATAACTTCGTTCCTCGTGAACGCTCGATCCCCCGATATCCGCATAAACACGCGTGTAAACGCGATGTGCATACCTGTGGGAAGACCTGTGGGTATCTTCCCCGCAAGGGTACGCTGAAGCTCGGATGGCCATGTGTCGTTCATCTCGACGACACTTCGTAGCAGAAGGGCAGAACATGTACGAGACGCGCGAAGAGATCGACCGACTGCAGGAGCTTCTCGACGGATCCCGCCGGAAATCAACCAGCCATCTGCAGGAGATCATTGCCGGTGAACACGCTCTGTCGGCAGAGGCGCTCCTCCCCCATCTCGATGGCATGCGCGTCGTGAGTCTCGCCACCGTGACGGCAAAGGGTGAGCCGCGTATCAGCGCCGTCGACGGGCACTTCATCCACGGGTTCTGGACGTTCGGTACCGACGGACGCTCCGCCAAGTCCCGCCATCTCGCAGTGCGCCCCGCGGTCAGTGCGGCCTACATCGATGGTGAGCGCATCGGGTTCTTCACACACGGCACGGTGGTGCCCCTCGATGAAGCGAATCCTCTCCTGCCGGAGATCATCGAGCACTGGACGCGTCACTATGGAACCGATCCCCGCACGTGGGGTGAGGACATCCGGATGTACCGCATCGACGCGCACTGGAGTGTCGCTTACGCGGGGTGACCGAACGGGGGCCCCGGATGATCCTCGTGGTGTTTCCCCCACACGGTCCTCATGGTGTTTCACGTGAAACACCACGAGCCTCGCCTCGCGGAATCCGGCGACGGACCGTCTTGACATTGACGTTGCGTCAACGCCTAGCGTGAGATCGACCGCATCACCGTGGTGCGGTCACGGCACGGAAGGAGAGACATGGAGTACTCGATTCAGGACGTCGCGCGCGCGGTGGGTACGACCTCGCGCACGCTCCGTCACTACGACAGTATCGGCCTCGTCTCCCCCAGTCGCGTCGGCCATAACGGTTACCGCTACTACGACAACTCCGCTCTCGTACGGCTGCAGCGAGTCCTGTTGCTGCGGCAACTGGGTCTCGGGCTCGACGCAATTGGCGACGTGCTCCGCGCGCAGGATGAGCAATCGGCCGGCGAGGTGGGGATCCTGTCGGATCATCTCGAGGTTCTCCGGCGGGAGCATGTTCGGATTTCGGATCAGATAGGTGCCGTTGAACGCACCATTGCCGCGCTCGAGCGTGCGGCAATGGATGGAACGGAAAGGGATCTCATGGAAGAGAAGGTGTTCGAGGGATTCGATCACACGCGTCACCGCGACGAGGTCGAGGAGCGCTGGGGTAAGGACGCATACGCGCGGAGTGACGCGTGGTGGCGCGGTCTTGGTCCCGAGGAACGGCGGGAATGGCAGGAGAGCGTTTCGCGTCTCTCCTCCGACTGGGCTGCCGCCGCCGAGCGCGGTGAGGATCCGTCCTCCCCCGCCGCTCAGGCGCTTGCGGCGCGTCACGTTGAATGGCTGCGATCCGTGCCGGGTACGCCGGCACACGACGGCGGCGGCGATCTGCGCGGCTATGTGCTCGGGCTCGCCGAGATGTACGTGACGGACGAGCGGTTCGCGGCGAATTATGGTGGCACCACCGGTGCGGCCTTCGTGCGCGACGCGCTGCGGCTCCACGTCCGGTAGCCGCTGGCTACGCTCAGGCGCGCCCCTCCCCCGATCTCGCGAGGGAGGGGCGCCGCTGGGCGCCGAGTGCTGGAGCATTATGACCTCCTCTGCTCGCGCTTTGAGGCGGCCCGACGGGCTACGAGGGCCTTCGATGTCCTCTCACGTCAGTAATGGCTACGAGAAGCGCTCTGAGGGGCGTATGGGCGCGCGGGAGCGGGTTGCACTTTCGCGGCTATGCTCCTGGGCATCTCTCTCGAGCCATCGCTTGCTGCGCTGACCGCGGCACACTGGCCCGCGATGTTCTCGTCGGTCAATGACGCGAAGCATCGCTTCCCACTCAGACTCGCATGCAGCCAGACCGCGGGCATGCTCGCGATGACTCGCGAACGAGGAGGCACGCGCCAGCCCGCGCGCCGCGTCGGACGGGCCAAGAGGGAGTGGCGTGCGGTGACACCGTATGGGTCTGGGCAGGTCCGTACTGCAGGTGGTCCCGCGCGCAGATCTGTCCCCCTGGCTCATGCGAGGAAGGATCGCTATCGTCCTGACGCGGTGGTGCCCGAGTTCCAGGCCGTCGACCTGGTGTCTCGGATGACTGCGACGTTTCACGTGAAACGCTCTTCCCTGACTCCTGTCCCGCTCGGATGACGATCCGATCGCACACACCTCGCGCCGGCGGCTTACGATCAGTGGATCGCTGTCGACGGCCGAACGCGACATGCTCATCGGTGCGAGGTATCGCGCTGTCGAGGTGGTCGTCTCCGCCGATGCAGGGGCGGGCCTCGGCGTGGGAACCGGACTGAAGCTCATGCCGGACTGGCGTGGACCTGCGGGCGTGGGAGGGATTTCATCCCGCACGATAGCGTGGATGAGATGCGAGAACCTCGGCCCGACCATGTCGTTGTAAGAAGGCACACCGCGCTGGCTCGTATCGGAGCTCCCCGACGTCATGGGTCCGGCAAGCGCCCGCTACCCGCGGAAGGCCGAAGCGTACAAGCAGTGAGTCCGGGCGGTCCAGCCGTTGAGCTCCGTGCACCACGCGGCATAGAGACGGAGTCCGTGCTTGCGGGCGGCGTCGTCCCGTCGTTATATCGAGCCGGGCGAGGTTGTAGGGCCGTGAAACGAAGTACGCCGCGGCAACTGCGTGAACAAAGAAGATAGGCAGGCGCGCAGCGATCTCCCCGGTGCGCCGAAGCGAATCGTCCGTCCGTGTGTCGTCGATACTGTGCGACGAACGCGCTCCCCTCGTCCTAGTGGTGCGTGCTGCGCGGGCATGCCAGTCGTCGCCGCCCGCCCACACACGGCCCGACTCATAGTCACGGTTCTGGGCCTCGGGTGTGTCCGTGCCGGCGTTTGCGCACGCCGCCACCGTGTACTCCTTGAGAAGTGATGAAGGTCGTGCGGTGATATCAACCTCGTTCGAGCGGACGACGTACGCGCGAGCCAGTGCTCGGAACCTGCCCTCGAGCGCCGTCGCATGTTTCACGTGGAACATGCGGGTCGGGGTATTCATGGATCGAACTAGCTACCGCACAGACCGCTGAGCCGTCGCAAGTCGGCACACGGGCGCGCGGTACCCAGTGGGTCGACACAGCGGCTGAGTACGGTCCAGGATGTTTCACGTGAAACATGGCGGATGGGTGTCGACCTTGCCGCCTTGCGAAGCGATTGCTCGGGTGGGCATCCCGCGTTGCTTCAAGCGTTGGGCTGATGCGGTGTCATACGCATGAAGCCATGGAGACCTCTATGGCTTCCGCGCGAGAAGGCACCCTCTTCCAACGGCACTGACGACTCGACATGATGCGCTGCGAGGCCATCAGGGGAAACTCGCTTCGGTCTCGGGAGAAGCGGGACGCTCGCCAAGCTTGCGCGAGCGACATAGGTGACCCCTCATTCCGCCCGCGCCGCGTGTGTCACCGTGACGAGGCACTCACCGTTGGCTGCCGGGGGGTGCACAGCTGGAACGAACGCGGCTTCATCGCCGGACATCTTACGTGGCCGCTGGCCCGCGCCCCTCCCCGCGCCGTAGTCAGAATGAGTCCGCGTAGGGCGTGCCTCTCAATCCATCGCATACTCCTGCGCTCGCGCTGGTACACCGGGCTTGCGGTATGCCTTGCCGCATCAGTGACGCGATGCACCATTCTCCTCCCCGCGCGTCGTTACGCGATGCGTGGATCCTCGGCATGGAATGTGTCCATTCGCCCAGCATTTTGCCGCACCGCGGCCATGTTCGCGTCGACTCGAATGAAGAGACACGCTCCCCTGGGCGCGAACCTCTCGGTCTCGCACCCACTCGAGACTCGCCTACTCTGCTGGCGCGACGCTCCCTGCAATCACCCGTCATCGGCCGCTGATGAGTGACCAGTAACGGAGATAGGTCAGCAGTCACTCAATGCGTTTCGCGCCGTCAATCACCACGACGTCGACGAGCGAATCCACTCGACCACGACCACCATGTTCTCTCGTCACCCGGTGCCGCTCAACAAGGCGCCTGAACTGTGTGGCGCCTGTCTCGTGTGCCTGCGCATCCTCATCTCGACCGATGAGCGAGCCGTCAGGGAACTCGAACGCCAAACCTTCGTACAACAGTTGCCGAAGTGCCGTCGTATCGCTTACCCTCATTGCGTCGTTGAGCGCGTCTTGCGCGGCGTCGACCGACCGGCCAGACTCATCATTAGTCGTCGTCCCACAAGGCTAAAAGTGCCGCTCACACCCGCCCCACTACTTGGCGGAGTCATAGCGCCTCGATCACGGAGAGGTGCTTGATGGGTGCCTGCGGACGGGAGCAGGAAGAACAGCAGTGCATCGAAGGGGCCTCGATCGCGATAGCGTGCCGGCCACGCCGTCATCGCCGACGAGCGTGAATGTCGCTGCGCAATCTTCCCACCGACGACGACGCACCAAGCGGTGCGCGCCCCCGCTTCTAGGTCGGGCTCATGTCCGGATCGATGTACTCCAAGCCGGTCCCGCCGCCGCTACGTTTTCGAAAGCAGCATGATCCGCACACCGCACGTCCGACATCCGAGCGGGATCCTTGTTCTCATGAGCTCGCTTCGCATGTTGTTGTGGTGCGGGCGCGAAGCGGGTGCGGGCAGCGAGATCGACATCGAGAGCGTGGCTCGACCTGCGTTTCACGTGAAACATTGCGCACGGCAGATGAATGTTCGCAATGCGGAGCATCAGGCCCTGGGCGCCGTATCTCTTCTCCCGTCCACGCCTAGCGCGGCGTCATAGAGGTCCCGAACCCCTCTGGGGCACCGCGCCTGATGCGCGGCGCATGTGGGAACATGACAACTGGGGTGAACGGACTCGGCGTGGAGCAGCCTCGGGCGAAGAACCACAGTTTCTGCGGTGGCCGGCACCAGGTTGCACGTGATGTAACGCCAACGTAGTGCGGCGCCGCGCGGGACCGGGATCCGGGATCGACTCGTGTTCGAAACCGACGCATTACGGGGTGGGTGGGCGGAGCCCGACGTTCGGAGCCGCAGTCGATGGATGTTTCACGTGAAACGTTGCGGCAGTTGCCGGGGTGCCCGTAAAGTGTGGCTGCCTTGTAAAGCCGGGCGCCTGCAGTCGCGTTGTGAGGTGTCGGCGCGAAGGGGAGAGCGTCACCGCACGTTCTCTGGCTCAGAGGGAGAGGTGGAACGTCACTCGCAGCTGTGGTGGAGCGTAACCCGAACCCGTGGTGTTTCACGTGAAACACACAGCGTCATCGAGGAGGCATGGTTCTGCCGCCGTGTGTCGCAGAGGGGACTTCGCGCGCTCTGCAAGACTTTCGTCATGCCGGGCATTCATCATGTGGAGTTGTGGGTTGCAGACCTCGAAGAGGCGCGAAGGGAATGGGGCTGGCTGCTGAGCGCACTCGGCTTCGAATGTACTCAGCGCTGGGCCGAGGGTGAGTCGTGGGCGGCCGGAGGTGCCTATCTCACGCTGACCCTCTCCCCCAATCTCAGTTCACGTCGGCACGACCGTCGTCGGCCCGGGCTCAATCATGTCGCGTTTCTCGGGGGTGCGCCCTCGCGCGTTGACGAGATCATGCGCTCTGCGCCGACTCACGGATGGAAACAGCTCTATGACAGGAGATACCCGCACGCCGGTGGCCCGGACCATTACGCCGGATGGCTCGAGAACAACGCCGGGTACAAGGTCGAAGTCGTGGCCGACATGCCGGGTGATGAGCGGCGGTCCTAGCTCACGGCGACCGTTGTTTCACGTGAAACAACGATCCAAGCGCGCGAAACGTGCGCCGAGATTCTCCGTGATTTCCCGTGGAAAGACGGGGAAACGGTTAGGCTTGAAGGGTTGACCTGGGAACCGAGAGGACGCGCGTGAGCCAACACTCCAGCGGCATCGCCGCCGCCTTCGACGACAGCCCGATCATGCGGCAGCTGCAGGACCTGAGTACG